>ERZ1036435.1-NODE-1-length-316454-cov-11.620252_pt1 | contig 316454 bp, 156 predicted proteins | sample MGYA00514223_ERZ1036435 | MGnify/ENA primary metagenome ERZ1036435 (study PRJEB33795, sample SAMN09464927) | human gut metagenome | host: Homo sapiens | place: USA: Stanford, California | collected 2016-08 | study: EMG produced TPA metagenomics assembly of the...
GTTCACTGTCAGGTCATGATCACACACAGTTACAGAAAGGGTCTATTAGTTGGTAACCAGTGTGCTACTGTATTTGCGATGTGCTGTTCATGCAGGCAAATAAACTGATGGATCTGGAAGCGCGATTGTTGCGATTATCTCGGGAGCTGGACTCCTATCATGGGCACCTAGTGCATCGAAATGAAGCGGTGCCCCGGACCGCTGAGCGGATCGTTAAGAGGAGGAAATACAGGAGCTGCGGTCCGCTTAAGAGTAATCGATTTCTGAGCTCGAAGAACATGAAGTTTAGAAAATTATACGAAAACTTGGTCGAAACAGAGAAAGAAAAGACACATTTACAATACACTCTAGCTGAAATTCTGGAGAAGTATCAACATTTACTAGATGGTACCAAGTACCTCGACATAGAATGGAGCAAATTAACAAACCCATTGACGTTGGTGGCTAATGGGTGGTCTATGCATAGAATTGTCGATAGGAAGGCCCCCGATGCTAGGGAAACTCACAATAGTTTAATATGCACTTGTTCGAATTGTCACCAGCTTATATCATTTAATTGTGATAAAACATCAATGGACTTATCTGACAAATTGGCTTTGAGAGGGTGGCTAACAGATAGTCATCTAAAAGACTGCTCTTGGAGACATTACCAGTTCCCTTTAGAAAGAGACTATTACCTAAACAAACATAATCTACTTGCCGAATTCCTATGTTTACAAAAGCTCAATTTACGAGCAACGATTGAAGTAGATATCTTCTATAGGAACAGCATTGATCAAATACGTTATTGTTTCAACATTAAAGATGAAAATAACCTGAAATTGTTTCTAAGAGGATTCTGGAGTTCGAATCCATCACACACGATAAAAGATTTCGTGACTTGCCAATACTGTTGTTGTAGATCAGCATTGACTTCATTATCTAAAAATGATCATGTCGGTCACTATCCTTGGTGCAGGTACCAAGATCAAGATCAACTATATCACCTAATTGAGGATGCAATTCATGATAGCTCCTATATTGTCAAGGAATTACCAATTGTGGCTAGATTGAATAAGTTGGAAAAGACCTTAGAGAAATTGTAAATAACTTTAACTAAATGACATAATAAATTATACATAATTGCATGAACATTGATTATTCCAGTGCTTAATCTGTCTAGCTCATCGTCTATGTCATATACAGGATAAGAATCGAAAAAAATAAAAAATAGGTCCTACCCGGATTCGAACCGGGGTTGTTCGGATCAGAACCGAAAGTGATAACCACTACACTATAAGACCCTGTAGGATTACGATTAATAAAGCGGAATTGGGATCTCAACAAAACAGTACAGACGATAAATTTCTGATTTATTTGAAATGTACTTTCTCCATATCGTTAAGAAGACATGCACTTTTCACCTAAGAGCTATTGAAGTAAAAATGTGAACATATGAATTTTCTGCTAAAACTAGCATAAAGTTTTAACTGTGAACAGCCAATCCTCTCAAGACTGCTGCTGTCAGCGACTTTAGAATATATTTTAAATAACGAACAATAAAAGTAACACCTCTCGAGCCAGTAATATACCAAATAAAAAATAATCACAAATACAGTATATATTTAAAATATTAGATATAAAAATGCTTGGATTGGCATGCTTTTTACCTCATATCTTATAAATTAGAAACTGGACTTTAGTTTACAAATGGGGGAGGTGAAATGTTATATTTTCACTCCTATCAGTTCTAATATATCCATTTTGGACAACCATATATTTTCACAGATTTTTAATAGGATCCGTGTAACACTTATAACCTAAAGACAATTTCATGACATTAAACTAACGCATTGATATGTCTTAAATATCTCAAGCATCTTCCTCATCTTCATCTTCGACATTGTTTTGCTCGACAAATGTTTTTACCTTACCTACAAATTCTTCCCCTAGCTCTTTATCCAGAATCAGCACAATAAGACCATCACTTGTAATCTCATATTTAATGTGGCCTTCATTCGGTATACATATTTCATCATCAAACTTATCAAACCATTTATTCAGTAGATCAATTTCATCAATTTGAAAAGGTAATGTCAACTCATCCATAAATTCATGCATTACTTTCTTCTCTTCTTTCGAATCAGAAATGGTAATGTCTTCTTCCATTGGTTCTTCCAGAAGAACCATCATTCTGTATAAATTACTCATATTTTCTTAGTTTTTCCTGAGTATATAAAAGTGTACCAGCTTATTATTATACGGTTGTTAAACCAAAGATGTCACAGTAACTCGAAAGCAGTTAAAAGGATAATAGAAGCACTTACACACTTGTATAAGCTTCTATCACAAGCATTTGTATTGCTCTTGAGATCTATATTACAGTTCATAATTTGCGATGAGCATTGCTCATCGCAAAATTTTTGAATTACCGAGAGTCAACAAAGACGATGATCGAGCAAAAGTAGTATGTCAATGTCATTGGGAACATTCATGCTGACTGTATAGAGTTGTATAATGCTTTCGTTATGATATGTATGAGAGTAAGGAATAAATATGCTGCTATTTACTTTAGAATTAGTTGTAGAAATAAAATGAATAAAAAGAAAATCGATGAAATAAAATTAAACCCAAAAGACTTCTTTATGCACCATTGACATAAAGATGCTTTACCACCAGTTGAATAATATTTTAGACCAAATGGTGATATCAAATAACACAAAATGCAAAATAAAATGAGACTTAAAAAATAAGCTTGACGTTCAGCTTATTATCATTTGAAAATAATTTGGGAATGGAATGGACGAATTAGCCATCCTAGACTGTGATACGGATTATTGTAACTCAGGAATCAAAATTGTACCATCTGATTGATTGTGAGCTGTATTGTAATTAGAGCCCTCAAGCTCAACTACCTTGTTGTCTGGCGATGATGTAGATTGCTTATCTTGTTCAGCTTCTTCAACAGATAATGTATGCTCAACCAAATTCAAATAAGCATACATAAAATTACTTAAAAGAACTTGTTGACGCAATTCCCTGTTCGTCTCGCTTAGTTTTAAATGGCTTAACCTATAGATTGCACGCTCAACATTAATACCCAATCTGTGGTCACACATAATTACAGTCGAAATTGTTAATGGAGGTAATGGAAATCCAAATGCACTATCAGTAAATTCCATTGGTGCGTTTGCCCTTTCAGGTTTCTTTACATCATCAAATGTTAATTTCTTTGGTTTATCTACTTTGTTTGGTTCATCTGTATGCAATGAGTATGATTGATTAATTGATACGCTTTCATTAGAATTATCAATAGAATACTCCAAATGTCTATTGTATTCATCATTCAGATCGTTGAAGATATCACTTCCGGACAATTCTCTAGAGTCCTCCTCTAACTCTTGAACATACTCAACAACTTCGTCTGATAAACGACGTTGTTGATTATCCGATTGATACGATTTGACATCTATATCATCTGCTGAATTTGTAAAACTAATCAAAGAACCACCTCTTATGGATTCTGGAGAAGTCGTGCGCGGAATTACATTCCCAATTTCCTCTTGCGACTCACTAGAAATAATGTCATAGCAATTGTCCTTTTCTAGAGGGACATCAGCCTCTAAAACATTGTCAGTTTTTTTGCCCTTTTTTCTCCTGAATAGATTTGATATTTTTTTATCTAAACGTTCTTTTTTCTCAATAAATGTGTTCTTCTGAATTGTTTGATGATTCGAAATAGCTGATTGTTCTAGATTCTTATCTTTTATTTCTGTTGCACCAGTTATCCTATGCTCTAACGAGGGCCTTTTAGTATCCACCGTTGGCTCATCTATCTTATTTTCGCTGGAGCCTAAATTAGAGAACTGATCAGTTTTTTCTATCTCGCGGTCTAATTTCTCTGATACATATGAGTAAGAGTGTTCGGGTCTGTTTAAAATACTGTTTGATGTCGAATCGGATGACACCATACTACTATCCTGTGAAAAAGAACTACCTGATATATCATGGTTATCATCACTCACTGTTGTAACTACAGGAATATTCGAATCCAAAATACTGTGCTGCTTATTGTGGTAAGAAGTTGAATGTTCATCATAAGAATCCTTCAATGGAGTCTCCCAGGTATGTCTTGCAATTAGGTTATCGGTACGATTTGTGCTATCAATATAATTACTTCTTGAAATACCCCTTTGTTGTCCTGCTTTTACTCTATATGTATTGAACTTACTTCTTCTAAGAGATGATGTATTCGATGCTAATGAATGCGAGTTGCCAACAACTGCAGTAGCAAAAGTGTCATCATCAGCATCTTCTGATTGTTTTTGTTGTTCAGTATTTGACTGATCATTTCTGCCCGTTTCATTTTGGTTGGTTACACTACTTGCTATACTTAATGTACGAGCTAATGTAACTGCATTGTCATCGGTAAGTCCAGCTTTGTTACTATGTTTGACTAGCTCATTGGTGATTTCTTTTAGTGACAACCTCTTTGAATTTGTTGTATTTCTTGTTGATATAATCCTATTATTCGACAAAGCTTTGTCCAGTAATTCCAGATCTTCTGAACTAAACTCTGTATATGACTTTCTTAGTTTTGAAGGTCTTCTTACTATAGAGCCACGCAATCGACCATTTTCGTTGATGTTCTCTTTGTTTGACACCTCTTCCTCTGAGTTGTTCTCAGATTTTTCTTTTCCATCTGTATTTATATCTCGGATTTTATTCAATGTCTCTTTAACCAATTCCAGGTAATTCTCAGGTTTTACGTTTGGATGTTGATTTGCAGGCACCCAAAATAATTTGTCACTAACTGACTGTTCTTCATTTTTAGGCTTTTTCAAATTGGAGAGGCTTCGCGATCCTCTTAAAGTTCTTTCTTTTATAGATATATCTGAATTGCTATTGGCATGATAATTTAAATTAAGTGATCGAGTTCTAGCAACACCTTTCGGACTCTCATTTGAACTCTCTTGTGTGTTATCATATGAGGTCAGATATTCTACCCTTGTGCGATCAATGCTTGCTGATGTTTCGTCAGCATCACTTCCATCAATTTCTGTCGTTGTGTCATCTTCTTCAGTAAATGATCCATTGCTCAAATCTGCATCATATGACGTGTCTTCGCGTTCGGTTCCTGTTACTGTAACATTTAATTCTGGGTCTGTAATCAAATCTATCGATCCAATAGAGAGTCTTTTTAGATTTTTAACATTTTGAACCTCCTGATCCAAAGATTGAGCAGCTCTAAGGTATTCAGAACTAACTCCGTCTGTTTTTTGTACTCTCGATCGCCTTTTCGGTACCTCCAACCTACTCATCACCAAGTTTTTATGTTATAATAGTTTTATAGTTCCGTCTTTATTAACAAACTCTCAATTGTTCTTGTTCTTTAATTATTTATTCTACTGATGATATCGATTTCTTATTATTTGTAACCTTACCACACTTTTTTTTTATAGCTTTATTGTTGTTTATCTCCCACCTTTGTATCTAATTAGTTTTGATCCCCATCAAATCTATTTTAGATATCACCACCTGATATGCTTATTTATTTCCCACAACAAGATGACGAGAATATTATATTCAATACCATCGAACGTATATTTTATATGAGCGAAATACTCATCTCAAATTGGTTCTTGTTAACAAAATGATCGGAATTCTTGGCTCAAAAGAGAAACATCGAGAAAACACAATTAACGAAACAGATCAAGAAACTTCGATGCTCACGAAAAAAAAAAAAAAAAAAAAAAAAAAAAACAAAAAAAAAAAAAAAAAAAAAAAAGGAATCTAAACTAAAATTAAACAAGAAGATCAAGAAAAAAGCTCGAAGGGCAATTCTAAATAAGAGAAAGTACCGTACGTCTTTCTCCTATTCTATATTATTTAGTTTTCCCCGTCCCCCAGATTCAGCAATCTGATTATTGTGATTTTCTGTGCTTCAAATTAAGGAAAAGAGGACAGCGTAATAATAGGGTAACCAATAAAATAACACCAAAAAATTGTCCTACTTGTCATACACGTAAAAAAAATAAGACGGCAACTTTCATTATAAAAGTTAATAGGTAAAATCAATTCAAGTATTTTTTTTTCAGTTTTCTTTAAGCGTATCAGCTCTTCTTCGGGCCCTGTTGTGTGACAAGAACAACTCTAATCCCCCTACCCCTTCCCCTCTTACTCTTCCTTCTAAGGTGGATGTACACATGTAAAAAGAACGATGGACAAAAATTCAAAAATGAGACCACAACAATAACAAAAAATCTAAAAAAAAAAACAAAAATAAAAAACATCAGAAAAAAACAATTAACGCGTAAGAAGATAGAGCTTAAATTTTGATTAGCCAACAAACAGTTTGTCCAAGTGGTTATGCAAATCCTACTCACACATAACGTATGATATGACCCCGAGTTCCTTCAAAAAAATTTCTTTTAAAAAGTCTTGGCACATGGTATTCGTTAACCATTATATAATTTGAGTCTCAGCAGAAATGAAAATTTCAAACATTTTCGTCTAAAAAAGGGTCCCCGAGATCTCAAAGAAAAACTGAAAATTAGCCGCCGATCAGTACATCGTCTTGCAGGGGGGAAACTGGTAAATAGCCGCCGAGTGTGATCACATTAAAACAAAAAACAAAAATCAAGCATATATCGATATCAGGCAATTAAAGGCAACAAAAAATAAAGTATTCCACGATCAACAAAAACATCGAGGCAATTAACGACAGATTGAATGTTAGTAAGAATTGAAAAGTAAAGTCTTGAAGGCAGGAAAACTCAAACAAAGGGGAAATGGTAATATGACAATAAACTCTAAGTAATTATTTCAGTTCTATACTTTTGTGTTGTCTTTTATGCATTTGAATAAAAGAGTCAGCAAAATGATTCAAAACTAGCTAACTTCTTAAAACTCATAGAAATCACAACCGAATTAGTGTGTACATACCAATTCTATATGATGACACTCACAAAATGTTACTAGCTGTTATAATGCAAAGAGATCAGAAACAATAAGTTTTCTTGGTAGATAATTTCAAAGCTTCGATGCTTATATACTTTTCGAATCCGGCAAATTCTGAATTGATGGAGTCCGCGGGCGAGAGTTGAAAGAGAGAGCTCCACACGAAAATATTGGCAAAAACGAGGGAAAAACGAAGGGAAGGTGAAATTGTCGATGAGTGAGAACATGAGCGAAGCATTGTAAGAGCGAGAGATAACGAAGGGAGTTGCGTTTAAGTTATGGGGGGCATTGAGAAGTGGAGGGTTTTAGTCTTCAACATGCTATCGATTTCTACATTCTTAGATTTAGCATCAAAACTAGAAATTATTTTGCAATTGAACCACCGGGTAGAGTGTTAATATGTTTTTGACTAGACGTTCGGCAATTGCAGCCAGACGGTTGACTTCAAATATCAAGCTATGTGCATGGAATTCGACTCAGAGTAATAATACTACCCATTTTGGATCTAAAACTGTTCCAGTTGAAGAGAAAGAGAAATTGGTCGGGGATGTTTTCAGTTCGGTAGCCTCCAAATACGATTTGATGAATGATGTGATGTCGCTTGGTATCCATAGATGCTGGAAGGATCACTTTATTCATAAGCTAGATGCAGGCAAACGTCCCAACTCTACTGAACCTCTAAACTTTATAGATGTGGCTGGTGGCTCCGGTGATATTGCCTTTGGTCTTCTTGATTACGCTGAAGAGAAATTCCACGACACAGAGTCCACCATGGATGTCGTTGATATCAACCCTGATATGTTGAAAGAGGGAGAGAAGCGTGCTATGGAAAACAAAAAATATTATAACGATCCAAGGGTTAATTTCTTGGTACAAAATGGTGAAGTCTTGGATAAGATTCCTTCAGACTCAAAGGACGTGTACACCATTTCCTTCGGTATTAGAAATTTCACAAACATCCAAGCGGGTTTAAATGCCGCTTATAGAGTTTTAAAGCCAGGTGGTATTTTCTACTGTTTAGAATTCTCAAAGATTGAAAATCCAGTAATGGACCTGGCTTACCAACAATGGGCAAAGTTGCTGCCTGTTATGGGATCCATAGTTGCAAATGATTATAACTCATATGAGTACCTGGTGGAGTCTATCGAAAGATTCCCTGATCAAGAGACTTTCAAATCAATGATAGAGAAGGCTGGATTCAAATCCGTTGGATATGAAAGTTTGACTTTTGGGGTATGTGCTATTCATTGGGGTGTTAAGGTCTAAGATATTCTCCTGAAATTGCCAAGCATAATAACTTGGTAGACTTAGCCAATATATTTTATATTTCAAAAAGCAAACTACTGTATATAGACAATAAGCTCTGATATTTTATTATAAGAATATTTAATATGTTTTCTTTTGATGAATAGTTTTATAGTACAAAATTATTCTATAATCTATATGTACTATATAATGCACGTTTCTATTATGTAATCGTAATATTATTATATGGTATTCGTAATGCTGATCTATATAACACAGATTCAAGTGGTTATCCTTTTAACTGAAACAGGAATATCTAATGTAGCTGTTCCGATATGGTGGTCAAATTTTATGCACACCCTCACAACATAAAACCTGGCGCATAGACAACTCTCAAAATTCGGAGGAAGAGTTTCTTTCATATGTGGATCTAAAGAGAGGTGAACATTAACATCTCTTTCAAAGGTAAATTTACCGGTGCTTCTCCAACCACTTGCTGAAGTTTCGCTTTTGGTTGGCTTAGGTGAATTATTTGCATCAATTATTTCAGAAGGAGAACTAGCATTGTTTCCTATAGTCTCACTGCTGGACAACGAAAAGTTGAAGTAAGAGTCATTTGAACTGGTGGACTTTGTAAAAAAGGATTGCTTTCTGAAAACTTGGTGAAGTTCAGTTACATCAACATGTAATTCCATCAAACTCTCTACATCGTTATGAAGATTCGTAGGGATGAAATCAGTAAATTTCAATCCTCTATTGGTTTGTGATAACATTGAGTTTCCATGATAAAGGATGTTAAGTTTTTCCTCGTTTTCTTCGAATAATGCTTTGTATTCGGTTATCTTCTTGTTGTAATCTGTGAAAGTTTTCTTTAAGGTGGTGACATTCTCTTCGTTGTATAATAGCTTTGAACTTAACTGAATAGGAATGGAATTATCAGAGCTAGCTGTTATGCAGATCAAAGAAGTTGTAATGATTTGAATACCAGGTGGTTGATGAATTGGCCCATTATTCGACACAAAGCATTTTAGTTTAACATTGACATTCTCTAAAGGAGTTTTTTCCTCCTCAGATAACAAGTCGATTAGTCTGACCCAGTTCTCTTGATCATGCTTATTCTTCGATTCAAATGTATTCGTTTTTCTAAATAATGAAGGAGACCAATACTTAACTGCCTTTGTGGGGATAGTTGTACTCAGTGTGATTAGTCCAGTTTTATCCGAGTGTTTCAAGTGTTTTTTCAAATGAGAAGAGGAGCCATCTAAGATTTTGCCAGTTTCAGAGTTACTTGAAGATGAACTCGATTTCAAGGAACTCATCGACGATGAACTTTTAAAACCAGAAAATAAACTGTTGGCTATGTTGGTACCAGAATTCAACTTCCTGGACTTGATTTGATATCTGAGTTCTGATTCTACTAGGTTATCGGGCTGACTCATCCTTTTCAGCCCAGACCAACTGTCACTTTCTTCGATACGGTTTCTTACATGAAGTTGGTTGAGTTTTCTTTCTAAGTGTTCTCGTACATCTAGGTCTGTCTCTGAGTCTATTGTTCCGCTAATATCAGTACCATAAATATCAGCATTTTGTATTGGTTCGTTCTTTTTTAGTCTTTCAAATACTCTTTCTAATGCAGCAATTCTTTCATTGAGAAGTCTCTTTAATTCTTTTAATTGTGACTTACTTCTTAAATTCGATTGCACTGGTGATGGTGTGTTGAATCCGAATGGTACAACTCTCAAATTATACTCTCTTTCTCTCATGATGTTTAGCTTTGATGTTTTCTTCTCTTTACCGACTATTTTAGCATCAATAGTATAATTTATTGACAAGTTTTCATCGGTTATGTCATTAGTAAGAATTGGTGAACCCTTTGTACCCAAATGGCCACACCCCAAAACATTATTAACTTTAATGATTGAATATTTCCCGTTATCCTTCCATTTGTCGATACCCAAACTAGGTGGCAGAGAACAATGAGGAAATATTTCTTGTCTACATGTGACATCTAACAATTGATCTGGAATTTTAAACATGAAATATTTCTTGTATTTTGTCTTAGGTAAAAAAGTTCTGCTATTGCTTAACCCTAAAATAGAATCATCAAAGTCAACATCTCCCGGTACATATTCGATCCCAGAACTTACTTGCATACTGGAATAAGACCAGCTTGCACTCATGTCAACCATTCTCAAAAATCTTTTGATTGTTCTCTTACCCTTCTGTTTATCTACTATAGAAATGTAGGCTTCCAATGTTACATAAAACATTTCAAATTTTAATGGTTGTGTTGATCTGTTTTCGATAACACAGTAGCCATGAATAATGTCACCAGAAGTAAATTCCTTCAGGACAGATTCTTCCTCTGGTTTTTCATGCGGTTTTGGCACATGCTTAGTTATCCGTATGTCGATTTCCAAGGGAGTCGAAAATTTTGGTAAGGAGTATAACTTGTCTATTGCTATATTATCGGCGTCATTAACATCGTCTTCTATGTTGGTGTTGTCATTAACAGCTGTGCTCCCGCTTACTGTCGGGTGCAATGGGTTGTTCTGATTGGGATTAAGTGAATAATGTCTAGTAGAATAAGGTTGTAAAGAGCTTCCACCAAATATACCAGATGTTGTAGGTAGAAGAGTATTGCTGGAACTATTGCGGAAGTTGCCATGTATACTAGTCTGACTTCCATTCATTCTTAAAGGGCTTTCTACATTTAGTTCTGAACCAGATTGTGACGAAGAACTACCTTGCAATGCAGGCAATCTTTGTGTTTGAACTTCCTGATAAGTAGGTGGGAAATCATGAATGTCGGGGTCTACATTGCCTTGAGGGATGTGTTTATGTAGCACATTGTAGAATTCAAAAGAAGGCAGTACATCGATTATCATATTCGGATCCTTGCTATCAGTATTCATCTGGTTTAACTCTGTGCTTGATTTTGCAACGCATAATGCATCAAGGTCATTGGGATTTGGTGTGTTGTAGACATTAATCTCTTTGATATGCTTCCTACGCATATTAGCAATATTGGTAGTCGAGGCCCGCCTCCTTTCCTGTTCTTCAGATAGTCTAGCATTTCCTAGCTCAGTTTCGTGGTGATGTGCTCTTGGTGGGGATAATGGAAACTTAACATGATTACTACTCTCATTTTCCGCTCTGTTTGACCTGTTTGAAGTGTTTATGCTACTATCAGTAGACAGTGTAAACAATGGAGGTCTTCTTCTCCTTCCTGGTTTCTCCGGTGATTGCATTCTAGTTCTATGTATTTTGGATCGGTCCTTGTTGTATGATTGTTTTTATCTGGTAGTAGATGGTTGTTGCAGTAGGGCCGTGGAAAAGACAGTGTTATAGTGCAGTACTCTAGAATATACGAGTATATATTCTTCTTTTCGTAAAGCCTGCAATGACAATCACTAAAGCTCTCTGGATCACAGGTTATCTAGCTCTCTTGTAGTTCCCTCTTGCCGTAACGTAAGTGTTAGATCAAATCAAATAACTATAGTTTCCTAACCTAATATAACTTACAAATCTAACTATGTTCTGGCAGAATAACAAATCCCACAAGAGCAGTCTTATCAAGATGGCTAACATAATCACACTTTACTCATCGTAGTTTTTACTCGAGAAATCGCTGAAGCTGGAAATTCCCCCAGCCTAGAACTGCAGGAAACTTAAGACCTAACACCACAACCATAAAATTTTCAGAATTTCATTTGATTTTTTGTTTTCATTTTGAGAGAAAATTTCAATTTCTATTTTAAAGATTCTTCGGAATCGGCACTTGCTTCCGATACCGGGATCGGGTTTTGGGTTTCATCTGAGAAAGTTGAAAAGATTCAGATCCACGAAACCTCCGCAGAGGAGTAAAAATTTTGATCCGAAAGCTGGTACACTGTATCTTGCATGTTGTCCATATTTGTATGCAGTTACACACTGAATGGAATGTAATCGTTTATATACTTAGAGACATAGATGCGTATGCTGGAGGGAAGGGGGGGGGATGGCGATAGAACAGTATTCATACCTTTATACTTTGTTCTCCATATCAAGTTTTTTTTTGATCTATATACTTTTTGGTGAATATCTTGTTTTTATCCCCAGCCCTTTCAAAGTGTTATTCCCAGAAAGCTTACAGACAAAAAAAAAAATTGGGTACCAAATAAATTTTTGGAATGCTTGTAGAAGATATATGCTTGCTTGTTCTATAGTTTCAGTTGTTAAATCAAGTAGCTTCCTCTGGCTATTGTATGCAATTGTCGTATATCCTTTTGGTCGCTTCTTGATAGTGATGGAAGGGAAGTAATTGAGTTCCATGCTGCTTTGAATTCATTCTCATCCAGCATAGACTGTGAAACACGTTCGACAACCCAGTTGTTCTCCTTTTGTCGCTTGTGTCTCTCTCTATCGTTCTCCATTCTGTGTAGTATATTGCTCACGTTGTTGTTACTCGTGCTGCTATTGTGTGAGTTCTTTAGGTTGCAAACACCGTTGGTGACAAAGGTTTTGAACACTACATACTTCTTAATCATTCTATCATTCAATAGCTCACGGGTCCACAGTATAGACTGGCTTACGTTCTGCGGCTTATCATCGTTTGCTATCGTTTTCCAGTCTAATTCAGATGTGGGTTGAGTCATCGCCTGTATTACTTCCTCAGAATCCATTGTATATTCAGATAGTGTCATTTCTTCAGGCGACATCTCGAGCTGGTACCCCGGTAGTGTTTTTAATAACCGAAGAAGGTTGTAGTATATATCTGTGCATGATTTCAAGTTGGAGAGTGCCTTCCAATCATCCTTCGGTAGACATATTTCAAATATGCGTGGCATGGACGGTATTAGATGTTCATACACAACAGTAGCTTGAAGACTGCTGGTGTCTAGTTTGCGTTTCTTCATCTCTGCGACAAGCGCTAATATAATTTGGTAGTAGAATATCACAATATTCAGTCTATGCAATGGGTCCATCTTTAAACCTGTGTCAAAAAGACACTGGTGGAAGTCCTCATAGTGATGTGCATAATGCTTCAAGTAAAATTGTAGTGGATCTGACATTGACTTCGATACTTGCGTGCCAATTGTGGTATCGTCCAGTTCCTGTATATTAGAATAACTACCACTATGCGATACAGAGTTCGCCCCACTGGATTGACCTGACCCTAGACCTATTCCCAAGGTTCCATCTGTATCTTCCTTTGAAACGTTTAGACTTTTCTGTAAGTTCTTAATAACTTGGATAAACTGCAAACGTGCTTCAAATGAATCCATTATCTTATTTATTGTTCGTCTTCGCTGAACTTTTTGAAGCAGTCCCTATTTCTCTCACAATAAGCTTATTATTTCACAGCAACAATATGCAGCACTTAAACTAGTATTGCCTAAATATAATTTTTGCAGTTATACGGTTCGAAAGGCATACTGGCAGTATTATTTAATTGCCCCATCGCTAGCAGAAGTGGCTCTTTAAACAGTTTTCACTTAATAAAAATGAAAAGTAAAATGCCAAAACACTTTACCCGGCTATCGTGTCTGTAAAAAACTACATTTACAAGAAGGATGGAAAAAAGAGCTAACAATTCCGATGAGCTTCAAAAATTGCTAAGTTAAAAAAATAAATTCATTAGTCGGGTACCATCTGTTAGATTAACAAAGATTTCTAGAAGTACTCACCTTTCGAGGACACAATTGTGGAATATCATATTATTCTTATTAACTGTGGGTACGCTGTGCTTCAGCTTTAAAGTCAAGGTCCAAATAGGAAAGAAAAACGGCACCAGAAACAGAGATAGAGCTGTAATAAGGGAACCTTTAGCAAACATACGATTTAGTACTTCAGAGGACCAGTAAGTTGGTGATTTTGTCTGGTATTGAAATTTGTACTAAAGACATTTGATAAATCTTTTGCATAAACCATATAGTGAAAAAATAAACTCAATATGTCAGGGATTATGTTAACTGAACTAAACCTAGTTGAAGTACTACAGCAGGCTAGTGACATGCAGCATATGGGTACCGAAAGACAGAGGATGGCCGAATCACAATTGAAGGCATGGGAAACCCAGCCTGGCTTCCACTTTCTTTTGCAATCAATATACTTGGACTTATCAAATGGCTTGCATGTACGGTGGCTAGCTGTTATACAGTTTAAAAATGGTGTTGAGAAGTATTGGAGGGCGACAAGAATTAATAGCATCGGAAAGGATGAAAAGGCGTCTATTAGGAAAAGATTATTTGATGTGGTGGATGAGCAGAATAATCAACTCTGTATCCAAAATGCACAAGCAACAGCTCGTATTTCTCGTATTGATTTCCCTGTAGAATGGCCAAATCTTTTTGAGTCAATCGAGCAACTGCTTAACATTAACCACAGGAAAGAAATTCAAACACATAATATATTGATGCACTTGAATCAGATAATCAAAATCTTGGGAAGTGCCCGTATTGGAAGGTGCAGACCAGCAATGCAAAGTAAAATACCTTTGATATTTTCACTAGTTGTTCGTATTTATTTGGAGTCATTCGATGAATGGACGCATTCTAACGTTGCTGACGGAGACATTCTATCTAAATTACAGATCTCATACTTGGCTTTAAAAGTATTAAGAAGAATGGTTTCTGATGGTTATGAATACCCACAAAGAGATGAAACTGTTTGTGAATTTATGAAACTTTCAATTACCCATTTCGATGTTCTCATTGCTAACCATGAAAATTTCAAAAAGTTTGATCTTTACGAGAAGTTTATCAAATGCTTTGGAAAGCTGTATTTTAACTTAGTTACCGCATCGCCTGCTAATTTTATCTTGATACCAAGTTCATCACAAATTTTAATTTCCTACACCAGTTTCCTACTTAACAAAGCTCAGTTTGTATACCAAGAAAATCCGGATGTAACAGGAGATTTCTGGGAACAAGTTGCTATTAGGGGCATTATGATAATAAAAAGAGTTATCAATTTTGTATCTAAAAAGGGTGCTGTCACTATTAAAGCCAGGAGTGATAAACCCAACATTGATGCAGCAATCACTAAGATTAACAATGAGTATTTAAATGAAAATCTTATTAAAAAGATGGTGGACACATTGATGGAGTGGTATTTGAAGTTGAGAGCTACTGAATTAGACAACTGGTTTATGGATCCGGAAGAATGGATAAACGAGCAGATGGCTTCGAGTTACGAATATCAAATAAGGCCTTGCGCAGAAAACTTCTTTCAAGATTTAATCAATACATTTCCTGAATTGTTGGCTTCCTATCTCTTAAATAAGATTGAAACATCAGCCAGTACATTATCCGATTCTTTGGAGGACTTCTTAAGGAAGGACGCCATCTATGCCGCTTTCCAATTAAGTGCATCTGCAGTTAGTGAAATGGTTGACTTCGACAGACTTTTGCCTACAGTCTTCTTGCCAGAAGCGGCCGGATCTAACACACCAGGAGAAAGATTAAAAATTATTAGAAGGAGAGTTGCATTAATTATCAATGAATGGTCGATAGTGAAATGTTCTGAAGAAAGTAAGAATCTGTGCTACAAATTTTTCGCTGAAATGTTGGCTACGGAAGAGGACAAAGTTGTATTACTTACTGTAGTACAATCGCTAAGGACCATGCTGGATGATTGGAATTTTAATAAAGATAACTTTGAACCATATTTAAATTCAGTTGCTTCTTTGTTATTAAGAAAAATTTTACCATCAGTTTCCTTGACAGAAACTAGGCTTTACGTTTTGAATACAATGAGTGATTTAATCATACAAACAAAATCTCTCATAGGCCAAGATATGCTGATTGAAATTCTTCAAATCGTGCCTAACCTTTGGAACGTAGCCACCAATGAAACCACAGAGTCGATCTTGTGCAATTCCCTGCTGAGATTGTTAAGACATTTGGCTACCTCGTTAGGAGCATTTTCCTATATGACGTGGGAAATCTCAATACCAATTGTTATGACATCCTGTAATCCGTCATCCAAAGATTACCAACTATTGAACGAAGATGGTTTTGAACTATGGAGTGTGCTGTTACAGAATTATTCTCCTGAAAAACAGCAACTGGATACAAGATTTACAGAGTTTTTGCCTTATGTTAGTTCAGCAGTTGAGTGTCATACCGAAATACTACCTACCCTTTTAGAAATTATCAAGAGTTATGCATTGCTTTTGGAACCATCTCAATTTTTTGCACATCCATCAGTTGCAGAAGTTTTCAGAAAGCTATCTCAGTACCTATTAAAGTTAAGAGAAGACTCCTTCCAATTGGTTCTCGAAATTTGGGAAATTTTAACCCTTTGTAATGAGTCTAACAATGAATCATTATTGATAGAAAATTTTTACAGTAATGGTATATTTATTGCCCTATTTGATGCAGTACTTCTTGAGGAAGCATTATCAAGTTATCAATGCCTGCAAGTTCTTCAAGTAATTTCCAGAATCACATACGTTAACCCTAGTGCTGTAATGAATTTCTTGACAAGCTATCATTCTAATTTGCCCTTGATGGAACAAAATATGCAATTGCCGGTGACTGAAAGAAAACTGGTTTCCAGTGATATGAGTTATGACGACGTTGTACGTAAGTTTATTTCTGTATGGGTCGTCTGTTTTAAGGATGTATACGACCCAAAACAGAAAAAGGTTCATATTCTGGGCTTATCAAGTCTTTTAAGAACTGGGTTAGTGTCAGTAATTGGCGAATTTCCAGCGATTGCATCAATCTGGATTGAAATGCTAGAAGAAATAAAGGAGACAAATGATGGCGATTGTGAAAAGTATCATTTGAACGATATCGTCACAGAGCAATCTCTAGAATTTTATCCTATCAGTTGTGAACAGTTAAGATATCATCAACTAGTCAAGAATAATGACCCCACACATAACATAAGCCTCAGAGATTTCATCTCTCAAACGATGCAATTCTTAGAAACACAAATGGGTTCCCAAGAATATCAAGCATTCTTAAACTCAAATAATCCCACACTTCTCGAAAATCTACAACTATTCTTGAGCATTCAACAACAGTAGCTTAAGCCAGCATAATATCGTGGATATATTTTTAATTATATATACATATATTGCATTTCGACTAAATAAACCTAAATCACAGCCATAAATTCATCAATTTAATAACTGCTCGACATTTGCAGATGGATTGCATTTTAAAAAATATAACTAACAATGCTTTAAAATGGAGTTTGAGCACATTTCTTTGTTATCCAATACATGGTTATTCCAAGCAAGCTGGTCATGTGACCTAGTTTGTTTTCAAAGGAGGACTCACTCACGCGTTTCGCGCCATTAAAAATTGTATGGATAACTCATCACAATAAATAGTGTCAATGTATATTACTTAACTAGCTAATTATATAGTTATAACATTTTAGTGTGGATTTGTTCATAACATTATACAGCCACTCTTCTTCTTAATAAGATTTGCATAAATTAAAAGATGGTGGTTGGTCCTATTTCTAATCTGCGAGATGACGCTCTCAAGGATGATACGTTAAATCATATTCGAAAAGAATACTTAGAGTCAAAGAAACAAATATCAAATCTGCTTTCGCAGGAGACAAATACAAATGAATTTTCTAGAAAACCTTACCCAAATAGCTCTCCAATTCGGAAATTTGATCATTTTGCTAATGAGCGCCCAACAACCATTGATGCAAAACTTCGAGAGCAGTTACGAACTGGGGCTTCCGATGTAGCTATAGAACAAAGTTTACGTACAAATTCTGATGAATCCAGGAATCAAATGATATATGATGATATGAAGGTCATGAAGAGAATAATTGACGGGCAACAAGAGAGCATAAGAGAATTGAGAAGGGCGTTAGAGCAAGAAAGATATATGAACTCAGAGTTACAAAGAAAGTATAATGAGATGGAGAGGAGATTTGATAGGTTAGAGTGGTCTATTAATAGTCACGATAAATTCCAAGCATATCAGGACATCAGATCAAATACCACTAAGAAGGATTTCTCGGATCCGATATTTAACAATGGTTTAAAAAGACGATGGGATGAATATCCTATAAGGTCATTTGAACCAGACACGAATATTAATCGAAACAATAGAATTTTCTCCAATTATGATGATAGCACTACAAGATTAATGCAAATAACGGATCCACATTACAGAAGTGTTGGTTAATTTATTTGTAACGAATTAAATTATAAATAGTGAATTTGTGCGCATAATATTGATTGCATCAATTTATTTACTTCCGGTTGAATTTCAATTGAAATTTGTATTTGAGATTGCTATTTTTCTCGTTCGATACTGCAAACACAACGGAACGGGAAGTTCTTCCATTTTTTGGTGCACTTTCAGCGCCCCACTCAAAAGATCCTGAATAGCCCAAGATACCCTTTTCTTCATTGTAATCAAACTGGGTTGCATAATCTGGCGATCTACTAGAGCAGTCCAGCTGGGACTTATCATTGTGAACTGTACAATAACCCATTCTGGATTTCAATAAATAGTTACCGTATTTTGATTCTATCAATTCAAAATTTGCGGGTGTGCCTCTTTTCATCCACCTGCCTGTCTTTATCAAAAAGCCACCATATTGGCTTATCCTAATTGTCCCCCTTGATATCGGTTTTTTGTTGGGGCCTCTGTTATCTCTCCGTTGATAGCCCTTTGGATAATATTTTATGCCTTGGTCTTTGCACCTTGACATTGATCTCAAAGGATCTAAAGGAATGAAATCTTCATTTAATATTGAGCCATTGAGTTGATGATAGTACCAGACCTCTGTTAATGCATTTTGGGAATTGCAATTGATGTGAGCTTGCGTACCTTGGAACTCCGAACTCAAAGCAGATAGAATCTCTGATTTAGTGTAACTAGTGTCATTACTAGGTGTAATATTATGTTTTGCAAGCATTTCATAAGTATTTAACTTCTGAAATAGATCATACGATATACGGAAGTAATCATATACTGCTTTTTTTTTGTAGTACTTGGGACCCTTTTGACTTGTAGTAGGATTCCATCTGCTATAGCATTGTGGTTGGAGAGTACTTAGGCAAGTGCCGTGCTTATTATATTCATGAATCCATAGTGATTCATGGTTTCCATTATTACTCTTCCAGTATTTGTTCAAATTGTTAAGTAGCTCTTCTCCTTGTATAGGTAAAGTATCGTCATTGTTGAAGTCATCTGATTTGAGAAGGTAGTCTACATCATCAATAAACAGGTCTCTTTTACAAAATTGAGGGTATCCGCCCATACAGTCATCTGGCCAGAGTCCATGAATTGTAAAAGAATCAACAGGACCCAGTTCTTCTTCAAGTTCTGTTCTATTCAAATTAGGTTTTGATGGTGCATAGTTCCAGAACTGAGTCATAAGTAAAATTCCTCCAGGATACTCAAAACAGCATAGATCAGATATTGCTGTTTCATTTCCACAAGATAGTGGTAGATTGATTGGACAGCTAGGAGAGCCATCTTGGTAAGAGTGTTGCAACCCTGTTTGAAGTCCTTGAAAGGCTTTCAAGACACTTGCTAAAATCATGAAAACTGTACAATTTCAGAAAGAACAAAAGCTCAGTCACAGTTGTTATTGTAAATTATATGATATTCGATAAGTATCTAATATTGATGCCGTTTATATATGCTAGATATTTGAGCGATCAGCCAGGTCACTCTTGTGATTGGAATGAATGCAATATTTTTAAGGGTTCCACAACTGGTTAAGATGGTAAACACTTGAGCCGGGTAATATTTTAGGCAGTCGTTAGTGCAAATAGATGTGCAAATAGACCGTCTCAATAACAGCTTTATCTGACTCTGAATGTAATGGTATTTAATAGTAAACAATTAATGCTGTAGGTTCTACCGTTGCTCGGTTTATTCTTCCTTCTTTTTGATTTTCCTTTTTGCATACTCTAGAACTTGAGCATTACCCTCTCTAGAAACAAATAGTTTTCTCTTCCTATCATCTTTCCATAGTAGAGCGCCAATATCCTGTGCATATTTACAGAGCATATTGAAATCTTGTGCTGTATCAAAGTCAATGTATAGAGAACCTTCATACGTTAACACTCTATCTAATTCTAGTTGCCATAATTTAATTTGATCGACGACGGTTGGGGGTAGCACTTGCAAGGGATCTTTACAGTTGGGATCTAGTTCTAATTTCTTTTGCAGTTTTTCCTCAGCTAATCTTCTCATCTGAGGATGCGCATGAGATTCTAAATAAGCAATTACCTGATCAGCAGTGATACCATTGATTAAAGCTCTTCTGATAGATTCTCTTGTAATTTGACCAGCCACCATATTAGCAAATCTAGATTTCAAATGCACAAATAAACTTAGAATAGCTATCTGTAAGGGTGAGTTGCAGTATGAGTATAGTTTGAAGTTGGTTTCAATAATCAGAGCACCATCTTGTATATCCTCAGCTTTACCTTCCAATGAATCATACTTGTCATCCGTTGATTTTGCCGCATCGTCAGGTTTGTTTAGAACACTCTCCATAGCACCAGATGCTGTTCTCATGCTCTTAGTATCTGACGTCAACATTTGTGCCAACCGTGTCGGATAGAATATATTAGGATTACTTGTTTTTTGAAACACTAGACCATAATCTCTCATATCGAGAAGCATTTTTAATTGAGTTTCGCTGAGGTTTTCTGTGCTATATGCCTTTCCAGTCTCTAAAGCACCTAGCATAAAGATAAAGTTCAAGACATGAACTGGGTCCATATGCAATGATTCGGCTAGTTTCAGATACTGTAAAAGTAATGACCAGATTTGTGAGTTAACTTCTTGTAGAAGGAATTGAAAACCTTCATTAGTAATCATAAACTCAGAGGAGTCGGGAACTTCTTCCATTAATTTGCTATGCTTTAATAGATTAAGAACATTTTCCGATGGCATTTTTGCCATTGGAGTACCGACCATAAAATGTAAAATTGTCTCCCATTTCGTTGCTGCATATTCATCTAGGACAGCTAAGTTTACCACGGTGTCGAGTCTATCTTCATCAACTACAATACCAAATGAGTTGTTCACTTCACCACCAGTTAACGCATTTCTGAAACTTTCTCTAAATGTTGGATTCAAGTTGATTAGAAGTTGCCCATTTACCCTTGTCGGTATCAGCAAATGTAAAGATTTCATTGACTTGATAGCCTCTTGAAATTGTAGCTTGCCGTTCGATTTAACCCACCGATCCAGGTCACGTAATGATATATCTTTATCATTGAATATAACTGTCATTATGAAAAACTTTGCCAGTGTCGGCAGAAGTCTGTAAATAGCCAAGCATGTAGCCGGGGATTTATACAGTCTTGTTTGCACTTGGCTTGGTATCTCTTCCAAGTATTGTGTAATCGAGTGCTTGAGACCACTGAAACTCATTGTTAATCACTCTTATTGAAAAATATAGCAATGTTCTAGTTAGTAATATTATCTTATTTGACAAGTGGTGAAATAAACTTTTATGCTATGTATTATAATATTGATCTTGATCTTTTTATTCTTTTTTTTTTTCAGGGTTCACATAGCCGGTGCACTAAATTTTCAAAGATGTTACCGAGCGATTCGGTTTTTTCAGTATAAAAATTAGATGCTAATAGAAAGATGTTCACTATGCTATGGATCGAGTTTCATAAATGTCAGCAAATCATATATCTAAACAATCATTTTTATCAATGAGGAAATATTAGTTTATAGTCAATTTTCAGCAACTTCGTCAATTCTTGAAGAGTGAAAACGTCGTCTACATTTTCATATTCCTTTTCAATTTCTTTTGTTTTTTGTAATTTTAATTTTTCCAAATCATATCTTCTAGAATTTATTTGATCCTTATATTCTTCTTGTTGCTCTTCACTCAGTCTTTCAAATTCATCTGATTCAAGAAAACTTCCCATCTCCTCTTCAAATCTGGTATATTCATCTTCGATCTCTAGTAATTTATTCTCCAGTTCCCTTTCCATGTATTTTTTGAATCCACCCATTTTATCGATCTTTAGTACTGTTGAATATTGCATATATGATAAAGTCTTCTGGGACACTTCACGCCATTTCTCTATTAGCGACATCAAATGTTCAAGCTTCTTTTCTTCTATTATTTTAATAGCCTGTTTTAGTTCTCGGATATCTTTCTCTTCATCGCGAATTTTCCTTCTGTATTCACTTAAAATTAGCCTGTGTCTCTTTATGTTTTCATTCCTTGGTTTTAAGACCTTGCCATTGTTAACTGTTTTAACCGAAGGTTTTTCTCCAGGCTGGGATGCTGATTCTAACAGTGTAGTGTCATCGCCAATAAATATATCCTCCATAATACAATACAATACCCAGAAAACAAATGCCAAATAAGCTGGATCTAACGAATCTGTTTACTTATTCAGTTAGTTATTCACTGGTTATTAATGAGCAATGCCTTGGAGAATTAACACAAGGAAAAACCTGGCCTTCAGTTAATATATACCAACGGTAATCCAGTATTAAGTCTAAATTTAAAAAAAAAAGGCAAAATACCACAAAACTGTAACACTCTGGGTATAATTGGATAATTTAGCCGCCGAAACCGGATATCGTCGCTAGAGAAACCAGGATTTCCCGACTTTAGCCAACTTGAACAAGTGGGCTCTAAATTTGTCGTATATTATGATCTCCCTTGTTTTTGGATTATGACTTTTGTAAATGAAGTCTACTATGTTAGTACATCTGCATCGATACTATGTAGCGATGCGTTGCTAGAAAAGATGGGCGGTTATATGTCTATATGACGAAGAAGCGCTATATGTGTGTTTAGTTTTGGTTTAGTAGATGAGTATGGTTGTTCATTAAGTACAAGGAACTAGGGTTATTGATTTTAATTTGATAGAAAAGTTGGTTTGAGGTGTATTAAAGTGTGAACTAAGTTTTATTTTTGTGTTATAATTGTTACGAGATAGTCATAAGATAATGAATGACTTGCAGTTTGATAGTTTGAAAGTTTTCAAGTGCCAGAATTGTCACTTGCCTTTGCAGGTGGATCCCACCATGCTGCATCTTAGCAAATCACAACGTGAGTTGCTGCTACCCAGGGAGGATAGGCGACCTGGTGTAGAAGAGTTTAATTTACGTCAAGAAAGTCAGGACATGTTGAAGAAAGTTAAAACCGGCAAAGAGGCGAAACAGTTACTGAAAGAAGACTTTCAGAGTTCTGATTTTCTGTTTCTGAGAGATATTGATGATAGCATCGCGGAGAAGGATCTTAAAAAGGGTCTTGAAGGAGATAATGATGATCGGAAGAGCAATGAAGATTCTATGGTGTCGGAATTGGACGTTGAGGACACCGCTAAGACATTATCAACGCAGATCGAAAGGCTTAGCAAACTGTTCGAGATAATGTCTACGTCTGAATCGAACATAGACTATCCTATCTGTCAAGAATGTTGCAATATAATGATGAAAAGGCTGAAAACCGACTATGAAAAGGCTGTTAAAGAGCGTGACCTCTACTTTCAATTTGTGAAACGTATAGAGAAACAACAGTTGGATGAATCAGACTCAAGCCAACTATCCCTTAGACAAAAAGAGTATACTGATCAAACAAAAAAGATAAATCAAGAGAGAGAGCGACTATTATTGGAATTGACAAAGAAAGAACAAGTTGAAGAGGAATTAGATGCTGAGATAGCTGAACTTACACGGCAAATATCAGAGAAAAAAGCTAACGAAAGGGCTACTAGAAAAATTGACAATGCAAAGCAATGGGATAAAATGAAACTGTTGAATGATATATCATCCCTACAGTATCAATATGAGACGGAATTAAATAAGTTGGATCAACTAAGGAAAACGAACATATACAATGAAAGTTTTCGAATATCCCATCAAGGTCCGTTTGCGACAATCTCTGGATTAAAATTGGGCAGTTATGAGGACCATAAAGTATCGTATAGTGAAATTAATGCAGCACTAGGACAACTTGTTCTTCTCCTAATGACAATAAGTTCATCGTTAAATATAAAGATTTCAGGTTATAGACTGCAGCCTATAGGTTCTACTTCGAAGGTTTCAAAATTTTTAGCAGATAAAGAGGATTGGGAAACATATGAACTATATTTTTCGTCAAATTTCAGTCTGGAAAAAATCTTTAAAAGAGAGACAGATTTTGATAAAGGAATGGAAAGTTTACTCGACATAGTAAAACAGATATCACTATCATTTTCTACGGTTGTGTCTAGCGATACTGATATAAATATTCAAGATGAGAGAACTAGAAGCAATGATTCCATGTTGAATGGAGGAGCCAATCGAAATGCTAATTTAAGAGCTGATAGGTTATTTACAGAAAGTGAGCTACCTTATATGATAGATGGAGATAGAATAAATGGAATATCTGTCAAACTGTACGGTGCAGAACCCAATCTCGAATGGACCACTGCTATGAAATTCTTATTAACTGACGCCAAATGGCTATTGGTTTTTTGCTCTAGTAAACTCTCACTCCAATGATGTAGCATATAATGGTTTCTAATATTAGATAGACTTTATTTTGGATATTAGTTAAAGAACCAGTACAGTCGTTAATCTTTACTAACAATCATGAACAAAACATAAAAATTATAAAAGGGATTACTAAGATCAAATACACAGCGTAGTGTTCATCAAACTTCTTTCATTTCAGCAAAAGTGTACATACTATATAACTGTTACAACATAAAACTTAGCTATTACCACCACGAGTTTGCAGCTTTGTTAGTAAAACCATCACCAGAAGACGATCCCCAGTTATTACCAAAGCCACGATTGTCATTACTTCTAAAACCCCTTCTTGACGACCCTAGACTACCCCAGTCATCTTTATTAGAGTGTCTATAATCTCTTGTATTGGAGCCTCTTCCTCTATTACTTCCAGTTCTAGAATTACGTCCACCTCTACCAAATCTCATGCTATCTTGAACCATATTGACCAAAAATTGAGGGACCTCCTGATTGGCTTCTGTCAACAAATCCATAAGTTCCTTGGCAATATTCATGCTATTTGAGTTGAAAAAGGATGTAGCGACACCGACGTTACCAGCACGTCCAGTTCTACCAATTCTGTGAACATAGTCATCAATATCCGTTGGTAAGTCATAATTTATCACATTAGTAACATTTGGTATATCCAAGCCTCTAGCTGCCACTGCAGTTGCAACAAGTATATTAGCTATACCGTTTCTAAATGCATGTAGGGCTCTTTCACGCTCAGCTTGTGTTCTGTCACCGTGAATTGCTGTTGCTTTAAAATTCTGAACTATCAGAAAATCCGTCAATTGATCTGCCATTCTTTTTGTTTCCACAAAAACCAGAGTCAATCCATCAACTTCATTAATTAATATATCCAGAAGTGCAGAATTCTTATCGTAATCTTCAACAAATAGCACCTTCTGTTGAATGTTTTCCGAGGTAGAGCCAACCCTACCGACTGATAGAAATATGTAGTCTTTCAAAAAATCTCTAGCAAGGTGCTGTATTTCTCTCGGAAATGTAGCAGAGAACATTAACGTCTGTCTGTCATTAACACTAGGCATATCGCAATCCTCTACAATATGCCTAATTTGAGGCTCAAACCCCATATCTAACATCCTATCAGCTTCATCGAGTACTAGATACTTAACATTAACAAGAGAAATTTTACCTCTTTCCAACAAGTCATTCAACCTACCGGGTGTGGCTACCAGTAGGTTACACCCGCGGTCCATGTCTCTCATCTGTTGACCGATTGGAGCTCCACCGTATACTACGTAGGGCTTTACCCACGATCTATAAGTATATTTCTTGGCCTCGTCAAATATTTGTATTGCCAGTTCTCTTGTTGGTGCAAGCACAAGCGCGCTGGGATAGCATTTCCTCATATAAGAGTGTCTAGTGTGCTCTGGGAGCGGAGCTGGCCCATTTAAAAACAACTCTGACAAAACTGGGAACAGAAACCCACCTGTCTTACCAGATCCAGTTTGTGCACAAGCCATTAGATCTCTGTTCTTGGTGACAATTGGGATCGAGTATTTCTGTACCGGAGTAGGCTTTGAGAAATTGGCCAGTTCAACATTTTCAAGCAATAGTTCATCTAGTGGTGGTGACTTGAACTCTGTTATTGCTTCAGGAACATTGTCACCACTGGCCTCTACGGGTATATCATCGTAGTTATCAAAGTTTATACCAGAAGTTACGTGATCCGTTGCATTACCAAACAACTCCATCTCTAACCTTGGATTTTTCGGGTATGGTACATGGTTACCGTTTACCCATCCGTATCTACCACCAGAGCCACCGAACCCACCAGAGCCACTTGCCCTACTTCCTTGACCAGTCCTTCTATCGTTGAACGGCCTAGATCCAAAAAACCCGCCTGAAGACTTATGATTACCTCTATTGGGACTGGAGAAAAATCCGTTGCCACTATACCTAGAGCCGCTTAAACCATCTGCAGCAGCACTTTCATGCGAATTACCACCTCCCCGTCTAATATGTGGGGGCACGTATCTACCTGACCCATCACTCATCTATTTCTTCTGTTCAAAAACTAAACTCACGAAAACAATTCTCACTTCAGTATACTTGTATTGAAGTAAGCACCTAAACAACTGTTAGGCTCATTAAAGTGTCAAAACAGAGATAAGAAGTATACTTCTGACGTAATCTAAGATCTCTTTTGACTATTTATACTAGTGGAATGTTGAAACTCTCCCTTATTTTTGTTCGATGCCAACGAACGATCATTATGCGAAGTTACGATACTGGTGAATGTGAAAGAAAGGATTTTTTGCTCGTGAAGTGCAGAATCCTGCTTTTAGCTTTACATTTCGATTGAGCTATAACTCAAGTAAAGTATTTCGCCATATACCAGTTGGGAGCCATTGCTTGATACTATCTATCGGAGGGGATCACAAAAAAAAAAAATCGACAAAACAAGTAGAATGTCGCTGTCAAATATGCTGCGTGCGTCGCGGCTTGCCCAGGTCTATAAGTCTTCCAAGCCGTTAAGTACAGGATTGAAAATAGCTCCTACCCACCAGGTTATAGAGACTAAACCTGCATTATTGAAGTTCCATGAATGGGGGTTGAAGTCCGCGATTCCATCTAAGGTCAAGACACAGTATTTGATGTATAAGGAGCTCGATACTTTGGAGCGTATCACCGAGTTTGAGCCTAGAGGAGGTGCTAATTGGAATAGAATACGTGTCCAGGAGTTTGGATTAAGTCCCCGCTACAATGCAAACACCAAAAATCCGCTATTTAATAAGGAGCATTACGATTTCTCATCCTTAAATGAAGTTTTCACTAAATTCTTCTTCGAGAAACAACAACATGGGTCTATGAAGTATGGCTCTTTGAGCGAATCCAGAAAGTTGTTCATTAAAAATGTCCGCCAAGAATTCAAGGAATGGCTAGCTGCAAAGTACCCAGAAGCTATTTTGAATCAAAGCTTTACGAAACCTGACAACATGCTAACTTATGGTAAGGAATTTTTGCAATCCTACAACAATAGATCGAGTTCAAAACTAAATTCTCCAGATACAATGATTGGTACCGGTGGGCTAACATATGCATTGAAAGGTAGATTAAGGAATTCACCTAATGGTGTCATTCAGAAGCACATTGTACCAGGTAGATTTGTTGCTCCCACCAATGATAACAAGATCGCAGCTATTGGAGGATTTGTTGCAAATGCAGCTTCTTCTGTGATATCTGCTCAACCTCAAAAGTGGGTCTCCAATAGAGACAAGATATATCCATTTGAAGTATCGAACTTGTCCGTTAACAATGGCCAGATTACTTTAGATGCTAAGGGTACGATGCTAAATAAGCCCGAACAGAAACGACTACGCCGCAATCATTACCCAAAACCTCTTTATGGTAACAGGTATTCAACGGGGGAAAGAAAGAGTGATGTGGCTGAATCACTGAAAGCAATTCTCGAGTTCAATAAGTCCTAAGAGATAAATATATGCAGATAACATTCACAACTCATGTAAAAAGACGATCAATGGGAAAGGTGCATTTCATATACATAATTAACATTTAGATTCCTATTCAAGTAGTAAATTTCATGTAAGTAATTTTTATAAGTATCACGTTAATTAAATATTTGAAAACCTTCCAATAGTTCTATCTAGATAAAAATATCAAACTATACTAATGATTACTGTGCTTCCATAACGATTAGATGAGAATAAATTAGAGATAATGGATTTGGTGAGAAGATTTTAAGAAATACAGATAACTGAATATATTCATCCTACTGTTCATAACATTCTATGTATTTGAGAATCGTTTTCAACCTTTGACAAGTCCTGTAATTGCTCCCACCATTGGAATAAATAACTATCGCAGATAATTTTGAACCAAGGAGTGAACTTGTATTGTGGGTCGTTAAACATAGCCTTCAATTCATCGGCCGAAACCCAACGGAAATCCCTGACTTCATTTAAGTTTGGTTGTACAGTGAGTTGTTTACCTTCATCTATCTTGTAGAACAGAATGTAATCAATTTCATGCTCACCCCATGGCTCGTTAGAAGGAGCCATATAGTGAATTCTGTTCAAGAAATGGAACTTACCTCTAGTAGCGGTCTCCGCTTCTGGAATACCTAGCTCATGCTCCAACTTTCTGCTTGCTGCAGTCTTGGCACCAAGAACCTTAGCTGGCAAAGAGCCGTTTTCACCGAGTTCGTCATCAACACAAAGTGGATGGGAACAACAAGTGTTGGTCCATAGATCAGGGAATGTAATCTTTTCGGTAGCTCTTTGTTGCAACAATAGTTTACCCTCAGTGTTGAATATAAACACAGAGAAGGCTCTATGCAGAAGACCACGGTTGATGTTGTCCATTAGGTGGCACACTTTTTTGGTTCCGGCACCGATGGCGTTATCTTCCCAGTCTAAGACGATACAGTTCTCATTCATCAATCGTATCTGCTCTTGATCATGTCCTGCAAACACATCATCCTTGCCACGACTGGCGTCTTCGCTTGAGTGTGTATTTGGTCTGCTCTGCAATGGGATAATCTCTGGGAAATTCTCCAAGATAGCAGCCTCATCTAGACCTTCCACTAGCTTCCTGTATTCTGACATTTTTATAAATGCTAAAAGGGAGTTTGCAACAATAAATATCCTTGAGTATTTGACCTTTCGTTTAAATACCCAAAATAGTATAGAAAGGAAGTTGAAAATAACAATGACTACTAGTCAAAAAGGTTTTAAAAAAATACTCTCGAAAATAAAAAGATAATGTGGTTATATCTGTATCGATAGCAACTGGATAGCAATATACAGATATTTAATTTTCTTTTTTGACCTCGAGAATATATATCCCAACAATTGAAATTTGATGAGAAGAGCTCTTATTACCGTAAATTTTCACTAATAGCCAGATACGAAAATTCCGATGACACCGATAAAAAGGAACTGCCGGTGTTATTCAGCTGAGAGCCTTGGACCTGATAATCGACACGGTATAATGAAAGTTGTTGTGAAATGTATTGCTACAAAACGAGGTGCTTATAGTCCCACTAACAAACAAGCAACTAGACAATACCGTATCCACTCGATCAAAAATAGGGCCCCGCGGCTCTAAACCTACATAGCAGATAACATAATGCATACAACGTGTCCCCGCCTAATTGAAAGAAACGCATGCTCTTGCATATATCTCTGTATCAATACCTTCTGTTGCAGAGATATATACAGGTTATTGCAACCAGAAAAATATACACCAATATCAGATTACTAAACCACAACCAGTCTACAGCAGGAGACTGAACCAATTGTTTATTTTGTACGCAATTCTGTGAAAACACTTCATAAGATATCTTCAAAGGTAATAAAAAGACAATACAAACCGATACAGTAGACCATACAGTAGACCATACGGAGACTATACCACATAGACAGCCATTATATATCATATCTTGCTACCACATACAAAAGGGCAAAAACCCTAAAAAACCCTAGTAAAAAACCCTAAACCCTAGGGCATTCTCATTCTCAATCTTTGTCCATTTGTCCTCAAAATCAGGATCCCAATTTGCATTTAAGGTACAAGAAAAACTTGCAATTGCAAACTTGTAAGCAGTGAAAGCACGCTGAGGGCTTTGATTTTCGGTTTTTTTGTTGTGAATTTGTCCCGGGACATAAAGGAAGTGACACGCAGAAGTGTCCTTGTTTTTGTATTCCCTAATTGCTGGACTTCCCATTCACTTGTGAAAAAAAAAAATCATCGAAGCAAGCACCAGGGCTGATCCTTTTGTTTACTTGTCCTAAATGGCTAATAAATAATACAAGGACTTTATTTGGGCTGTTCAGCGGGTTGCTTGTTCTTGAAAGTTATTTCAGCTATCAGATTCATAAGTAAACTTGGAACGAACCTGGGCGGGAGTGAGGATAGGCACTAGATAACGCTAAAGAATCGCCAAAAATAGTCATACCAAGACATATACAAAACCATGGATGATCCGCTGAGTAAGTTCTTCCAGCAGTTCCAACTGTTTGTTCAGAACAACCCCAATGTTATTTCTGCAGCCAGGGCTGCAGCCCAGATACCGGAGAGTGCCAAAGCAGTGATTGTGCTTTCGCCGTACTCGTTGTCTCATGAATTTAGCAGGGACTGGGTAGCGAAGTCATACAAGAAAACCATCGTTGAGCGGCCTGAGCGTCTGCTGGCTGCGGCGATGGGTGTTGCCGCCGCCATCACCATGTACCCTGCGCTGTTCACGCTGAAGTCTTCCCATAGAAGACAAAGCTCGCTGCTGTCTCCACACGTACTCAAGGTTCATGGGTCAGAGTGGCCGCGCACACTACTACAACTATGTAAACAATCTGATAGTAAATTGGCCCGCGGTGAGGTAGAAGTCCCAGACAACTGGAATGCAGGCGATATTTATTTAACCTCCCGCACCATCGAGGCCTTGCAAGGCACAATTGGCGCAGTTGAGACCGGTGTGGATTCCATATTTTCAGGTCCTTCCCTAGAGCATATCAGTAACAGGGTTTTCGTTGCCATACGACCCCCAGGACACCATTGCCACTACGCAACACCATCTGGATTCTGTCTTTTGAATAATGCCCATATTGGTATTGAATATGCCGCAGACAAATACGGCGTTACTCACGCAGTCATACTAGATTTTGATCTGCATCATGGTGATGGTACTCAGGACTTGTGCTGGAAGAGGGCGGGCTTCAAGCCTGATGAACACACAGAAGAGGATGGTTACGATGAATTTGGTAAGAAATTTGCCGAGTTTCCAAAGGTCGGCTATTTTTCAATGCATGATATCAATTCTTTCCCAACAGAATCCGGCTTTGCAACAAAGGAGAATATCAAGAATGCCTCGACTTGTATAATGAATTCCCATGATCTAAATATATGGAATGTGCATTTATCCAGATGGTCCACAGAGGAAGAGTTTGCAAAAATTTACAAATCTAAATATAGAACATTATTTGCAAAAGCCGATGAATTCTTCAAGAACTCAAAAAATGAAATGAACGAACTAGGCAAGCCATTTAAAGGACTAGTTGTAATTAGCGCCGGTTTTGATGCTTCTGAGTTTGAACAAACATCTATGCAAAGACATTCAGTTAACGTACCAACAAGTTTTTATACCATGTTCACTAAGGATGCACTAAAGTTAGCTCAAATGCATTGCCAAGGAAAAGTCTTATCATTATTAGAAGGAGGTTATTCAGACAAAGCTATTACATCCGGTGTTTTCTCTCACTTAATTGGTTTGCAAAACCAAGATTGGATTAATGAATGGGGTTCTGAACAAGTTGTTAAAGAAATTGTCCGTGGCTGTAAACCAAGTTGGAAACCTTACAAAACAAAGAAAGCTAGAGATGTTATTAGAATTTGGGCCGAAGAGGTTATTAGATTAGGGAGAGCAATGATCCCTGAATTTGAAGATATATTATTCAAAGAAGGTCTTCAGAGCAACCCTGGACTTGGCGATGTTCCAACTTCTACTATTGCACAGAGACTCAGAAAGACACATGTTAAAGAAGAGCCTACTAAAACTAAAGAATTGACAGAACCTCCAAAAACCTCTACGAACACCAGAAAGTCTCGGAATGATGATACTAAAAAGGATGTTCCATTCATACAGCAGGAACTATCAAGTGAAGATGAAGGAGAAGATGAAGACTATGTCTATGATGAAGAACTGAATAAAACCTTTAATCGTACCGTTGAAGATATAACAATTGATGATATTTCAAGACACTTGGAAACTTTAGAGTTAGAACAAATTGACGAAAATGAGCCCCAAGAATTATTTATCAAAAAGGATGAAAACAAGCAGCAACGTCATCTTCAGAGCAATGGGATGTATAAAATACCCTCCTCCAAAACCCAACGGTTCAAAAACAGCCAGCAACCTCAATCAAATTCACCCCCCACATACGATGATAGTGATATCTCCATGATATCTCATGTTTCAGTTGCAAGAAAGCACAATACAAGAAGTGGAAGAAAATGGTAAATTTATAGGTAAGTTCAAGAAATACTTTACACTTCGATCATAGGTATAATAACGTATTTGTGCTGGATCATAAAAACTGATTAAAACTTCACATATCTGCATTTATGTACTTCCTGTACTACTAAACTTAATAAAATAAAAAATATATATATACTTCATCAAATATTATAATCATTCACCTGAAAGCCATTATTGCATTCAATCAAATAAAATGGAAAATATAGTGGCAAATTCTCAAGCAATTGCATTGTATTAAAATATAGTACAAACTGGCTGTTATAGTCATTCGCCATATTATGTAGACGAACATGAGATAATATGCCATAAATCAGAAAGTAGTATTTATAAAGTTCTTAACTAGTAATCACACATTCGGTATATGAATATCAATTTGCTCTCTCGAAGAGTCTGGGATTGGATCTGCTCCTTTAAATATGCATGCAAAATCCACAATAAATGGTTGTAGGACACCTATTGGAATATTAAGGGTTGGCGAGAAAACAATACATAGATTTCTCAAATTCATTTTATTATAGCGACTATTTTCATTGATTCGTAGTAGCAATTCAAAGAGAGCGTACATTAAAGATAAATTTTGGTGAGGAATCTTGCCACTTGCAATAATATCACGAAAACCTAGAGCTATCTTGGCAGGGTTGTCATGGTTCATATCAACAACACCTTTAAAATAGCCATACTCATCATCACCACAAATCAGATGCGGAAGCTGTCTCAGATACAATTTCAATAAACCTGAAACAGTGTTTACACTAATGAATTGCCCACCATTACTGTCATCTTCATTGCCAGCACCCTCGAGTTTGTTATTAAAATTTGATAGATCAACATCATACTCACGGTCAAACTTTTCCTGTAGCTGCTTTATCAAGGTTGATGACCCACTTAAACGGAATATACCTTCTTCTTGAATACCATGATTTTTGTAAAGATACTCCAAACATCTGTACACTATACTTGGTAAATGATATTGACGTTGATATGTCTTCGAGCTCAGCTGCATAGATTTCTGCAATGGAGCACCAAAAACTGTATTCAAAGACACAGGTAAAGGTGTCGATTCCACCAATCTTTGGGAGTAGTTATCATTATTTGATGTGACAAATGTTTCCACACTTTTGTTCAAACTATCATTCTCAGTGTCTCTATCCTCATCATGGGGGAAAACTCCTCCAGCTATCTTCTTGAATGGGAATATACTTCTCATTTTCATACGCCTTGATTCTCTTTCATCATCAGCACCCTCATTCTGTTCAGAAATACCAGACGGAGAAGATATCCCACTATAGTTGCTAGCTGTTTCAATATTATAGCTGTTACGATGGTTGCTTAAATCTGTCACGTAATGCGGATCAGGTTTAGAAGAATCGGGTCTACCGAAAGAAATGTTATCAGTATGATTACTTCCACTACGAATACTTGAAGTTGAGGGTGCCAAGTTACTAGAATTAGGATCCAGTAAACCGTGCAATGCTGATATCCATCCTTCCCTCTCTTTTGCAGTTTCAGTACATAAATAATATTTGTTTGATCCCGACAAACCTGATTTTTTATGCTCAGTTAAAAGAAAGCCATTCTTTGTGCCGAATTTGTCATCAGGTAGATTCGGCAATATTTCTAAAGACACTTGCCTTACTTTTACTTGTTCCATTATCTGATCATTCTCTAACAACTGAAGAGTTTTGGAATTGAGCGCACCATACCTTAACTTCCAAGTATTGCCACCACCGAGAGCCTTTGGTTTTCTCATCAGTAGCCTTCCTTCATATAATGTGTCTCCTAAAGTCAGAGGTGTCATTACCGTATCCGTGCTAATAAATTCTGCAATTTTCAAACCAACATTTACGGGAAAATTCGGAATACTCACTAAACTTGAAAAATATCCATTTAGCATTTCTCTTCTCTGATCTACCCTAACAGGTAACAGTGATTTGTACAGTTGTTCGGACGGCAAATCTGGAATGGATACAGACGGTATATGAGATTTCAGATACACATCTAACTCTCTTAATTTTTTTAAAGACTTGCTGAATTTAAACATCTCTTGGCTGGAACTACGATCGATGACACTGAATAACACTGAATTCTCTTCTCCTTGAAAATTAATTTCTGGATCTTTGTACAGGGTACTTAGTATCTGTATCTGGATTGTGCCCAAGTCCTCTGGTTGAACAAACAATGGTATATCTGAAGTAACAGGCTTTAGCGAAGGGTTACTTCTGAGGCTGTTATCTCTATTTATTGAAGTTAAATCAACTCGTAAACCCTGTTGTGAATTTGCCGGGGGTTTCTGTGGACTAATGTGGGATGGTGTTTCTTGTCTTTGTTCATTAGATGGGAGATATTCTCTTTCATGCCTTAAATTGTCAGCACGACCTAACGGAGTTTCATTAGGCAATGAACCAGGTACAATACTTGATACAATCGATGATGTACCTGGAGTCGACATCTGGCTGTCATGATTTACCAAAACATCTTTCTTCTTGTTTACAATAATGGGAGATCCTAGTTGTTGAGCAGAAACTGGTGTAGATGTGATACTTGCATTAATTGTAACATTAGGCAAACCTTGAGATTTTATAGCATTGGACTTCTTCAAATCCTGATGGCCATTTTGGGTGTCGTGTTTACTAACTTCCTCTTCACCAAACGATGCCTCCAATAGCTCAGCAAAGTTGTCAATTTTTTCTTTAGAGCTAGGTGAAAAGTCTTGTCCCTTTGGTTTTTGAAAGTCTGTTCTGGGTGGACTCATTGGAGCAAAACTACGATCAACACTTTGATCCTTTTCTAGATGCTTAGTTGGTGTATTTCTCCCCGACTGACTATTGCTACGCGATTCCAGAGGACCATTTTGCTGCTTTCTTATGGTTTGACTTACTATTCTCCTTGAAGGTGACTCCGGTACTTGTGCAGTTGTATCTTGTTTTGGCTCATGCCTTACTGATCTGGGTGACGAAATTGTTATTCTTGAAGTTGTGTATGTAACGGATGTGGCTGGGCTAGTGAAATTTTGAGGTGCCTCAGTAATACGGATAGGGCTTATGTTTAGTTTATTTGCATAACTAGAAGGTAAAGTTGGTTCCTCAGATGACTGAGTTTTTGTGGAATTACTTTGAAATGATCCTGTAGCACTGGGGGTAGGTCTAGGTGTGTTTTCTGAGACTTTCTTCAATTTCATTTCATTTTCGAAGTCATCAAGTGGATCTGTTGTCCTTTGATTGTTCGTCCTTTCTGTAGATCTAGGTGGTAGTGCAAATTGATGCTCATGTTTTGCATTGTCTATCTCTGTAACCACCTTCTTGAGATCTTCCAAAGTACTATTCTTATTGACATTATACTTTGCATTGACAACACCAATGTTGTCCCTCAAATATACCACAACTTTTTCTAAAAGCGCAATTTCCTTATCTTTGTCTTGTAGCTGTTTGTTCATACGTAAGTTATCTTGAAACATATCGTCATACAAACTCTTCCAATCATTATTGCCGCCGTCTAGACTACCACGACGCCAACTTGCTCTTTTATCTGGATCTAGGTAATTTTTTTGCTCTGTAGGCTTGTTACGTTCTATATGCTCGAGCTTTTTATCCTTTTCTAATCTTTGATCATTGTATTGCTCAAGAAGTTGTAATGCTGAACTTCCAGCACCAAAGTTCCCTGCCATTTTCTTTCCTAATTTTTGGTGTGGTTAATATTGTGCAATGATTTTCAATTTACTTTAGACTAAACTATTTAACCAATTTGTCCCTTATTATGTCCACAAATTATAATCAATACTAAAAGATCCAGCTGGTAGTATAGTTATAATATAATCTCTGCTCTAAAATCAATCAGTAACTGTTTATTTTTCAAATGCTATTCTGGAATATGTAATTCTCTTGACTTCTTCACCAAAAAAAAGGAACAATATCAAAGAACACAACCCCAAATAACCTCACAAATAATACAAGACAATAATACAGGTTGTATCCAGTATTATTCTCACTTTCTCCTCAACAAGGTACGGTAGTTCTTAAACCACGACCACGAATGCAGTTTATGCTAGATTGAAATTGAAGTGCCAACAATTTCTACAATTGATAACCGTCCACGTTAAACCAAGCCTGGTAATGTATTAGTGCATACAACCACGGTTTTCGATATACACTTGTGTTCGAAGGGGAATTGACTTGTTCCCCAGGTAGTTTGGTGTGGTGACATTCCTTGCTTATGGGCCCTTGGGTTGGAACTTCACACGTCTCGCTTCAAAAAGATAATTACTGACGTGAAGGGCCCACAAATTACCAACATAAAGGGAATCGAATAGGCACACTTCCAACAAAAATGGTAAATAATCTAAAAGTTAAACCATAATTTTAAAAGACCGTAGTTTCCGGTTTACTTGACCCTTGATTACCTTTTCATTAGGCAGTTTATGATAACCAAGGGTTAATTGTAACATACCTCTATTTTGCTAATTTCAACAGGTATTAATTGAGAAAGTCACATATGTCTGAGTCATGCTGTTAAATTTAATTAAGTCGCGAGCTAAAGTTACAACTGCTCTGGCTAAAGTACGAGTGGTCGGTCGTCAGAGGCGGTTCTTGATAAGTCCTCTTACAACTGCGAGCATAGCTACTGGTGCTATATCATTATCGATTTATCATAATCGTAGGGAGCATTTGCTAAATGAAACTTTAGAACCGGATCCGACAGGAGATACATTTGAAATGGGTTTATATATTGCGTCGGAGAAAGAGCGGGAAACTCTTGCTGCAAGTGGTAAGCTAGACGTTATCAGAAAGTCTAGGTCGCTGCTTGTTAGAAGTATACTAAAATTATGGGTTGTTCTAGATGATAATATAATTGAACCTGTCTTGACAGTTTGTAGGTTCTTAGAACTTATGGGATTGTTTCTACCTGTTTTTTCTCTTTACCCAATTTGTTGGTTAGGAAGAAGGATCAAATTAAATGATGATATCACAGATACAAGAGGTTCCATAATATGGTGTAAATTGATTAGAATTGCTTTAGAACTGGCTGGTCCAAGTTTTATCAAGCTAGGTCAATGGGCAGGTTCCAGGACAGATATATTCTCAGAGACATTGTGCTACGAGCTAAGTAAATTGCACAGCAAGGTGAGACCCCATTCCATAGAATACAGTAAGAAAATGATAACCTCTTCATTTGAAGTAGATGACTTCGATGAAATATTTGATAGTTTCGGAGAAAAACCACTAGGTGTTGGTGCAATTGCACAAGTCCATGTAGGGAAATTAAATGATGCATTTTACAACAAATATAGTAATAAAACACCAGAAAATAATAAATGGTGTGCGATAAAGATTATTCATCCTAGGGTAAGAAATCAAATATACAGAGATTTGAAAATTATGAAATTTTTTGCCTGTGTAATTGATGGTATACCAACCATGGAGTGGCTTTCTCTGCCTAATGAAGTCGAACAATTCTCAATATTAATGAAGCTACAGTTAGATCTACGTATAGAGGCCCTGAATCTCAAAAGGTTTAATGAGAATTTTAAAGATGCAACTCAAGTTAAATTTGCAACTCCGTATCTAGAGTTGTCAAATAGGGACGTTTTATTTGAAGAATATTTACATGGCTTCCCGATGGAGGATTTCTTAAAAGTGAAGAGACATATCAAAGATGATGATCTTTGTAGGAGAGTAAGTGACCCATTTGTCGAAGCTTTCCTCCAGATGTTAATCCGTGATGATTTTGTTCATGCAGACTTACATCCTGGCAATGTCATGATTAGGTTTGTCAAGACGAATAAATACGGAACTCAGATAATCTCATCTGAGGAATCATCTTATAACATCTCGCACACATTAAGAGAAAAATGGAGGAACAAAGACTCTGATTTGATACCATATCTGAAATCGGCACTCACAACATACACACCACAAATATGTTATATCGATACCGGCCTGGTGACAGAATTGAATGATAGGAACCGTGTTAATTTTATAGCTCTATTTAATGCATTAGCACAATTTGATGGCTACAGGGCAGGTGAATTAATGATTGAGAGGTCTCGTACACCCGAGACTGCAATAGATAAAGATCTATTTGCACTAAAAGTGGAAAAATTAGTAGATAAAGTCAAGCAAAGGACTTTTACATTGGGAAATGTCTCAATTGGAGATCTTCTTGACCAAATGCTGAGAATGGTCAGATCACACCATGTTAGAATGGAAGGTGACTTTGTATCTGTTGTGGTGGCCATTTTACTGTTGGAAGGTATTGGTAGGCAACTGGATCCAGACCTGGATTTGTTCGAGAGGTTCGTATTTTATTATTCTCTTCATTTTTAAGCCATTTTTGATATAATAAATATCAAATGTGCTGTTTTAATCTAACTAGGATATTGGATTACTAACAAGTATTATTCGACGATCTATTTTCTTTTTTGTTTGCCCTTTACTACTATTTTCTTCTTCATTTTGGTCATTGCAAATTCTTCAGACGTATTGTAGTTTTTGATATGGTCCTTTACAAGGTAATTTGCTTAAAGGCGAGGAAGAATATGGACATGAAGAGAGAGAGGGCAAACAGTTAAGTAGTGACCTGGAAATTTGGATTGTTTTAGCTCCATTCCATTACTGAGAGATTTCAACTTTATGAAAGAAACCAACAACAAATTCCTGACTGAAATTGGTACTTACAAAATCTTGAAACTTCTTGTAGGTCTAGAGATCAGAAAATTGATGACGGTTTCCGTACGTGAACTGTACAATCTTGTTAAAACAGACCAATTGTGTCCGAATTACTAGAGGAATGGTACAATTCTTTTACGCCAAAGATTGAAACAAGCTCCCCCCCCGGAGATTATTGAAATCTCTCTAAGAGCCAAGGAACCAGCAAGCACAAGAGTCAAAGAAAATGGGGTATATATGAAGAATATGAATATAACCTAGATTCCATTTCATTATATATATATACGTCGCCCTCATTGCTGCCTAATAATAAGGGCATTGATATTCAAGTACCTCGTGGGCATATACTTTTATGCTATGGAAGTTGAACCGTCACGTGATTTCACCTGTTGAGAAGTTTGTGTACAGCAGGAGCAGTATACGGATCTGGGACAAATGGACAATACGGGACAAAATGGAAAGAAAAAAGAAGTGAGGGTGGGAACGAGAGGACGGAACGTGTCCATGTGCGAGTTAAATTCATAAAGCATCAGAGTGAGAAACGGCCGTAGTAGGCCAATAACCTAATGTGAACATGTATTCTGTTTCTAGGACAAATAAATTTGGTGGAAAACACACATAGAAAGAGACGGAGCCACATGGGACCGATGAGCCCTAAGTTTGTCCTCTGTTTTAAGAGGATGAAGGAGTTGGATATAGAACAGTTTAGTTGCCGATTACTACGTGTGAGTCTCCCATCGTTATCCTACACTTATTATCTGTTAGGCCTTTTTTTTAAGGGAAATTGCCCTTAGGGCTTCCGGGTTAGGCTTCTGGGATGAGATTCCGATTTACGCACATGGGATTATAATCATTTCACAAAGTATGGGAATAGGTATATAAAAAGCGACAGCATTATACATAACGAGATAACTGGTTTACTTGTTGTAATTAGCAGTGAAGTACTTAGGTGAAGAATAAGTCAAAGGAAAAAGGTTCTGCTATGAAATTTGGTAAGACACTGTTGAAGTTACGGATCCCAGAGTGGTCCCATCTTTATGTCAATTATAAAGTGTTGAAGAAGATATTGAAGGAGATAACTAAAGTGCAAGATGACCTTTATCAGCAGGAAAACAGTGCCAATGGCGAAGGTGATAAGCCGCTTTGGAAGAAAGAAGAAGATGGTATGACATCAGATAGGAAGACGTTTGCGGAGAACAAGAAAATACAGCAACTGATAATATCTTTCTTTTTCAATCTGGATAGAGACATTGAGAAAGTTGATTCCTTTTATAACTCTCAATTCTCTGAGTATGAGAAGAGATTGCAGAAATTGCTACAATCTAGCCAATTCCAAGATGTGACGTATCTTATCGAAAACAGAGAAGGAGAGAAAGAGCTTACTCCTGTTGGTAATGGATCTATCCCACCTCGTTACGCGACACCCCACCACATTGACGATGTTAATGAGGTATATAACATCTTATCAGAGCTGAAGACCCAATTCAGGAACTTGAAAAATTACAGTGAGTTGAATAAAAGAGCGTTTGTTAAGATTTTGAAGAAGTTTGATAAGATCACAGGGTTGAGCAGGAAGGATATCTTCTTGCAAAACAGAATTTATCCTTTGCCATTCGCTAACGAGACACAGATATCCAAAGATCTTGGGACTATAAACGAAATTTGGAGCAAATTATCAAGCAGAGTAGGTGTTATTGGAGCTTTGAATCCCAGTGTAGATGAGTTACTACAATCTACTGAAAACTTAATCCCCCAGATCAAACTCAATGACTCTCCAAGTGTTAAAGGACAAGTTACTTCGATTAATGATATCACTCCTTTTATTGATGAGGACAATGGCAAACGAATCATTGCTCAATTAATACAACTGTATGGTACTATTACAGCCGTACCAACTAGATCACTAATAAACATACTTAATAAAAGTGCGTTAAAGAAATCTTATAACTGTGTGGATTCTATTTTAGAGGTTATTCCATCGTTTAACGATGTGACAGATATCAACAACAGAAATTTTTTTCATCATTTTATTATTTCATTGAGTAAGAAGCTACCTTCCAATGATCAACAAGAAGAGATTCCATTCGTATTGAAAAGTCAACCATCCTTTGCTAAACCAACTGAAGATGTTATTTTATCCTCTAACTTGGAGGTCATTTACAATACTTATATGAACCGTGGCACCACAGGCACTGTTCTCGAAAAACAAAAATTAGACGAGAACTATTTAGATCCTTTCAGACATATAATACAAAAATTACCAGTAAGATTGAGACCATGCATTTTACAGGTTGATAATTACTCCCGTACACCACTTCATTATGCAGCAAAATTTGGCTTTACTGGTATCGCAGCTGAAATAATTGAAATGCTTAAAGCCTGGGGCTATTGGAAAGATGATATATCGTTAGATGATAAAGATTTTTGGGGAGATTCTGAGGGACTTTCTCCTGTTCATTTGGCTGTACTTGGTAGGAATACTGACACATTAAAAATGCTTCTAGATTCCATGAACAACAATCTGCTGTTGACATCTCCTACTTTGTTATTCTTAGCTATTCAAACTAACGAGTTTGACTTAATAAACACTATCCTATCCTCTAGTAGAATTGATATCAATTTTCAAGACGAACAAACCAAAGAAACTGCCCTATATCAGGCTGTTGCGGCGAATTTATTTGAAGCAACTGCATGCTTACTGATAAATGGTGCTAGTACAGAAATTAAAGAAAAACTTTTTGGTTGGACTCCACTATTCATTGGTGCAGCAGAGGGCTACTCTGATATAGTCAGACTACTGGTTAATAATGGTGCAAACATAAACATATTAGATGACGGAGGATGGACGCCAATGGAACATGCAGTATTGCGTGGACACCTAGAAGTCGCAAAAATTGTTGAAGTTAAAGATTGGCCAGAAGTCTGCCATCCTGTCTACAATTCAACAAAAAACCAAGACTCACAAAGTAGAGATAACTCTGAAATAATAAAGGGCAACAGTAATTCTAGTGAACAAATGAATGATACAAAAGTGAAGCGTATCAAATCTTTTGGTCATAGCTATCTGAAAGAGGAAGAAGCAATAATGCTGATTACTTTAGGTGGAACTGACACAAGAATAACAACACCAGCAATATCATTGAATTTAAAGAAACTACTTCAGTCAGCGGACATTGACACGGCTCTTTCACTAGTTATCTCTTGTGATGATGATGTATCCTCTGTTCCAGTTGTATTGGACTTGCCTTTAGATGCCAGTATGGCTAATATAAATTTCAAAGTACCATTCAAGGATAATGGAGTTTACACTGTCTTTTTTGACATTGTGTACACTTATGGTTCATATTCTCCAGACAATGGAAATTCCCTAGTCAGACCTAATCTAGATCGTAATGCGTCTGTTGACTCTGTCATTCTATCATCAGCCAGTGACAGAGATCAAAACGATTCACCTCCTCCTGTTGAGTATTTGAAGGATAGGTTAGTTGCAAGGGCAGTTGCACTTTTGAATAAAACCAATAGTGCTGCTGGTACAAACAGGCGTCTACTTAACGATAACGTTACCATTCCAATTCAATCTAAATATGGCATGGATTTGGTTGGGACAATATCGTTTGAGTATTCAATCGTCACTCCTTTTTCACATCCAAAAATGGGTGTGTATGCTACTGACACTTATTGGAAGTCTTTAGTTTCAACTAGGGTAATTGGGCATCGTGGTTTGGGGAAAAATTATCAATCAAGTAAATCCCTACAACTAGGTGAAAACACCGTTGAATCATTCATAGCGGCTGCATCTTTAGGTGCGTCATATGTTGAATTTGATGTACAATTAACCAAAGATAATATTCCTGTGGTATACCATGATTTTTCAGTTGCAGAAACCGGTGTTGATATACCAATGCATGAACTTACATTGGAGCAATTTCTAGATCTCAATAATTATGGGGGGTCCAGGGAACTTTTGAAGTCGAGGAGGAAATCCATGGATGATAGTGACTTCAAGAACTTAAAGAAAGATTGGGATCTTGGCGAACCAGATGATGGCCGAAAATCTCCGTACTACCAATCGAGATCAAAATTGATGGAGGAGCGGATGAAACTGACAAAAGCATATAAAAGTAATAATTACAAAGGCAATTCTAGAGGGCATTCTATTGCATCCTCATTTGTCACATTGAAAGAACTATTCAAGAAGATTCCTCAAAATGTTGGATTTAATATTGAATGTAAATATCCAATGTTGGATGAAGCTGAAGCTGAAGAACTTGGCCAAATTGCTCTTGAAATGAACCATTGGGTCGATACCGTTCTACAAGTTGTATATGATAATTTTAATGGTCGTGATTTGATATTTTCGTCCTTCCATCCAGATATATGTGTCATGCTGTCCTTGAAGCAGCCAAATTTTCCTATTTTGTATCTAACAGAATCAGGAACAACAAAAATGGCTGACTATAGAGCTATTTCATTGCAAAATGCGATAAAATTTGCTAAAAGTTGGAATCTATTAGGTATAGTATCTGCAGCCTATCCCATAGTGAAAGCGCCAAGATTGGCAAAAGTTGTAAAGTCTAACGGGTTAGTATGTGTTACATATGGTGTTGAAAATAATGATCCTAATAATGCGGCCATAGAAATAGATGCTGGTGTTGATGCAGTTATTGTTGATAGTGTTCTGGCGATTAGGCGTGGTCTCACCAAAATTCAAACTAAGTAGAATTATAATAGAATAGTAATGAGCAATTAAATAAGGTATATGCTTACTGAATCTTAACATAGAAATGAATATAACAAATTAATTTTCCCAGCAAATTGAGGGTTAGATACATAAATATGGGAATCATTCAATAATAATTATGACAGCTGATTATCAAATAGAATGGCAATTCGAAATCGAATGTACTGAAAATAACTTTTCTGAGACACATTACAGTTTTGCCAATGCACAGTAACTTTAAAATCGCTTGTATCAACTTTGAATAAGATTGTAATTGAAAAGAAAATACTTCCATCTAGACTGCAAAATCACTCATGACTTTAGATGAAATAAATACACGAATAAGCAAAAAGTGAGTAAGCGACTTCGTATCCCATTTAATTAATGCGATTACAACAGAGTTTCACCCAAGGCACATCTTGCAATAGCACAACCAGCAGAAATTGTGTTAGACACATGAATATCTTGGATAGCCAAATCTGGGTTACACTCGACAACATCTAAGGAAATCAAGTTACCAGTTTCTGCCAGCCTTTCTGCTAAGAATAAACCTTCTCTCAAAGTCAAGCCACCTCTTACTGGTGTGCCTGTAGCTGGCACGAATAGTGGGTCGATCGAGTCAACATCGTAAGAGCAAATAATTGGTGTATTTTCTGATTCAGGATCTTTAATGGCTTCAAGTGCCATTTCGATAACAGTGTTAATACCATATCTGTCAATATGGTACATAGAGAAGGCTTTGATACCCAACTCCTTCAAAATCTTCCTTTCTCCAGAGTCTACATCTCTTAAACCGATGTATGCAATCTTGTTTGGCTTCAGTTTGCCTGGAACCCAATCCAAAGACTTTAAGCTTTCGTGCTTACCTTTGTTCAAGCCCAAAAGGAATGAAACAGGGCAACCGTGTAAGTTACCAGATGGAGAAGATTCCAAAGTGTTGATATCAGCATGTGCATCAATCCAAAGCAAACCAGCGTTTGGGTGCTTGTCCAAAGCAGCAGAAACTGTACCGATCGCTATAGAGTGGTCACCACCAAGGGTAACTGGGAATCTGTCCCTGCTTAGTACATCGGTCACAGATTTGTAGATAAGTTCAGTGGCTTCACCGACAAGTTGTGGTCTCTTGATGATTCCGAATTGGTCCTGGGTGTTCTCCTTCACCTTTTTAACGTATTCTTCCTCATCTAAGGGACTTTGGATCTCGGTTCCCCAACCCAACTCTTCCAAGTCCTTCTGTAAACCATGCTTCAACATGTATTTTGGACCCTTTTCAACACCTAATTTACCTTGGCCACCAGAGAATGGTGCTAACACCAAAGACAGTTGACGGTCCTTGTAGTATTTGTAGTCAGTCATTTCCTTTTTCTTTTTGTAGAATATTTGTAATAAGTTTGTTTTGTCCTTATTGTTGTTGTGAGTATATGTGCTAAGTCCAGAGTTGCCTCACTAGCCTACTGCTTATATACTTTTTTTTTTTATAAGACTTTTGGTATTCTTTTCAAGAGGTATTTACTCCAAAGATATTACTCCAATCTTTTATTGTGATTCACATCTTATCTTTACAGGAGAAAATTTTTTTTCTCTTGTCTTTATCAGTATTTATAATCTCCACTTTACACATCTCTTGCGCCTGCACTTAACAGCTCATCGCTTATTATTGTTCTTAATTGTTACCTAACTTTCGTTGTTTTTTCAATTTCAAGTACTTATTGGTTTTTTTTCAAGGGGACCATACACAGAAATACTCGTACAATAGGAAATTATATAAATATTTTCATTTTTTTTTTTTTTCACAAGAGTATTTCACTGCTTTTAAAGGTCAAAAATCATGAAAGTTTAGAAGATTTGGACCCGATTTTGGGACCCGATTTTCTTTTTGGGAAGTGATTTGCCCCCAATGAAAGATCTAGAGAATAGAGTTATCTGATACTTACCCGGGCATATGCTTATGCAGATTTCTCATTGCCACATACAACTACTGATTGTAAAGATTAATAGCAATGGATTAGCCAAGTGCAATTCTGCATGAAATACGGGGCCTTTTGTATACAAGCACCTGTGACAGACACCCCCCCTTGCCCCTCACCAGCAAGTCTAATCGGATTCTTATTCGGATGCGGATTCGGATTCACCGGCATAACCAAACAGAAGGTAGCACCAGTGGACTTCCTTGGGCAGTTGAAAAGCTGGGAAGTGGGGGAGGGGGTGTTACGCAATACACAACTTGATACGCAATATCCAAAGGCATTTCTGTGAAGCTGGACGTACAGCGTTATGCTCAAGGTGACCGTTAAGTGCAACTGAAAAGCACTTGCAATTACGTCTGATGTGATAGATACATAACTGATAACGGCGTCTCTTATCGTTTTGAGCTTCCGTAGAAAGAGAGTACCCGTCGTTATCAGTTATGAGTAAGAATGACGTTTCTGGGTTGTTAGATATTCAAATTGATATTAGGGTTTCTAGGGTTTTCTCCCAAAGAAACTTGGAAAAAGATCATGCCAATTCTGGCTCTGGCTCAATTGAACTTGAAGTTGCACTCTCACTCCCTCCCCCCCACGTATTTTTTTTTGATGCTATCGATGTTCATTCACCGATTGCAAGCTGAGTCACGCTATAATGGAACAGACACAGCCACTCAATTGCCAATATCACCAATACGGATCCTCGAGGGTATCACAATTGACAATTTTGCCTTGGATAATATTCCAAAATGTGTCAAGTCAATTGTCCGAATTACCTCCCATAATATAGGCTCGAAGTATATATAATGACTTGTATGTAACTTAAGTAAAACATAGACGGAACAAGATATCCATCCCCTCCGTTGTAGAGAAATACTGAACAGACCTATGAGACCAAAGGTATTGATTCCATATCAGCAGACTTGGGAAGTTGCTTCTCATATCCCAGAATGGGAGAAGTTGAAGGACAAGTTGGACTTCATAGAGTATAAGATGACTAATGCGGATGACTTCCGCGAATACTTGCATAGCAACGATATCGCCGCGCTGTGGGTTACTGAGGAGTTCTTCCGGGTGCTCGGTGGGCCCACACCATACATTGAGGACTACCCAAGCAGCCTAAGGGTCATTGCCGTGCCTTGGGTGGGTTGCGACTTCATAGACGGGAAGATGTTGTTAGAGAAGTACAATATTTACTTGTGTAACATCGGACCCCACGCAGTGGACAACGTCACTGACTTGGCAATCCATCTGGTAGTCAGTTGTTTCAGATTGACGTCCTTTTGGGAATACTGTTTCAGGTTCTCGGAGCCAGGAAGCATCGATGAGTGTAAGAAATACGTAGGCGGTACTAGTAAGGACCAGATTACCAAGGATGGTGCTTTGTACCCTCAGAAATTGGACGATGACCAATCCAGATTCCTGAATCTCGCGAAAGATTTCAATGTGGCTGGCAAGAAAGTCGACTCACCTACTAAGAAAACAGCACTTATTCTTGGATTTGGCTCAATTGGGCAAAACATTGGCTCAAAACTAAAATTCTCCTTTGACATGAAAATTAAGTACTACAAGAGGTCTGGTGAAGTTCCTAGAGAACAACTGGGCTACGATGCAATTTACTGCTCTGATTTACAAAGTGCTGACACCTGGCAAGACGTCGATGTCATTGTCCTAGCACTTCCAGGATCACCATCCACCGATGATATTATCAATGACTCTTCTTTGGGTATGTGTAAGGATGGTGTTCGTATTGTAAATGTTGGTAGAGGATCCTGTATCGATGAAGATGCTCTGATTTCAGCCCTAGATAGTGGTAAAGTCAACAGTTGTGGGCTTGATGTATATAAAAATGAAGAGACACTGATCAATGAAAAGTTTTTGAAGCGCTGGGATGTAACACTATTGCCTCACATTGGCAGTGCCGTAGCTGACATGATGGTACGCCAGACAATTATTACCTTGGATAATATTGAGGACATCCTTTTGAAAAATGGTGAAGGTATTTACAGAGCCAATTGAATACCTCATGTCATACATAGTACTGTGGTATTATCACTTAACTTCCAACTCTTGAAGAACGTAATCGACTCAAACCATATATTAAATCCAATGTAACCATTAGTCAAGCTTCTATCAATTTAACAATAACTTGCTATCGTGTCTACTAAAAAACGGTAAATAAGAATGAAGTTGATATTTTATTACATTGTCATTATAAGTACATCTTTTTACTTGCATATTTTTTATATCGAATTTTTATTGTATCGGTATGACACTTACACTTGATTTTTTACAACTATACCAGTACCGGAAATATAGTATAGTGTTAATACTCCGAAAGTTGTTATTTAGACCCACTCCGCTTCCACTTGTGCCTTTTGGAATGAATAATCTTTTCTATTGACAGTAGCAATACCGTCTTTTAATGTACATTTCCATCTTGCCTTGGTTCTTGTTACTTTATCATATAGACACAAAATAATATTTTCATCTGGGCCTTCATCTTCACCTTCTGATATCAGATAGTTGTCGTCAGAATCATCTAGCTCGGAGCCAACTTCATCTGCATCGAGAAGAGCACTTCTTTTAGCCTCTTTGTGGTCTTTGTTCTTTGATTCGAGATCAGATGTATCCGCATTTTCTATAGTCATCTCAAATTTAACATCTCCCTCTTGTTTTACCTGTACATTGTTGTCGCTTACATTGTTCTCATTGTTATTTAAGTCGTCGTCGCCACCAGCCAGCATACCTGCCGTTGCATCGCCATCGTCTGCATTATTTGTATTTTCATCTTGTGGGGACATATCATTCCCTGTGCTTGGTGCCGAAATTACTGCCCCACCAGGTAATTGTAATCCATTGGTCTCCGTTGTAGAAGTTTCTTGCTGATTCGTTTCGTTTGTAGCTGGAACTGCATCAGTTACTGGATCCCAACTAAAATGTGTAACCTTAGTTTCAGTAAGTTTCTCTTGCCACACTCGCTTCAGATCCTGTAACGTTTGTTCATCTATACCTGCACTCTCGAAATCCTCTCTCACTTCATTGATAACATTACTGACAATGAGTTCATATACTTTACTAGCTTCCAAGTTCGACATGTTCTGCTTCTTCCTATATCCTTCTATAAAGTAGAAAACTGTATTGCTGCTACTTCAGAATTATTATCCTCCAAATAGATTCTAAGAGGAGTACTGTATGTGCTGTGATAGCTTATCAAGAATCGTTGTAATAATAATTATGTTTCTGCAATACTATCACTACTCTTATTTGCAAGTTTGACTTTTTTTGGATTTTTTTTTCTTCTTGTCGCTGTACCGTGGTCACCTGACATGGAATAATAAAGACATCAGCATTGAAGAGGTATACTAACGTTAGAATACGTACGTTTGCTAGGGAGACGGCAATGCTGCTTTTTCATACTTTAGGAAAGAGAACACTAGTACAGTTGGCAAGACTCTCGAACTCAACAAGAGCAAAGGGCTATTTTCTGTCCAACAGAACAGAGGGAAGATCTGAATACTAGGCTATACACCAATTACAGCACCGTATACACGATACTAGTTCACAAGATATGACGCCTTGTTTTCAAAGTGACTAGTTTCATCAAGACAAGACTATCTCTGATCCTGTGCACTATAAAAATTCTAATCTCCGTCATACTAAACTAAACTCCGTAATCTCTCACAGCCTGTATCACCGAAGTACAGTACTTCATCGCATACAGGTCTTATCAAAAAGGAGAGTAAAAAACGAATTGTCGGGGAAGTTCATGTTACGGAAGGAGAACTTCGATGCAAAATGCAGTGCATGAGAACCTCGATAAAATTGTCACTTGGTAGGAGCATATATTCTTACCTAACTTTTGAGATAACGAGCATCGGCCGATTCGGGACAATTTTCGGATGGAAAAACAATTTGTCCATTTTGATTTACGGTTTACTGATTTGTGTATCTTCCACAGCTATCTTTTTTCATAATTATTGCCCAGTCTTTTCCGTAGTGCTGCTTAGCTTTGAACAGAATTTGTCCAGATTTTTTCTTGGAATTTTATCACTATATATTGTGAGACGAGATGAATGAAATAATTCATTGGCAAGATGCTACGGACATTTCTGTTGCTGACGTCAGCCCTTCACTGCTTCGTCGCGTCTGTTCCTTCGGTTATCGCAGGATGGCAAACTGGCCAGTGCTTCAATTGCAGGGGGGGGAGGACAACTTGGGATCAACCGTTGATTTGTAAGTTTAAGCTTTACATTTGTACAAATTTTTGAAAATAATTATCAATTGCCTTCCTATCCTTTTCCAATTGGTCTATATATAATCTCTTCTGAATTAATTGATAAGTTAGAAATATAGTTAACACTTTGACAAGAAACAAGAATTATTTATATTGCAATAATGGCTTCTAACCCACCAGGAAAATGTTGTTTTGAAGGCTTTTACCATGAAGGTCAAGCCAAGGGTACTCATAAGGATGTCTGCGGCGTTGACACCTATGTTACCGGTGCTGAGAACTCTTCCGATAGAGTTATTGTTATTTTGACAGATATTTACGGTAACAGATTGAACAATGTCCTTTTGACTGCTGATCAAATGGCAACTGATTGTTACCAAGTCTACATTCCAGACATATTGTTCAATGACCCTGTTGTCGCTCTTGATGGCTCTACCGACTTCAACGCTTGGTTGGCTGCTCACCCTGCTGAGAAAGTTCAAGAGCTAGTTACCAAATACTTGACTGACTTGAGAGCTCAATTGAAGCCTAAGTTCTTGGCTGTCGTGGGCTACTGTTACGGTGCCAAATTTGCTATTCAGCAAATTGGTGCTAACCCATTGGCTGATTGTTGTGCCATTGCTCATCCATCTTTCGTTTCAATTGAAGAAGTCGATGCTATCTCGAAGCCAGTTTTGATTTCCGCTGCCGAAGAAGATCCTATCTTCCCAGAAGAATTGAGACATCAAACTGAAGCCAAGCTAAAGGAAAATAAGGCTAGATACCAGTTGGATTTGTTCAGCGGTGTTTCTCATGGGTTTGCTGCTAGAGGTGATACTTCTAATCCGGTTGTGAAGTACGCTAAGGAGAAGGTATTAGTAGACCAATTGTACTGGTTTAACTATTTCTCCGGTTGCTGTCAAAAATAATCGATTTTACTGATGTTGAGAGCTGTATATCTTTTACCCAAATATATATATTTCCTGTACTAAAATACAAATACCCAGTTTTTAAGTTTGGTTTATATTGTTTTGAAAAATTTACTTAGCACTCCAAGAATGAAGAACTATGGTTCTTGTAATGTCTATTATAACTAAAGTCATTCGTTTGACTGTTGATTTTACCTATTCTGTTATATACCCACTATATGAAGCATGTTAACTTTCAGGTTTGTGATGTTGCGTTATTAAACATAAATAATAATTACATATTTTTTTCATGATAATAGTTTGATTTGGGAATATTAACAAGTTCTTTAATTCTTGATTTATGCTTGTATTTCAGTAATCCATCAATTGAATGGTTTTAATGTTCAAAAGATGCTGTATATGGATTTCATTTTTCGTGAAATAATAGCCTCTGATTTCCGTTTATACATACAATAATATTAATGAAGTCATCCGAACTTCATGCTCTTACTGGAATTGGTTACCCAATAAAAATTCGAAATCAAGCACACCTAAAGTGGCTGATATTCCAAAGAAATCAGCTAACGGTTCCTCGGTATTATTCAAATTAACATTAGCAACGCCATTGTTGTTTATCATTTGGTTTTGCTGATTAGTAGAGCCTAAGATTGGAAATGCTGTAGGAATATTTTCATTCACAGGGCCTTGGTTGTCACTATTTGATTGGGAAGCAGGTTGTTGAGATTGAATGGGTAGTACAGGTATTGATAATGGTTGGGATGATAGCAACGCAGCATTGGATAGTTGTGTTAATCCAGTAGCAGGTGTAGCCATAATTTCCACCGGTTCTTCTGATTTAATTCTTGGAAGATTGGGTGAAACTGTTCTGTTAGAAAAATTAGGGGTTACAGTTTCTTCCTTAATAACAACCAGAGGTTCCTCCTTCATTGGTATTAACGGTTCTAAACTGCTTTCAGGAGTAGATTCCAAATCAACATTATAGGTGTTGATAAGATTTAGTCTGCTCTTATAATTGGTCATAGACTTATGTAACTTTGTAATTTTCTCCAACTCAAAATGGGCAAGATGGCTTCGAAGCTGCATGTCTTCAACAAGACCAGTTTTTCTAATTAACTGTATTCTCAGAGTAATTGCTAGCACCTTTGCTATTTTAGGATCGACATTATCTAGGTGTGCCATTCTCAAAATTCCAATCCAGAGTTCGTTTTTCTCTATCCTATCTAATAGGGCATCAAATAACGTTAACATTTTGAAGATAGTGAAGTATTCAAAACGTAAAGATGTAGAACATACGTGATATATGTTTTTCAATTGAGTTTCAAAAATCACTTTCATATCATTAAGTAATTGTATTTTTGAGTTCATTTCTGAGTATATTTGCTCTTTATAGACACCTTGTGTCTGTAATGACTGAAGTTCATTGAATAAAATGCTTGCAGCCAGGTCGAATCTCATAATAACAGCCAACAGGCCAAAAAGAACGGTGTTAATGGCAACTTGTATAGCTTTTTTTATTATAAAGTCTGAAGCCTTTGCTATTACAGCATCAAAAGTACCATCAAAAAACTTCTCCATGGTATTCCCTAGTGCAATTAGGTCCAAGCAAAGTTTGGTAAAGAAATATATGTAATGATTTTTGACATTTTCTTCAGTGACTAGTCTCTCCTCGAAATGCAGAAACAATGCAATGGATATCCGGAGGTTCATTAATTGAAAAATGATACCAGATAAAACATCACAACAATTTAGCATATAAAACAAGGGAAGTTTTGCTTTATCACCACTTGGACCATGTTTAGGAGAATAAGAACTAACGAGGTCAATGTACTCTTTCGACATTATATGAACCTTTGAAGAAAGTATCTCATATTCAGAAAGTGTAAATCTGCCATCTGGAGATAATAAAAGGGCATTTAAATCGTATAATGCATAAGATGTCTGAGTTCGCCTAAATAGATTTTCAATAACATTCATAACTTCTATTGATCCTTCGTCATTATGGTCACAGTCTTTTTTCACTCTATCCATTAACTCATATACAGAGCTTGGGTCCCGAAGATCTATGAAAATATCAAATAAGTCATCGTGTTTATCAACAGTAGACCCCTTGGTGTTTGTTTCAAATGTCAGTACACAAATCATGGCAATCCATAGTAATCTCCTTTGATTACACACTCTCTTATCTCCTAAAGTATCATTTGAAAAGACTGGATAATCGCTGGGATCCTTGTGTAGACCAATTGAAACACCCAGCATCATTGCTATACTAGCTAAAACTCCGGTCGGCTGCTCATAAAAGAAATCACCTTCATCAGGTGAAAAAACAAAAAATGCCCATAATAGTAATAGGCATGAAATGATATTTTCATTAGGTGTAGCACACCAGTTTTCAGCAGACAGACAATTTTGAACAACATGGGCGACTTCGCTAGATATTGGATATTTCCTTACAATGTCCATAGTCAGGACGGAACTATACTTTCTAATATCGTCGTCAGTCAAAATGATAGACGTATAAGCTAATTTCATAACCAACAAAAGCATAGACATTGTTTCTAGTTTAGATCTTAATTTCGAGTTTCCAAATACAACTTTGACCTTTTGAGGATCTTTGTCGTCACGAACCAAAATTTGCGCCAGGTCGTCCTCGAAAATAGACTTGTGAACAAAAGGTGCGATATAGTAAACATTGTCATAATACCATTTCTTGTATGCAATTATAATATCATATGGTGGTAGCAGGGATTCAATTGAATCTATAAGGGATTGCAAAAGCTCAGAATAAGGTGCCCCTTTGGGACAATAATCTTCAACAAAACTGTTATCTAAAGATGTTAGAAAATTCTTGGCTTCTTCACCTTTCTGAAAAAGGTCTGGTGGAGGTTCCATGTTCTGGGCTAATTTATTTACAAATAGTTTTATTCTCTTCCCTTGTAGGTCATTGCGACACTGCTTCAATAAGTTTTCTTTTATTATACTAATATTATTTTGAACATTTGTTGATGTTTTGGTAATACTCATGTCAGATGCCAAAGCACTTAATAAAGCACTTCCTTGATAGTTTAGAAATACAGAAGCAATTGCAGTTGTGGTAAATTTGTCTTGTATTATCAAATAGTTTTCTGATAAAGGATTCACTTCACGTTTTATTACACCACTGACAATCAAACGTGGATGTACTTTAAATAAGTTAACTTCAACATTAGTACAGTTCGCTCTTAAAGAAGAGAGCTCAATATCCATGGCAGGTTCATTAGTCGAAATTAAATGCCTGGAGACTGGTGGTAATGTCTTGGTTAGTTTTAACGTCTTCTTTTTCCAATAACTTAGTTCCTTTTCTAAACGGGCTATCATTGCATCTTTATTAGGATTCTTGGGTGCTTTTTGGGATGTAAGATCATAGACGCATCGAATTCCATGTTTTAGGCATCTTGAGCAAGCAGGCTTTTCTTTATCACATTTGGTTTTAGCCTTTCTGCAGCCTTGGCATACAAAAGAGAGCCTATTTCGCTTCTTAGAGATATCAGAGCTATCCCCTTCATCGACGTATTTCATTTAATATTGGCATATAAATTCTGCGTCCTACTTAATTTTTTTGAATGCAATTAGTTTTAATAGAGAATAATAGTAATGACTGCAACTCTGAAAATATGTCTCTCGATCCAGCTGATACTGTTATGATTGTGAAATACTGGATATTAAATCGGAAAATACAGCTTGATTACCCAACATTAAATACACTGAGATGATAGGATCAATATTTTACCTCCAAATCTGTGTTAAAATCAATATAGTGGGAATTGAAAGCACGCTTAAAGAAATGTATTATCTAGTTAGATCCAGATAGCGAGTTCAAATTCAAAATTATTTGATGCTTATATCAAATATCAAATGCTCTCTTAAAGACAGAAGTGAAACGGCAAATCAATAGTTTAGGGCAAAAAAAATTATAGGCACTAAAGAACCTTCGAGATTTGTAAAAAAAAATGGCCCCCACCTTTATAATGTTAGAACTATAGCTTTTTAATATCCTTCCTGTACTAGACGATCCAGCGATGGTTATGTTAAACAGTAGGAGAGCTTATTGTATACTCTTCTATAGAATGTGGGAAAAAATATCAGTACTCTTTGATGTTTTATAAACGGCCCACTTTATGTCTATCGGATTATAATATTTTGAGTAAACTCCTCTTTTGAACAACGAACAAATCAAAGAGGTATTTAAACCTGGAACCCCCCACTAGATACTGATATACTACTAATATAAAGCAGTAATTCGATTGTGTTTTGTATTATCTTGCTATATTATCGTAATGGTGCTCTTGAACTGGAAATAAAATTCCAAGTAGTTGCAAAAGAAACAAAAGCATATTGTATTACTACAATATACTGGTAGTCCCTTTATTCTAATTCCTACTGCTTTGTTTTGCAAATCTGTATCACACTTAAGGAACATTTTCTAATGGCACAACGCAGTAGTGCTAGCAATGGGGATACTGGGAAATAGTAGTAGCTAAGAAATAAAAGTACAGGATTTTTTAACCTTTCAGAAATTTATGGGAAAGGTACTAGAAGTGCATGCACGTACTAAGAAAAGTGGATTACGAGTGAGAGTGTAATCCCGGCATTGTACAGTAACAAATTATCGTTTATCGCTGCGAATTAAGTATCCTAACCCACTTTGAACACCCCCGTATTTTAGTTTGGATCGAATACAAGACAAAATAAGTGGAAAGCAAACATACTTCCTCGCAGTGTAAGGTGGCATAATTTTTGCTCGTTTTGATATGGACGACAAGAGTTTCTCAGAGGCCCGGTGAAGGTCTGTTTCTTAGTCAAATGGTATAGAATGAGAAAAGTAAGGTAAAAAAAAGAAACAATACTACTTCTCAGTATGGAAAACTGCAGAATGGTTACTGTAATGTTGCGGGCAATAATGATATTTAGGAGCAGAGAACAGATACAAATTATTGCCTAAGGATTCTCTACTCCTAGTTGCCCTGCTTAACCATGTTCTGTTGCACCACTCTGCGATGGTAGTTAAGAAAAAAAGGCATTTATAGAGACTTACAAAGCATAGATATTTAGAGGTGGACCCTATCTTCAAAGAAAGGTTTGCATCTAGAGAGTTCACTGGCAGGTCTTACGTTTTGAATTTAATGTTTCTTTTCGAGAAGGAATTTTGCATAAAAAATGAAATGAATTTAACGTGCAATTATTATCTTGTGTAACCTTTTTTTTAGTTGATCCAACTAAAACGTCGACTAATGATGAGATGAATGAGTATAGTTAAAAGGATGGCAAGAAATACACTATTGAAGCTGGGTTCAAGAATATCACAAATGAATTGGTTAAGTAAAAAAGCGCTATTATTTGAGTACTTAACTGATTACAAAAATAGTGCAATTGTTTTGTGATAATATGAAAATTATTCAAAGATAATAGAACACAGAACACAATTCTTGTAAGTAAATGGTATTTTGTCGTATCATAAGTCATTCTGATGTAAAAGAACATCTTCAATTTAAGACCGTTTCAATTGTGGCTTTCCGATACTAATGTAAATATTTGAATCGTGTTAATTCATAGATATCTATCTAGCTTAAGCTCAAAAGCCCAGCAATAGTATACCTATTTTAAAATGGATTCTTTGTAATGAAATAATACAATCGTCTTTATTTGTAAAAGCAATTGTCTCCTGGTTCTGTTATTACTTGATTTCGTACAACTGACATATCCATTATTACATTTATTCCCGTTATTTTACAAAAATTGTTAGATCGGTATTAAGTTTTTGTCTCCGATTGGTAACAGAGTTCAAGTAACTAAATAAACGTTACTTAATGTATTCATCATTACAAATCTCAAACAAAAATGCTTCAATCTTAGCCAATTGGATATGTGCTCTGTTGATAGGAGATTATAATAGTATTCTTCCCAGCTTCTTTCTAAACAACACTGCTAAATTTAGCCCTAACATCAGATATTTGGGTTGATCAAGCTTCAATTTACATAAATCTGATCAATCCATAATGTATTCTGGCAAAATTCAGTGGTGCAAGTTGAAAAACGTATTTGCAAGATAGTTTATACTACCTACAAGTCACCAGACCTATGCGAAAGTTTTTAGAAGTATATCGGGGTTACGCAACAATCCTAAACAACTAACAGCAACTGATAAAAGCCCTCGATAATAGTAGCCGTAACCTTACTTAATACACACCTCCATTGAATTGTTGTATCTTCATACCAAAGACATCAAAATTTTTTGGAAGTTATCGTTGTCTATTTCCTTAGACTGGGTTATATCTCCTAAATCATTAGTGGATTATTGCATTATACTGTAGTTTATCAATAGTTTTTGTTTTCTTGGATGTTGTGTGGTTTATCCTACTGTATCTTATGTCGTATACTTTCAACAAAAACATTTGTATATATGTTGTCAAGGCTAACTATTAAATTAAACTCTCTTCTAAAAAATACAGAAATATCATCGCTAAAAAGATGAAAAACACAATCGACTAGGGATGATGATGATCTTTATTTTAAAGGGTAAGATGAGGTTCGTGCTAGCTTGGAATTGAGATATATGGTAAATACACTGAAACTATTTACAGATTAGAGTATCTTCTCGGTAGTTACGACTATATACATAAGGCTCCCCCCATTACTTAATAAGTGCACAAGTGCGACACTAGTTTAATATCAGTACCATATTACATAATGGAGAAGGTCTATGGGGTGAAACCTGATGTTACTACCTTAGATGATGATTTAAAGCAACTAAGGAGTGCTAAATTCTCAAAAGAGGCGGTTGATGAAATAAAGAACTGGATTTTTAGTAGCATTCTGAAAGAAAGACCAGAAAATTCCGATTCTAGTCTTTTAGAGTTACTCAAAGATGGCAGTGTTCTCTGTAAAGTTGCAAATAAACTAGGAGAGCTAGAACATGGATTCTCGCCTATAAAATGGAAGGTATCTAACATGCCATTTGTCCAAATGGAACAAATATCGTTATTCCTTGCGTTTAGCAGGCAGTACGGTGTACCAGAGGATGAACTTTTCCAGACTGTTGATCTTTTTGAGGAAAAAGATCCGGCAAGTGTCTATCAAGCATTGAAATCTCTGAGTAGATATGCTAACAAGAAACACCCAGATAAGTTCCCAGTATTGGGTCCACAGTTGACGGAGAAAAAGCCAAGGCCACCAGTAAAAGCTAAGCCTAAGCATTTGCAAACTGAATCTCCAGGTTGGAGTACTTATGAATACGGTTACATGAAAGGGGCATCCCAAAAAACAGAAAACGTAGTGTTTGGTCAGAAAAGAGATATCGCTTAAGATATTAGACCTTTACTTTCACAGAAGATATGTAATAATTTCTGTAATGTATAAATGCATCTGACATTCATATGAGGTCTAGTAATTTAAGAGTAATAATTAAGTCTCATCGAGATAGTTCATTAATTGTTGGGATGACTTTATTTGTGAGATTTTATCGCAGTATCTACCAATATCATCAGGAACTTTAATATCATCTGCACACACAAGTAATTCGTTCTTTTTTAGAGTACGCACGCATGCCCATAAACCTAGTTCAGTGTCACAATTAATAATCTTGTGTGTATCTGTTTTGATGTCATTACTGTTCTGAAAGTCATTTACAGATGGTAAGATTAGGAATACTATATCTTCTTGTAGTATCTCGTCCCAATCCAACTCCACTAGATTTGATAACTTATTAGAAATTAGAACACATAATGATCGATGTAATCTCTTCTTGCCTAATTTTATAGCTGGTTTTTCTTTAATCTGATTGTCTTGAGCAGTGCCATCATCTTGTTGATTAAATTTTGATACTGAGTCATCCTCGGAGTGATTTCTCCACCACAAATAAGCGGCTGCACCAATACTAACAGCAGCTATTATTGCCAAGTAGCCTTGATTCTTTCTCCGCTTGGACATTGTGATGTATAAATTTGCAGTTTCAGTTTAGTTTGTTAAACCTCAATAGCCAGTGCAATAGTAGAATCTTTCAAAATTCTGTCGCTACCTTAAATTCGTAAAGCCTCTAACTGACACTAAGGATAACTTTTCAGATTACTTGAGTTTATAGCAATACGAAAATAATCGGGTAAGCTTTATATAATATATTACTATTGATGCACTTGAGTGTCCCTTATTATCTCAGCTACATAGTACTTGGTATCCAATGTTTTGCCTTTCTACCGTTATGGCATAGGGACGTGAATTTGTGAAAAAAATGGCGTTACCGAAACGATCTCATTTTTGACCGAAACATAAAAATTGATTTGAAGTACCTCATCATGTCATTATGTTTAAAGTTATACCAATATACACTCTAATTAGATATGCCATTGCAACAAACCTTTCTATCATAATTCCCATCCTTGAAATTATTTATTACACACTGATATACACTACAGAATGGTAAAGAGTCGATTTAGTGCCACCACTGTTCACTTAGAACATATTACAACAGCGTTAAACTGTTTGACACCTTTTGGGAGTAAGGATGATATATTGATATATATTGATCATGATGGACTTTCCTTTGTTAAAGATAACAACGGTGTTATACGTATTTCTCTTTTGCTGGCGAAAGAGTTGTTTAGCTCATATCATTTTGCTACCACTGAATCAAACCAAACTGACAATGATGGTGATGACCTTGATTACATGAAGCTTTGTGTTAAGATAAATCACATATTGGATAGTGTTAGTGTGGTAAATAAGAATTTGGATGATGTTGTTGAGTGTATTTTATCCTATGATGGACGCGGTTCTCCGTTTTCTCTTACCTTTGAGGACTCAATGATATCTGAGAGAGTGGATTATTCCACATATCTGATCAAGGAGATGGATACTTCTGCGTTAGAGTTGGATAGACAGAAAATTATACTTGAATGTATTTTGAAAGGAGAGGTAATGCACTCAGCCTTAAAAGACTTGAAAGAGATCAATTGCAAAGATATATACTTATATGCAAACGTTACGAGTAATGGGGACTCGACCCTAGCATTTATTTCGAGATCCCAATTAGGCTTGTCTAAGATAAAATTTCCGAGTAATAAAAATGTTATAGAAAAGCTTGAAATTTACGACAACAACTCAACAACAATGTGCTATGATAAACCTGTAATTGGCTATTTTAACTATACTTCCTTTAACAAGATAATACTGAGCACGAAGATTGCCAGTAAGATACTACTGAGAATGGATGTTCACGGGATTCTAAGCATAAATATATTAAGTCACACTGATAATGTTATGATGTCTGAGGATAAATTTACCAAGCAATCTTCTAGTACCTCCAGTAAACGGTATAACTCCATGCAACTTCCAAAGGACTACCCCGGTATAGTAATAGATGTCTGCATGATAGAGAAAGAGCCACTAGATATGTATGCCCAAGAAGAAATACATCAATTTATGGGAAGCGGTGCAATAACCGGAGTACCTAATTCAAAAGACTCTGCCGCCGACGTACCTCAACATAATCTATTAAGCCACCCGGTTACGGAATACGAATCGAATTCGAATACAAAAGATACTTCATCTAGTAGTAATATGAATGAAGACCTACCTATATTTTTCTGATCATTTTAAGATAGCACACATACTTCATATAATGACTAGTAAAGATATAGAAATTCACAATACACGAATAACGATATGAACACTACTTCGCAATTCATATGATCACGTTTTGATTTTGTGAAATTGGCATATATTATTAAATGTCTATTATACACATGGTTTAGGGAATACTTACCTGTAAAAGAGGAATAGCCCCTGCCATGAGATCTAGGCTAATTTATATAATATGTAATATACCATTGAAGCAAGAACGAGTAATAAAACTCAATTCTCATTCAATCAGTGGCTGTGAATGACAACATTTTTTTATGGAATTATAACTCCAGTAAACAATAGAAAGGAAAAAAAAAGTTTTTCAAATCATATTATTTATTGTTGGGAGAAGTGTTCCAAGATCATGTTACGTTCATCAGTTTCAGCACCCCACTTCTTGACAACAACAACGGAGGCACCGACAACCTTTCTGGCGTTACCGTCACGGTCGATCTTACCTAGACCAGCCCATTCACCCAATTGCTTAGCGTCAGCAACCTTGATCAATGGAACCTTGTTGTTTGGGTCGTTAGCCAAACCTTCGACTAACTTGATGATGTTGTCTTCGGTGACAGAGGAGACCAAGACAACCAATTGAGCTTCGTGTCTGGTCAAAGCCTTGGTGGATTCTCTCAAACCTCTGGCCAAACCATCGTGGACCAAAGCGGTTCTCAAGACAACCTTCAAAGCATCTTCAATAGAAACTTCAGCGGTTTGTTCAACAACTTCTTCTTGAACTTCAACGACTTCTTCAACGTCAGACATGTTTTGCTATTAATAAATTTGTGGTAGAGTGATTAGCCTAGAATGTGACTTCCTTACAGTAAGTGTAGAATAAAGACTGCTCAGTGGTGATCTAGGAACAAGACGAAAATAAACTCTTAAATAGAGAAAAGCAATAGTAAAGAAACTATTATTCAAGATAAAATTCTAAAGCTCATTGACGAAAGAAAGATTGTAAGTTTTGCAAGATAGTTTCACATTGAATATTATAATTATTGTCACCGAAGTGCCTAACCACGCAAATTGGGCATCGTTTGCCTCATCGCAGTGAAGAAAGTTTTTCAAAAAAAAAAAATTTTTTTCAAGCGCATTACTATCGTATACTATGACCACTAAAGTATGGATCCTATAATAATATCCTTCTAGACGTCTTATCACAGTGTGTAAGTCCATGGGCGTTGTATGATGGGTATATATGCGCATGGCTCAGTAGTATCAATCATCCAATACTCTATACGACTATAACTCTTTAAACTACTGTCACATAGGCCTTGGGACTTCATATACATTGCATGTATTACGTGCATAGACTTGTACCGCTTAAGGCATATGACGTATGTGATGATAAATACATATAAAGTGGGACTATGTATGTGAGAACAAGTGCTCGCTGTAGTAAGTAGTTGTTTAATGCTGTTCGAGGCTGATGTTCTAATTTGTACTGCATTGCTATGTATATAGAGTCTTTTGATAACAGCCGCTTTGTTCCTTAACATAGGCATTGTAGTTGAGATTGATAAACGTGATATACGTATATAAGTACTTACATATGTTACCGATTTTCTTCGAGGAAACAAATTACTACATCCGGTAATTTGCTGGTGTGCCGAGAAATTCAAACGGAGCAAGAGAACAAATCGAAGTGGGAATGACTTTAGATTATTGGGTAAGATGTATGGGTGTTACGATGTTAGCCATCGATTGAGGAATTTTGAAGGGAGCAGTCACAGAAAACTAGCAATTGCCCTTTTCTGGCACTATATGACTACTATATAATGCTTTGCCTAACCGCTTCAAGTACCATTTCACATACGTTCATCCATAGTCATAGTAACATTAACCTAAACTATCACAACTTGTAATAATATTCGGAGGTCTACATAGGACTGTTCTTAGAATTTTCAATAACCTTGCATGGACAAGTTACAGAAACCACGAATTTATTTTCATTATGATAACTAGGATATACACAAGGTACAGGGGAATTCTATTTATATGTCAGATATACATGACAATCCTATGGTAGTGAAATACATTAAGTTTACTTTTCTATGCTACTTCTGAAAAAATGACTAAGAAATTTGATTTTTACTCCATATAATTATAAATAATGTGCTATGCTGTGTTCTTTAAAATAATAAACAAATTATTACTCAGTTATGAAAAAACTTGATTATTTTTAATACTTTCATTTTTTTTTACCAATTTTCTAAGTTTTCACCTGAATTTTTTTTATAATAGTAGTGGAATATATCTTGGATTATATATACAAATTTTTCTTGTTTTTTTGTAGTTTTTTCTTTATTGAATTTATTTATCGGCAATATCCTTCATATAAATGGAAATGATTCAACTTATGAGATTATCACAACAGAGCTGCAAGTGGAAGTCACTCAGTCATTGGATGCCTTTGATTTCAGAAAAATAACAAACTAAAAGGTAATGCAAATAAAAATATGATATGAAATTTCAAAGCAAAATAATAAATCACAATCAATGAGCTGCGTCATATCTCCATTTCTCCAACAAACTCTGAGTCATCATTTCTATCCATTTCAACATCTTGAGAGTCATCATCTTCGTCGACAATTGCGTTTTCGTAAATCATGGGGTTAGCAATGCCTGCATTGGTCTGTTGTGAACCCACTTTATTGTTTGTCATATCATTTGAAGCTGCATTAGCAGCAATTTCTCTCATCTCATCTTCATCTTCGAAATCTACATCGAAAAAGTCGTCGTCACTACCTACAATTTTCTCGTACAGTACCTTTGCGGCGGTTATCACTTCATCGTAAGATATCTCAACAGAGGGCATTGGTGAGTAGATGATGCCATTATCGCTAGCACCAGGGATCATGAGTTCCTTTGAGCTCGTATTTGTGGCAAAAAGTGCGGGGTTAACGACGTCAAATGGTGGTGTTGATGTAAATTGTGTGTAGTATAGTTTGAATAGAAATTGAAGTTTCTCTCTTGGAATATATTCTCTGAACGACTGTCCTAGTTTCACAGAATTAATTATAGTTTGTCCGTTTACCGAAAATTGGACTATGTCATCATTGTTCTCCAAATCACTGGAGGATTCACGTAGAATTGAAATTTCCATTGCCTCCAAAGCAGCGTCAAGGTCCAGTTCAGCCTTCGAGCCTTGCTGACTGGTAGATAAATACCATATGCAGGTACCAGCAGGGCATGTTTCACTACCTGGACCGAGAATTAGAGCTTGGACAACTTCAGTGTTGTTTGATTTCAAAGAACCTGGAGGGAAAACTACTACCGCAGCCGATTCCCCTTCATTGAACCATTCTAGACATGGCTTGTCGACAATACAAGTCAATCTATGAACTTCGTATTTTTGTTGTGGAATGTTTTGGGAATCTGGAGGTGCTTGGGTTGGTGAGGCAATCACCTTTTCAGTTACTTTTACATTACTGCCATCCGAGAAAGTAGCCACTTTAGTGGATGGGTTATATGATACTAGTTGCTCGTTCAACTTATATGTAGCGCCACCAACAGCTGCAGATCTACAGAAACCCTGTGATACTTCACCAGGGCCACCATATTTCGAGTATAATACTGGGAATGGGCCGTAGACGTCAAAGCTCGACAAGTATCTACGTATTCTCTGGAATACTGCAGGCATCTTTGCGTTCATGTTGTAGCACAGACCAATAGAGAAAATAAGTTCAGAGATTTGAGCTTTCTCCAACTTGAATTTCTCCGTTAGAAATTCTTCCAAAGTTCTGTCCTGGTACGGTTGCCATATCTCAGGTTGTTGTTCCCAGTTAAACACAAATTTGATAAATCTCATGAGGTTTCTCTTAGTCATTAGAGGTAGTTTCTGGTCGGTGAATATCTCTTGTTTTGAGTTGGTCAGTTTTTCGAAGGAGTCATTTTCGTAGGTGTGAAAGTTCGATAAGGATTGGAATTCCAAGTACTGGTACACACGGGACTTCACCAGTATTGATAACAGGTCTGACTTGGCGAACAGCACCTTTGGGGATAAATCGATACCGAAATCGCGGGAGGCATACCTGTTGGGCCCTATTAGGGTGGACACGTACAGTTTTGCATTAGTGTAACCTTTAACCTCACCAGAGTTAATCCCATTTACCCACTTCTTTATCTGGTCCACAGTCAGCGTAGCCGAGGTGTCTCCGTAGTAATCGTTCTTATCTATATGCAACACAGAGGATCCTTGCCAGGACAACGCCGCTGCCAACACACTCTCCACCATACCTGTACCAATGATAACCACGTCCACTTCCTCTGGTGTGGCCTCTGGTAGCGGGTCCTCAATACCAGCAAGATGTGGCACCATCAGCGTATGCACAACGCTCGAACCGTCCCTATTATGATCGATATGTGGCACAAGTATAGAAGGTCTTCTCTCGGCCATAGACGGACGTCTCTCGGGACTCAGCATGGTCATTTACTCAAGTGTTTATGGGTCTTTTTTTTTATTATTATAATTTGGCTTGTGTACCTTACAGCGTCTCAATAGAATAAAAAAGTCTATAGCCAACCTTTACTTTATACCTTACCATTATTGCGTCATCCGAACAAAAATTTTCCAGCACTGGCCTTGAAGAAAATTTATTCCCAGGCGATCTTCCTAATCTCCGTACCGGGAAACCTGCCAGAAAAGCTGTCAACTGCTTTAAGCCATTAAATTGTCCTTTTTCGGGACAAAAGGGGACAAATCAGCTTGCATGTGCTTTCCCCTCCACCAAAACCAAGACACTATTTGACGGGGGGGAGAGTCCTAGCGTTGTCTCTGAGATTTGTCTTAATGTGGGGGGGGGGGGGTAGTACAATCTCGAACAGCCCCATTGTTTGCCTCCTAGAGAAGACTGTTTACTCTGTAATTCGTGTCCCAGGGGTTGACAAAAGTCTAAAGACTAATTTTGAGGGGATCTCCCCTCAGACAAGAAATCACAAACAGCGTTCCTTGTTATGCAGGAACAATCTGGAAATCGCTGCTGACAGGGAATTAAGGAGAAGGACCATTTGGCCTAGTAAGACAGACTTATAGGTGGTATTACGAACTGGAGGACAGTGGCACGTAGTTTTAAGTCCTTCAGGTTGGAGCGCAGTGCGAGGATTCCGCCCACCACGAAGAGACTGCCATTTATGTGGACAGTCGCGCCCGCGGTGGTCATCACTGAGTGTGATTTCTTGGGCTTGTCCTGCTCGTAAATGTACTCGTAGTGGCCCTGGGCGTTCTTTCTGATCTTGTAGCCCTGCAGGGTGCTTGTCTCCATGTCGAAGATGTTGACGGTGTTTTGGCCCAGCAGCGGGCGTGGCTCACTGTCTGCGTCGATGGGCCCGTCGTGGTACATAGATGGCAGATCCGTCTGCGTGATACCACCGAGAAGCACAAGCATGTGGCCCTCATAGGCCATGTCGTGCCCTGTCAGCTTCAAGTCAACGGGTACTTCCTCAACAATCGTACGGGGCTCGTCTGGCGCTGCCAGGCTGATGTCACCTTGGCATTCATGGCGGGCTTGTCCTTGATCTCCTTAGCAAAGAGGTTCGATCTTGACCACACCTCGTTCTTGATATCAAACATCCAAAGATCACCGTATATCTCATCGTGGTCAGATCCACCATGCATGATTATGTTAATCCCTTTACTGTTGTACAGAATCTGCATCCGGGTCTCAAATGCCGTCATCGAGTTAGAAATTACATTGCTGTGTTCTGTGGGAGCACCGAGATTAACGGCCGAACCTTGCTGACTAGGCTTGTTCAGGCTGTTTAAGCTAATGTGACTGCTAAATTGACTATGTATACTGGGTCCCAGATCGTGGTATGCTTCTCCAAGATCCGATTTAACACCAACTGTGGTGCCAAACAAGTTGGATGTGTTGCCTGTTAGATTCTTTGTATCAATAGAGTATTGCTCTTCTAAGCGCTTCAATAAATTCGACTCTAGGGACTCTTTTATAGGGGGGAACACTTCAGATATGGTGAAAGCAGAAAATGCTCGAGCAGATGGCCAGACTTCTTTCTTTGGCAGATTGATGAGCTCAGCCTTTGAGGCAAATTTGATGAATCCTCTTTTACCTCTAATCTCCACCGGGAGATCTATACGCCACATATCGTCAAGAGCCTTGTACTGGTCGTCCTCAGTCTGTGTGTAGCCACCGAACACAAATATAGAATGGATTGACTTGTATGGAGACAAATTGGTCTTGTTATGTATCTTTGTCTCTGAATCGTTAGTAACTTTTGAGTCGGAACCCAGACTGTGAGGCATCTTTTTCGCAATAGAAGATAATTCTTCAGGTTGCCGGATATTGTTTTGACCGTTGCCATGATTGGACTTGTAGTGGTGATGACTTCCGTAGTACAATTGATGCGAAGAGGTGCGTCTAGAAGAAAGCACTGAAACATTCTCTGAACTCGATGTGACAGAATTGTTAGTCAGGTCGATATTTGCAGACAATTGAATATGGCCAAATCTGGGATAAAATTTGTTATTCCTCTCAGATCCTTGTCCTGGGTTGATGACTTCAACTTTTGAAAACTTTAATGTCTCTGTGTCTAAGATATACCCCAAATTGTTAACGAACGCTCTTTTCTTCAAGTAATACTTGCCATTTTCATCCTTCTTCGTTTCTGTCTTAATCTCAAAACCACCATAGTAAAAAATATACCTATCATTTATAATCGATCCTTTTGCACAAATTAAAGGAGGTGGGGCATTACCGGAAAAATCTGGCTTACCGAACCTACTTTGCAATGTCGAATATACATATAGAAATGGATTCGATATCAGACTTGGATTGTTGATTAGTTTGGATAATAGAGGAGGAGGGAGGTTTTTGATGGGATCAACATAGAAGTCAGAAAGGTCCGGAGCTTCTTCATCAAACCTATAGCATGCTGTTAAACCACCAATAATATATATGTTATTATTCAAGTGTACTGAACAATGGTACACTAGGCCCGGCATTTTATAGTCAGCAAAAATCGATGGTACAATAGAAGTACCAGAGTATGTATCGTAATTCTTCGGTACAAAGTCCAATCCTTTTATGAATAAAGGACAAGCCTTTGAAGTGAAGTAGTCTCGGTAGATAGCTGCTGCTTCTTCGCTAGGTTCTCTATAATCTAAAGTTTGTTGCAGTTTTTCAGGTTTCAATATGTAATGATATTTCCGCTTCACAACAGGCATCCAGAGATTGTGCCTATGAATAACCTCCGAATCTCTAAATTTGACACTCAACGGTTTTTTATAATACAGCAGATATGGTTTAGTAGAGTTGAAATAAGTATCGTTGTTGTCACCAGCTTCATTGTTAAGGTTCTCCATGTTCTTATCTGATTTATTATCATTATTATCGAAGTGTGGTCGAAATGGTGAATCACGATAGAATTGACTTCTGTCCATCTTCATGATTTTTTGCAATATAGAAGGGTTTAGCTTGTGCTCTTTATGGATGAGGAAATCATTCAATACTTTATATATACTTTGCCTTTCATTTTGTAGGATAGATGTCTCAATAGAACTTGTAATTGAGCCGTGTCTATGCTGATCTGGATTAAATTGTATGTCATTCATTGAGCTCAAGTTAGTATAACTATTAGTTGCACTATTGACTGTATGGTTCATTATGTTTGAGAAAGCGCTCCTGTATTCGTAATAACATTTCAACAGTTTTTCATTCTCCAAACATATCTTATCGTTATTATTCTTTTCCAATGGTTCTGCAAATATTGAAACATAGTTCGTTGCAAAACTTAACGGTTCAAACGTTTCATATCTAGAAGGACTATCGGATTTCATAAATTTACTTATGCTTCCAGGAACAGATATTAATGTGGATTTTTCATGGTTGCTGTTTATGTTAACAGACCCATCGTTCACTATTCCTTCCATAATGGAAGTATAAGTATTTTTAATTAATTGGAAATGGCTTCTCCCCCAAAATTCAACTAAAAATACAACACCGATATAATGATTGAACTTATACCCGGCTGTCAGAATGTAAAACTTGCTACCTTCAAATTGTTTCTATCACACGATCACCTCGAATGTAAACAAAAAAAATCTATCAAAATAAAACTGATTAAAATTATTTTTCTCTTATTAAAATACTTTCCTGAATCTAATTGACCTAAAATATACTCTTGTAGTATCGACTTTATAATACCTTATCGCTAATCTTTTCTTCCAAGAGTACAGACCCTTGCTCTTTTCGGAATTATGTCTATCAAGTTTTTATTTGATCCTGTTGTACTTGAATACTGAGAACAATGGCAATTCTTTCCACACTTGCTCTCGACATATGAAATATTATTTGAAAAGAACCCAACCCATTGTTTCCAATTGCTAAAATCCATCGGATTAAATTGCTAACAAAGGGATTTTCAATTTTTTGATGAGGGATGTGCGAGATGACGTTATATGCTTTTCCGTCTGTAGTAGCAACTGGAGGGGACAACGCAAACTGATGGTTCTTGAGCCAACCTTTACATACCATTAATCATATTTTGCGGATGTTAATCATGTAGTGCGGATATTAATCATGCATTGCAGGTTTAATGGCCACCAAATAGATAAACCGTGTTTATGGATGTTGCTTGGCAGGAGTAAGTAAACTATGACATTCGCTATCGTCACGAACTGAAGTCATCAAATATCACATCAATTGTATACAAGAATAATATTTAAATATATAGCATAACTATTTAGGGAAAGCTTCACGACAAGGGGTCGTGGCATTCACAAGATTGGTACCTTGTCCAACCAGTACTTTCTCTATTTCCAACGGTTTTGTTTCATTCAAAGAATCCATAATTACAATCTGCTGATTTTTGCATTGAACCTCTTGATAGCCATTATCACGGTCATTAATATTCATACTGTTCCCTTGTATTAATGCGCCAATATCAACATAGTCATCATCAGTTATTGCATCTGGTGTTTGAGAGAGTTTTAGTTGAGGTGATAGTTCAACATTTCCGATGTCATTACTGTTAAGATCAGGATCTCGATACTGATCCATACCATCCAACACATTTACTATTGTCAACAAAGAAGTGAATTCCTGAAACTCATCCCACTTAGAACAAGGCAGCAGAAATCCTAAAAGCATCGATGGGTCTAAATCACTAAAGTTGAGTTTCCCAAAATTTTCGGTATGACATGATTCATCAAAGTCATCAATTAACGCTGTTTGTGAATTATGAGGATCAAAAAAAAGTAAAGTATCATCAAAATACCCAAAAAAATAAAGCGACGATGAGGGCCTGCCCCCAGCTATGCCAACAGAAAATGGCGATTCTAACATTGTCTTGATTTCGCCCCAATATCGTTCATGAACAGAATCGAGACCCAATTTTATTCCCAGCAAAATTAAAATATTTCCATTTGGATACCTATCTATCATACCTTGTATATTCTCCTTAAAAATGTCTCCAGAAGACACTGATATATAACACGCCTCTATACCATAGCATGGATTTTCCTGTATTAGATACCTGATACATGTAGCGGTAGTTGCGGGACCAAACCATTCACCTGGTGCTATTTTGTTATATATCCGACCACATTTGACAAAATTCTGCAAAGAAAAAGCTGATTTAGTATTATCCTTAAATAAATCAGTGATTTCCTTCGTGTCATCCATTTCGTATATATACGGCTGATCTTTAACGGTCGATTTTACTCTTTGAAGAGCATTTCCCAATAAACTTTGACCTGTTCTAATCATACAGCCCCATCCTACATCTGTAAAAAAGCACTCTCTATTATTGAAAATATTCTCAATAGCATCCATCGGATTTATTCTCAGCATTATTAGTGGGTTTATTGGAGAGGGCCCATCTGGTGCCCGTTCAATGGGTTCAAAATTTGTTCTGTAAGTAAAATTTAACTTAGATCTTATAGCATTCAATATTTCCTCAGGTATTTCACTGTTTGTAGTAAACCATTGCATTAATGTGTTTATTCCCGTGTTGCGATCAACAGCATAGCTGTACTTTTCTCCCAGTATAACTACCAAATGTCGTACCTTCTCGACCTCATTATCCTCTTGATTTGAACTCAAACTATCATTATCAGTATCTACATTAACACTCTTGTTTGTAGCTAGCACTTCTTGTAACCGATTCGATATATTATGTATCGTTTCCATCTAAAACTCCTTAAATTATCAGTATCAATAAAATAAAAAGAGCTAATAAAACACTATATTGTTAATCTGATCTCACCATTACCAACTTAAACTAAAGCCTTCTTAAGTATTATTGAATTTACCGATGATATGGCTTCTTTTACCTGGTTTGATCATCATTAAATAAAACTTTGATCTAACTAACTGCCCTTTATTTTATCACTTTTTTATTTCACCGATTTTGTTAGAGGCGATGAGCTAGGATGAAATGCTCACATTTCTCAATAAATTTGCATATATTAGTGCAATGCTACCTTGAGGTAGTTAATATGAAAAAAGTTAACAACTATACAACGTCTAACCTTTTTTTTGGTGTACTAAATAATCATTGATTAAATTTTGGTCAGATGGCTAAGAGACATAAGCACTTCGAAAGTAGAGGTGGGTTTAGGAAGAAAAGAGGTGGCGGTAGAGGTAGCCAACGTGGCCGGGGCAGTAAAAGAGGAAGAGGTGGTAGATTTAGAGGGTTTGAAGAAACTGAGAGAAGTGCATCTGAGCCTGGTGCTTGGCTGAATTCGTCTGTGCCGCTAGGAGATGGTGATCTAAGTAATCCAGACATGATGGTAGATAATTATCGACCAAGGAAACATATATCTCAGGATACTATAACTGACCATTATTTTGGTCGCAAATCAAGTCTAAAATTAAACTCTATGCGAATGGCTGGTCTAAGACATAATGATTGGAGAGACCCAAATAATGGCAACAGCGCATCATTTCGAAAGAGACCAATGGAATTTATAAAAGCCAACTGTACTTATGATCCTTCGAGAGACTTAATATTACAATTAGCAAACAGATCCAAGAATCAAGAATCAAAAGAACCTGAAGAAGATGCCAATAAATGTTCAGAATACGCAGAACATTCCGAAGAAGATATGGAAATTGATACAGCCGTAACAGAAAATGACGCTAATATTAGTTATGATGAATCTGATACAGATCAAGAAATTGGTAATTTTAATCACAGTATAGAAAATTCTAAGCATAACAATAACATTTCAGAGTGTGATATCACCGCCGTTACGGACCAGGAACTATTTTTTGTGGACGAAGAAGGAATGGACACATCTCAAAAACCCACGAAGGTAGTGCATATAACCGAACATGAGAAAAAAATGGGGAGTAATGTTGAATTTCATAATGTTTTAACAGTCGGAAAAGTCGAAATATCACTTAATCAAGATGAAAACGATGAGGTTTATGTTGACAGAAAACCCACAGCAAAATACCATCCCTTTCATAACTATATTTCAAATGTGATAGAGCGTATGCAGGAAGAAGAAAATATTGATTCTGATGACTTTGAAGATGAAGATGATATATATCCAGACAACAGTGGCAACGACATGCCTGAAACGGAACATGACCAAGATGAAATTATAGATTTACAAAGACATGACGATAAAGATCACGCTGTCCAAACCTGTGCAATCCCAACTAATTCTCTTTCAAATGATCTTGACACTCTTCATATTACGGAAAGTAACGATGACAGAATAACTATTAATAATCATAACATGGACTCCACTGTTGAAACAGATAAAGAAAAAGATCCTGAATTTGGATTTTTGGAAGAAGATTATGCAGTAAACACATCTGAGGTTATCGTAGACAATATAAGACTGGGACTAAACGACAATAGCTACTTTTTAAAGTGCTATAGATTTTTCGGCGACTACTCCTTTCATTGGATTGACCAAGAGGCTTTTGTTTCGTTTCTGACAGAAGACCTCGAACTCCCTATGAATCGGGTAGGGGCCTATTTAGCGTATGTGAAAAATAGTTTAGTACCAGATGAAACACCACCGTCACCGACATACTCTGATATTCCATTTTCAGATACCAGCAATGAATCAGATGAGGATAATGCATTACCTAATGTTGATGCGGTATCTTCTTGCAGTAATGATGATGAAGATGAAGAGTTAGGAGATGATGTAGACGACCTTGTTTCATACTCCCTGAAGTACGCTAACTCTAGAAACATTGATTATGAAACTAGAGCATTAGAATTCACAGGCAAGGGTAAGAAAAAGAAGCTTTTGGTTAATGAACAGCTTGACTTGGATAATGAAACCATGGAAACATTACAAGCAAAGTTATCTAAGAGGATGGAGAACAAAGCCAAAAAGAGAAGGTTGAAAGAAGATTTTATTGATAAGGAGAATATGAACTCTGATGATCTATTTTTGAAATACCCATATGGTTTCCACGTACAGAATATTAGAGATGAATTCGAACTCTTTTTGACAAGAAATAAGGACAGAATGTCCTTCCCTCCACTCGATCCACATGGAAATAAAGTAATAACCAAATTTGCAACCTGTTATAATATAAAAAGTAGCAAAGTTGGAAAAGGTAATCACACTCACATAATGGTCGAGAAAGTAAAGAAAACCAAATGGAGTAGACCAAATTACAACATGGTCTTACAACTCACTAGACAAAGACCTGTTTTCATGCGAATTGATGTACGCAGACCAAAAGAAGATGCAATCAAAGAGAACAGTGGTAGAAGAGGACCTACTGCTAAATTTCATGTTAAGGAAGGTGAAGTTGTTGGAGAGAATGCTCCTGAAATCGGTCAGGACAATATTGGAAGAAGAATGCTTGAGAAATTGGGCTGGTCTAGCGGTGAAGGTCTTGGTGCACATGGCAACAAAGGTATCAGTATACCAGTTATGGCTCGTGTGAAGAAAAGTAAATCTGGTCTGAGACATAGTAAAGAAGACGAGGACACAGGCCGTTCCTCATCATTCAGAAAAAAATAGTATAATTCTTTTTCTCTCATAGATTTTGAATAGGTAAGGAACAGCTACATGATATTATAAACAACTTGTTCAGTTATTTATTCCTTTTATATTATGCTGCATATCCATCTCTAGCATTCATTTAAGTGTTTTTTTTATAAAATCTTTATTTTTAATGGATTATATTAGGTTATTCGATGTGTTATGTAAATTGCATTTTTTTCAGCTTTGTATATTTATACTACGCGTAATCTTGACAAATGATTCACCTTAATTTTTGTGTTTACAAAAAAAAATAAAATAAAAACAACTATTGAAAACGATGTATTGCGCAGCTATATATTAATTGAAATATATAAAATATCCCAGTATATCTGAAGCTACTATCTTTTGACTTTAAAGTTAAAAATCAAAAATACGTTGAGTTTTTACCAAAGGTTTTGCTACTAAAACTCCATTATTCGGTTTACGGGCATTTTACGTGGAGAAAGGATCCTAACATTCGAAATACTGATAGAAAAAATTATAAATAGGAATATAAAATGTCTTTGTCAGTTGAAGATCAGCGAGCTGAACATATGCGTAAAGAGGCAGCGCTTGTTGCACTTCAATATGCATATGATGAAGAGGATAAAGAAAATCACCCGCTTCGAGAGACAAATGGCCACTTTTTAAACCATCCAAAAACCACAATTCCTCACTCAACTCCGCTAGTTAAAATCGATGATTTTAACTCTAAATATGAAAAAGAAATAGAAACATTAAAGGATCAGCTATTTAGTATCAAGAATTTACTAGGCATCGAAGACCCAGATAGTGAGCACAGCGATTATGAATTAATAGAGACATCGATTAAAAAAATGAAAGGACAAATAGAAAACACTCTTAAAGAGAATAGGATGCTCAAAGACCAGACTGTCGAAAATGCATCGGTAACCAGTTCCAGAATATCAGAATTAGAGACAAAGATGAATGAATTAACAGCGCAGAATCAAACACAAAATGAACTCATACAAAGTTTGAAGAAAGACAATCAACTGAAGGAGGAGGAACTTCAGCAATCTTCAAAGGCGGCTGAGCAACTTACTTTGGAATTAGATACCTCAAAGGAAGAGATCAAGAATTTAACGAATGAAAGGATGTCCAATAGGGAGTATATTAAGACATTTATCTTATTTGGTAGACCAATCGGTGAAATAATAACAGATTGTTTAGATTCTTCGATAAATGTGTTGGATGACTCAATTAAGAAAACTCATGCTGACATTGTCAGCTTCAAAACAAATCAAGATATAAATTATACTTCGATACAAAGTAAGGCGGTAGAAAGACTAGATGAAATTAAAGCAATCTTAAGCCAATTACCTCAGCAAATAAAGGACAACGAAAATTTGAACTCTGAAAAGCTCAATGAATTGGTCTCAAAATATAACGAGCAAAACCTAGAAACCATTGAAAAAGTCAATAAGACCAACAAGATAAGCACGGGAATAAACAATGAGACATTGAATTTGATCACACAAGTCAACGAGTTGAAGAGCGAAATACAGCAATTACACTCAGAAGTTGAGCAAATCAATAACCAACAATTCAATCTACAAGAAATTCTGCAAGAAAAAGAGCAATTACAAAAGACAGTATTTGAGTTACAGCTACAATTGAATACAGAGAGAGAATCCAAGGTGGAATTGCAACAGTTAAACGATTCAAAAGATAATAAGTTACTATCAATAACAGGAAACACAAATAATATGTTAAGCTTTGAAAAACTGAAACAGTTGGATAATTCATTTTGCAAAGAAGAATACGTATCATTAAAAATCAGCGAGATCGAAGATATATCTTTAGTTCAGCTTCAAAATATGGCTAAAATGATATGTATGTACTTCAGAACTCCATTTGATAAACTCGATATCAAACTACCATTAGCGGCAATTCAAATCATTCACGAACGCAAAATCCTAATACATTTTGCTAATATTCTTAATGAATACTTTATGAGCAAGCCGCTTTCAATGAAAAAATGTACCGATAGTGCCTACTGTGAATGGCAGCTATCTCATAACATATTTAGAATTGAGCATCCCCTAAAAATCAAATTAGAGGAATTATACACAACAATCTTACGTTCAACTTGAGATTTGATCTTACCTTCTCTATAGATTTCACCAAGCATGAATCACTTTCATATTGATATCCATTATTTCTATCTATGCGATCCCGATTTCAGTATCATTTTTTTCATATTGCAATGCGCAAAAAAAAAAAAAGTGAAGCGATGCCTGAAAAAAAACAACTAAAAACATTGAAAGGTTATGTGATCGCCATAATCCATCAAGTGAGGCCAGTACCAAAGTCTCAACTAATTTACTGTTCTGTTTTATCTTTCTACTACTAATTTTTATAGAATTTTCCATCTGAAAAACTATTAAGAATTTGAAAAGATATATTACGTATCGCATAGAAAGGTGCGCTAGGAAATAACATTCGCTTAAAAAAATACTGAGGGCAAATTGATCTATGATCAAAAAATGAAAACATGTTATTATGACCTACTTGAGGTACGATCTGATGCAAGTGATCTTGATCTAAAAAAAGCTTATAGACGGAAGGCATTACAGTATCATCCTGACAAAAATCCAGATAATGTGGAAGAGGCCACCACAATATTTGCTGAGATAAGAGCTGCCTATGAAGTCCTTTCTGATCCCCAAGAGAGGGCTTGGTATGACAGTCACAAAGAGCAGATCTTATCAGATACCCCGCTCAATCCAAACGATGAAGATGATGACTACGTTGTTGACAGCACTGTTACTGGTGTCACAACAGAGGAATTGATGATGTTTTTCAATTCCTCTCTGTACACTAGTATAGATAACTCTCCGGCCGGCTTTTACCAAATTGCAGGAAAAGTGTTTGCTAAAATCGCAAAAGATGAAGTGAGTTGGGGTCTCCGATTAGGTTTAGATGGCTACAAAAATTATAAGGATATGGAATTTGAAGAGCACATAAATAGCAGAGGTTATATTTTAGCTTGTGATAGTAGTAAAGCAAACCTAAGCAACCTTTTGTTCCCAATATTTGGATATTCAAGTACCAGCTATGAAGAACTAAAACTATTTTACACAAAATGGTCATCTTTCAACACACTAAAGTCATTTACATGGAAGGATGAATATATGTACTCCCGGAATTACGATAGAAGGACTAAGAGAGAGATCAATAAGCGGAACGAAAAAGCGAGGGCTAAAGCTAAGGAGGAATATATAAAAACAGTAAAGAGATACGTCAATTTCATAAAGAAACTCGATCAACGGATGAAAGAGGGTGCTAAAAAGGCTGCCGAAAAGCGACTAGCCGATGAAAGACTAAGAAAGGAAAATGAAATGAAACTTAGAAAAGAGCGTCTAAATAATGAACAAGGTGCGCAGTTTCACTTACAAAGCTGGCAAACAATTGATCAAGAGAATTGGAAAGAATTGGAAAAGCAATATGAAAAAGAATTTGAAAAGAGAAATGTTGACAAGGACGATGAACTAATAGGACATGAATTTACTAAAAATCAATTTCAAACTAATAATAATTCTCAGCATGAAGATGTTGACGAAATTATTATCTATGACTGCTTTATTTGTAAGAAGTCTTTTAAGTCAGAGAAGCAGCTTGAAAATCATATTAAGACCAAATTGCACAAGAGAAATCTTGATCGAGTACAAAAAGAGATGAAGAAAGATAGTATGGCATTGGGTTTAGATGAACTTTCCGATTATAACGATTTTGACTCTGCAGAATCTGAAACAGAGAAATTGTACTCTGGAATGGACCTTAACGACATCGATGCTGAACTAAAAAAAATCGAGGAACAACTAGCACAATCATCTGTAACAGATAGCGAAGATTTTACTGACGACAACAATGATACTGAGGACCAGAATAGCCTGGTTGACAAATTATCAAACACCAATTTTGATATCGAGATTGATGATGAGATTAATGATGATACCAATGAAGAAGTACAGATCTCAGGAGCTGATAACTCAGAAACACAGAACGCTGAACAAGACCATGATAGCAATGGCGACTCAGAAGAGGAGAAAGAAGATGAACTGACTCGTATACTGCGTGAACTTGAGGAAAGTAAGACCTCAAGATCAAATTTTAGTGATAGTGATGAAGAATGGTCAAATAAAAAGAAGACAAAGGCTAAAAAGAAAAAAAATAAGGCAAATACACCAGACAAGCAACCAGTCACTGCCAACAAAAATGATGCTAAAGAGGTTTGTGGAGAATGTAGAGCTGAGTTTGAAAGTAGGAATCAGCTCTTTAGTCATATACAGACAGAGGGTCATGTATCGCCCCTTTCCAAAGTCAAAAAGGGAAAAAGATCCAAAAAAAATAAATAGCATGATTTAACTCAGAATATTATAAATATAATGCATCAATTACAAAATTACTTAATATTATGTATCATAACCATTTAGAACTAATCATCTCAAATTGCTTGGAAACATCATTTCTTATGACGAATATCTGTTGCACTTTTTTTCCTCTGTTTATTCAAACGTACATTAAATCCCGGTCATTCTCAAAGCAAAAAAAATTCAGCGAGTCAAAATTTTGAGATTTTTCCAACAGAGAAGATTACAGAAAAGTCCAACAAATAGAAACATATCTTGCTTGGAGACATAACGATAAATAAAATACTACATCGATTAAACAAGTACTGGGTTGACCTTACTGCCACATTTGGTTTCTTTGCAAAAAAAAAGAATTTGAAGCTTCTTATTACTCACAACAGCGGTGCCTGATCCTTATAATACACACATACATTGGAAATTACTGGTATTACCTAAAACTTGTTTAGAATAGAACAAATATTATTAAACCGGATTTGAGAACAAAAGAATTTTCATCAAAGCTGTACTTATAGTTAGATTTACGATTTGTGGGAACACTAACATTTCGAAATAATACCTGGACGAAATAATTTACATTCATTATTATTTTTTGGCAGAATAGGTGTTATTAGATACCATCGATTTTGATTCATTAGAATAAGAATACTATATCATCAGCTCAAAATATTAGCACAACAACACAATTTTTATAAAACCTCCTTAAGAACAAAATATGGGTGACTCACGCAATACTGGAACTATCTCTAATCTATCGAGTGCTTTACGTCAAGTAAATATCGGCAGTGGACAGGATCAAAAGAATATAAATTATGAGTTTTCAAATGGTCTAAATAACAACGTTAATGATAATGGAAATCACAATTTGGTAAATACAAATGAAGATAACGTCAATAAAGATGGTAGCATAAATACCAATATGATGTCTCGCCAAGTACCTATTCAGCACACTCATGGATCGCAACTATTACAACAAGAGCGTATGAATGAACAACAATTCAACCCGATGGAGTATTCCAGAATATCGAAATTTTTTCAAAACCAACCCATGGAAGGTTATACCTTATTCTCTCATCGTTCTGCACCAAATGGATTTAAAGTGTCAATAGTTTTGAGCGAACTAGGCTTACAATATAACACAATTTTCTTAGATTTTAATCTAGGGGAGCACAGGGCGCCAGAATTTGTTTCAGTAAATCCTAATGCTAGAGTTCCAGCTCTAATAGACCATGGTTTGGAAAATCTCGCCATATGGGAATCTGGTGCTATATTGCTGCACTTAGTAAATAAGTTTTACAAAGAAACCGGCAATCCACTACTTTGGTCTGATGATTTAGCTGACCAAGCGCAGATAAACGCTTGGTTATTTTTCCAAACATCAGGCCACGCTCCAATGATCGGTCAAGCACTTCATTTCAGATATTTCCATACTCAAAAAATTGAAAGTGCTGTGGAAAGATATACGGAAGAAGTTAGAAGAGTTTACGGTGTTATCGAAATGGCACTTGCTGAGCGGAGAGAAGCATTAATTATGGAATTGGACACAGATAATGCTGCAGCTTACTCTGCAGGAACTACACCTTTGTCACAGAGCAGGTTCTTTGATTACCCAGTTTGGCTGGTAGGTGACAAGCTGACAATTGCAGATCTATCCTTTGTTCCTTGGAACAACGTTGTGGACAGAATAGGTATAAATATTAAGGTAGAGTTTCCAGAGGTATATAAATGGACGAAACATATGATGAGAAGACCTGCTGTCATAAAAGCCCTTCGCGGAGAGTAAATTAAGGAAACCACTGTTGGTTGGTCCTTTTTCAGGACGCTACTTAGATCTTCATAGTTATCTGGCCGATGACTACATTTGCATATAAATAAAGGTGCACATTACTTTTTTTTTTTCTAAATCCATTTTCCTCAAAAGAGCGGAGGTAGATAGCTTGCCTTGTTAGTACCTTATGTCACTAGATAAATATTAAATAAACTACTATAACTAACATAAAAGTAATTTGCAAGCGTCTGTATTGTTTGATGGAATTGTAACCGCATACCGAATTGCTATATCACAGTCCAAAATTTTAATCGAAATATGTAATGGAGAAACTTAATGCTAATGAAAAGAGTATTTAATTTAAAAAATAATATACATAAACTAAACTTTAATATGCTTCAGTTTTACCTTTACATCTTTTATCAGTTTCAGATAAATTTTTGACACATTATTTTCTTACTTCGGACGTAAAACCGATCATAAATGTAATAAAAAATTGCGATGAGGGCCACAATAGGAACAATGGCATTATGTATTTGACTCGTGCCTGAATATCCATTTTTGCAAGCAAGGTCTATGACCGATAATAAATCACTTGAAGAAGATTTACAGTCTTATTGTTGGCGGTCAATAAAGTGAGAGAAAAAGATAGTATCCAGCCCAATACATAGCATAACAATCGAAGAATAATTAGAGCTGCTGTCATATGTCATGCATCAGATATGAAATCCTTAAGTGAAATATGTCAGATACACTTGATGCGGCATTGTAACCGAATAGAAGGTGTCAACAATGTACCATACAGACTCATCAGTGGAATTCTAGAGAAACTGAAACTGGATCAGCTGAGAAAACTAGAGTCTACAAATGTATTATTATTACTAGAGGACGAAGAGCTGTGGCTAAAACTGCTTACAAATAATTTTCCAACAAATGTCCACGAGATATATATCAGTAAGAAGGATAAGATTATAAACTACTACATGTCATATTTTGAAGAACACGATCCTTTACTTGTGCTCGACAATGAAGAACTGCTAAGAAATTGGATTCAACAGTGTATAAAGAAGAACCCTGACAATGGCAAATATCGACTGCCTTATAGGATGCTGTACGACAAATATGAATCAGATATGATTGAGAAGCAAGAAGAGAGTGCTAGACGATTGAGGCAACAAATGAGGCAGATTGAAGAGCAAAGGCAAAAGAAACAAACAGAGTTAATAGAAGGAAAGTCGCTTGCCTTTGGAACTAGCAGACGCTCCGGTAGTAATAATGAGAGATCGGAGTTATTTCGTAAATCATTGAAAGATCACAAAGACAGACTGCAGCACTTCAAAAGTGGTGGGTTTGATGTCACTCGTAGACTCGATGACAGTAAACGGAAAGTATATAATAATAGAGTTGCATTTGGTGGGGGATCTGGGAGTATAAATACAAACAAATCATCGATTAAAGTGTCAGCAGGGAATAAAGACGAACGAATAGACACTAGTAATCAGGCTAAACCGGCATTATCACCAGGTAAAGAAACTCCAAAAGAAAATAAACCGATAGTCAAGAAAAGGCGATCAGAGAGGGAACAACCCAGCATATTTCTAAAAAATAAGAGACCGAACATGATTCGACGTGTTTTCGATACAAGGCCTTCACGTCCCGAACACTCAAATAGAAACACAGAAATAAATACTTCGCCAGTACGACATAGGAATGACACAGCAAATACTTCCCCAGTGCGACACGTTAACGTATCTACAGAGACACCAAAGATCGGAAAGAGGAAGAAGTCATCTTTCTTTAACTTAAAATGATCTTTACAGTTATATAGACCCAATAAACTGCATTTGTAATTATACTATATAGGTATAAATCTATTGTATGCTCGGCACACAATACGTAAATAACCATATGACTCAGTTTTAATGACGGATATTTGCTCCGTGGGAACAACACACAACTCCACTTCAGATCCGTTTCGTTATCAGTATCGAACACCTTGGTGGATCCGGCTCATCTCCATTCTGATGTCTTTCCGTGGGACTCTTCGCAAACCATTCAAGGATTACACGTGATAAATCCGCACCAATCTGGGGGCGAAAGGATGCGGGAATATTATCGGATATGTCGTTTCGGTGTTTCTAATAGTCTCGTATGATCTTCAAAATTCACAGGAAACGTTCCGTTTTCTTAGTATCAAGTTTCTACGAGATTATCACTCTTAAGAATTGCCATCTGTTTGTGTAATCCTTTTTTGTTGTGATGCTTTTCTTTTCGTGTTTTCGTGGAGTCAGAATGAAAACTGTACAGTAAAACCGGGAGGTACGTGTTTGGGATGGTAGTATATCTACCGACAAACACATTATAGTGGCATCCCTGGGTGCGATAGGTTGTTAATGCAGATAGTCTCTCACAAGACACTTGCGATACTAACACATCGGTGTTATTGCATCGCTTTCCTTTGAATTGAAATGCTCTTCTCGCACTGTAAAAAGCAAAAAATTGAAATTTTTCAATTCCATCGAGAAACTGAAGAAAAAATTTGACAAAAAAAAAAGATAATGTGTGTGATGGGCAAAAATTTAACAAAACACCAGTATTATTGTAAAAAATCATTACAAATCGTTAGAAAGTCGTGTAGCTTTTGATTTCCAGCTACTTCTAATCATCTTATTACTTTTAAGAGCTCAGTTCTGTTTTATTTATGCACTTGAGCATATCCCATTATTCTCCTTTTTTTCTAATATTCCAAAATTAATTATTTATATAAACGTTTCATAATTTGCTTTGGTCTTTATCTCGCTAGACTATACAGTTAGCCAACCCAGAAGATTTAATTCTAAAAGAGGTAATCGAACGATGTTTAAGAAGCTTACAGGTAAGAAAGAGGTCAAGAAAGTTGATGAATCGAAGCTTATATCCATAGATAAGCCAATCAAGTCTCTTCCAGAAGAGATTAAGAGACCGGAAGAAGAGAAGTTGACTGCTGAACAACAAGCGAAGTACGATGAAGTCTACAAGTACCTCACAAATGCTGAATTGAAAGTTGGTAATAAAGAAAAAAATCCAACTGAATCCTCGGGTTTAATCGATGAAGAAAGAGCATGGCTAACCAGAGAGTGTATAATACGTTACTTAAAGGCTACTAAGTGGCATGTTAAGGATGCCATTGACAGAATCCTAGGATCATTGGCCTGGAGACGTGAATTTGGAATTAACCATTTGGGTGAAGAAAATGGTGACGAGGTTACATCGGATTTGGTTGCTGTAGAGAATGAAAGTGGTAAACAAGTTGTTCTAGGGTATGAAAATAATGCTAGACCTATTTTATACTTGAAACCGGGTAGACAAAATACCAAAACCTCGCATAGACAAGTTCAACATCTAGTTTTTATGTTGGAAAGAGTAATTGATTTCATGCCTATTGGCCAAGGATCTCTAGCTTTATTAATTGATTTTAAAGAGTATAGTGATGTACCAAAGGTGCCGGCTAACAGTAAAATTCCTCCAATTGGTGTAGGGAAAGAGGTTTTGCATATTCTACAAACACATTATCCAGAAAGACTTGGAAAAGCTTTGCTGACAAACATTCCTTGGCTAGCTTGGACATTTTTGAAACTTATCCATCCATTCATTGACCCAATGACTAGAGAAAAGTTAGTCTTTGATGAACCTTTCACGAAGTATGTTCCTATGGATCAACTAGATGCCATTTATGGTGGTCATTTGAACTTCAAATACAAACATGAAGTATATTGGCCTGCTTTGATTGAATATTCAAAAGAAAAGAGAGAACATTACATGAAGAGATTCCAGAAATTTGGTAGTAAGATTGGTTTGAGTGAGTACGACTTGAGAGGAACTCATGAAACGCCACTGTATCCTGTCAACTGATTATATCATGCCCATTTATTTGTATTTTTTGGATGATTATTAGCAAACATTCAATTATTTCCAGCTATAAGACATTCCCTCTCATGGACACATTATTGTAATACTGTAACCGCCCATTACATTTTATAGAATCATTAAATAAAGAGAATAATCTATTCATGATAATATAAAACTAATTCAGTTAATTCCGATAAGCACTTACATATCATCGAAAATTCTGTCACAGATTGCAGTGATGTTCCTCTAGTTTATCTGGGAAATATTGAACGATATATAAAGAAAAATACTATATTAATGCAGTTCGAGGTACATCAATGTGCGATATATTACTATACAAAGATTATTCCTATTCAAATGGTTTGGCACATTTTCTTCTCTCTTGTACACCAGTAAATGGCGACACCATGGTTTGCCAATCCACAGCATACATCAACCCACCGGCGCCATTATCAGATCTAGCAAAAACTACACCTAAATCATTTCTTGCAGTTGTCAAATAGTAATTGTTACCATCACCTAATGATAATATCTGAGCTCTGATTATATCACCAGGCTTGTAGGATTCTATCACTTTTACTCTGTCTCTTTCAGTAGCTCTAATGTCTTGTGACCTGATCATACCACGGAATGTTTCTCCCAAATCAGAAGAGGCCTGAGATACAGAAAATGTTGATGCCCCAGAACCACCACCTGGTGCAACTTTACCAGCACCATTACTACCAACACCACTATCTAGAGGGATTGGTTCATTCTCTACTGCCAATATTTCAACGTTTACCTTCTGTGCCGATATTCTTGTTACTCTAGCAAGAACAACATCTCCTTCTTTTGGTAAATTATTCGCAAAATTATTATCCTTGTTTGATTTGTACTCAACTTCTAGATCCTTCGGTATTGGAACTACTCGAACCTCTACATACTTCACCGTTCTATCAGTGTCTCCTTCGGTGGTTACCGTATTATTCTCTTTTGTTTCTGTAGTCTCGGGTTCTATTTCTTGTGTTTCTACTACACCAACCACTGTTGATACAATCGCATCTAGAGAATGTTGATTGTATTTATATTTTTGCAGACTACAGCCTCTTCCTGGGGTATATTTATAGATTATAAGCTTGTCTTCTTGCTTCTCAGACCCGATTTCGGGACATATTAAGTCTCCTGGAAAGACGGTTTGATCTATAGGTAAGTGTTCAGACATTAATTCTTGAGCACACTTCTAGTTATTGAAATGTAGTTCAAAGTTATGCTAATCCCGATTCAAGCTTTATTTGTGTTAATGTAATTAATACAGTTTTGTATGCATACCAAAAGTTTTTCAGCCTGTCTTAGTTATTTTTTTTTTCAGCTCATCGCAAATTTTGAATGTGCATAACGATAACTAAATACTTAAACCATCAGTTGTCAGGTCTCTCAAATGACTAGGGAATGTTAGAAAAAAAATGCATAGTATGTAAATATATAATACTTAACTCTGTAAAATCCAAAATACACAGGTGCTAGTGAAGAAAAATTGGTTAACAAATGTTATTATAATGAACCTCTTACTATTCCGATCCGATAAATTTCATGTTTCAGAAAATACTTAATAGTAGTGGGTATAACATTTAGATTCTTCGTGAATTTCCATCTCATCTTTTATTTCATTAAGTTCAGCTTTAATCATTTGAGCCAATTGTGGTGTTAATTGGTTACAGGTTGCAATATCTGGGCGTCTGTCATACTCTTCTTCTCCATAAGTCTCAAAAAGTAATATCTCGGAAGAGAAGCATACTTTCAGCTGAGGGATTCCATGAGAGCCAGTCTCTGGTATTTGAGGAAGATTCAAAGCGGGTTCCTGTAAGCCTAGTCCTTCATACTTTCTTAATTTAGTCGCCCAATTTTCATCAATTTGATGTAAGTTTTGCTCATATTCTAGCTGACTGTCATCAATTTCATTGAAGTCCTCGTTCTCAAATTCATTAGGATCAATAACCTTATTGTCAAGAACTTGATAGTTTCCAGGAGTGCTAGCAGGTGGTGAAGGTAACGAAGTTTCAATTCTGTCTTGTGGAATCTTGTATTTAAAGACATCTTCATTTTCTTCAGTAAGTGAGCGCTTCTGTTCAGCTGCTCTAGTTTCAATTTGTTGTGTAGTTTCTTTTTCTGTTCCTTGATCATTCATGCTCTCCACCAGTTTATTGTTGTTTGGTAACAGTTCCTGACTATTATAATTGATACCCAATCCTACATCTAGTTCGTCACCAAAATCAATTATGTTCGCAAAATCCATAATATCAGTTATTAATTGTTCATCCTCCTCATATATTAAATCCTCCTTCTTAGTCAAATTTGGTATAGGTTCTCTATTAGTAATAGTGTCATCTGTCGAAATTAGTTGATTGAATTGAGCTTCCATATTTTCCACATTAAAAGCATTGGTATCATACTGCTCTTCCTCATATTCATATTGAGTTCTACCATAGTCATCATGTGAATGGTCAAGTTCAACAACACCAGCAGGTTGTGGAGAAGATTCAATAGTAGAAGAAATAGTAGGAGGTTCAAACATACCATTTCTAAGAATGCTACTGGCTGGGGATTTGGTTAGATCAGGAGTAGAAATTACCATTGGGCCAACTTCTTTAATGAACATACCTTCATTTTGTGCATTTATGGATAGAGTATCTGTCAGAGAGCGTCTGTGTGATGTTATAGAACTCCTTTTATTTGATTTCATGGATCTCGTACGCTCTAATGAGACAATTGAATCAACTTCAAAGGAGTTTAGAAACTTTGGAAACAGTGCCTCACCAGCATCGGGTCTAGGCAAGCTGAATGCAGGGGACTCGCGATATTCACTGATATTGTCGTTCTTTTCATCATTTTGTCTAGTTGTACTCTCAATTAGCTCTGGATCATTTTTAATCTGTAAGTCTATGTTTAGCGGTGTAGGTTTTCTGATATTCACTTCTGATTCGGTACCAGTGAAATGAGATCCATCTTTTAGTAGGCTCTGACTCTCTGTTTCTGCATGCACTAGGCGAGTCTTGGAAATGTTCAATTCGTTATTATCGAAATCATTGCTAATTTGGTTCCTTTCACTCTTCTTCTTCCTGAAATTGCTAAATAATGTATTACTGCTTTGTGATTTAATAGGCTCCTTTTTTCTCCCCGAATTCACATCATTAGGTGAGCTAACAACAGAATTGTTGCTGTTTGAAAAAGCACGCTTATTTTCTTGCTGATGTACTGTTTTGTTATTATTTTTCCTCTTATCACCGCTAGCGCTGCTACTTTTATTCTTTCTTTTCAAAAACGAGAAGAAACCTTTCTTTTCTTTGTAGTCAGATATTTGTTCTAGTACAGGGCCTGTCGATACAGTTCTCGTCGCTCTAGTTTTGGGGTCAACCCTTGGCCCCTTCCGTAAAAGATTGTTCTTTATTTGTTCATTTGTTACAGATCTTTTGATAGGTTGGCCAGCGGAATGTATTGTAGTATAAGGAAGGGAAGTGGTTGAGAAGTTTCTATTCTCTGTTAGCGGGTATTTATTTCCATTATTAGCAAAATTGGTATTGGAATCGTCACCATTGTGATTATCCCTGTGTTTTTCCAGTAAATGTCCCCCATCATTTTGTGATTCTTGTTTAACCTCTGATTCGCTTACAGGTTGTACATGAATTTGAGGTTGTGCTTCCACTATTTTCAAATTTGTGATTGTAGACTGTTCTGCAGAAACTGGTTCGAGTTTTGGTAGAGATGCCGAACGGGACTGTTTGGGCATTGATTGAATCTCAACGTGCTCAAACTGTTTCAAATTAGATGTTTCCTGGACAGGGCTCTCTTGTATACAATCTAGATTAGATGCATAAGTAGGTTTATTGCCTAAATCAGGCTGGATTTTAGGTGTAGTTAAAAAATCAGGTTGGTCATAATCATTGGAGTTAATTTGTGTATAATTAACTGTTTGTGAACCATCAATATCTATCAAATTAGGAGAGTTTATCAGGTCTATCTGTGGTTTTTGTTGCAAACTGTTGCCAACTGTTTTAGAATTTGTAATATTAGTATAGTTATTTTCTACTACTTCGTTATCTTCCGATATGTTCAGTAGTCCGCTATTTCTCATCTTCTTATCAGCATTTTTTGATTTCTCTTGAAGTATATTTGCTAATGCACTTAAAGATGGTGATGTAGTCATATTTATGGTTTGTATTTCGTTTTTTTTCAATAAGTTAGATCTGTTAGGCTGAGACTCATTGTTAGAGAGTGTAGATGAATTACTATCCTCATCTCGCTTGACTGCGATGTCACTTTCATTATCTTCAACATACGTTACATCACCTCCATCATCCGCTATTGTAGAGTAATTACCTTCATCTTTATCAGTAGAGTTAGCAATACTGTTGTCAGATAAAACATTCAGAATCAATGAGTTTCTAAATGTCTTAGCATGGTCCATAGTATTTATCGATGTAGATGAATAGAATGTGCTGTTTAAGAGATCATTTTTTGATCTCATTTGGCCTTGTGACATTATTCGCTAATTTTGAAAGGAATACCCTTCTAAAATGTGTTCTCTGAAGTATATTAAATGTTTCGTTACCACGTCAATAGTTGTCAAAATCAAATACCAGCTAAAATTTTAACAGATTTAAAAGTATCCCCACAGAGCTCCAATCTAAAACGCAGGATATATGCTATTCCTTTGAGATACTTGTTGGGCAACAGTACTTCACTTATAGTACAGTGTTATTGGTGGCTATGTTTCCAGTTTATTTACCTGAATAATAGTTTGAGTAATATATAGTTTTTATCAGTCTTAGTTCGATAGGATCAGTTTTGACCTTAGTAGAAAGTTCAATGTTAGAATTTTACCTTCAAGAAAGAAAATAGGACAAGCAGAGTTCAAATTATACGGGTAAGTTATGAGAAACGCGAAATGATCCCCAAAAATTGCTTGCTACTACGAGGAATATACTCAAGCAAACGTTGAACTCATGAAGCCATATGCGATAGTATAGAACCCAATAACGTTGATCAGTTCGAACAGGATTAGGATAAAGTACAGTGACAAACTTGAATGATAGAAGTGAGGTTGTGCAACATTCTAACCTCTCTTTGCCATAAAGTTGCCTCTTCAGGTAACCTAAGTGACGCGTAAATTTTCAATGAGAACAGCCAAGTAAAAATGTCCTCCAGAATACTGAAAGTCACGAAATCGAAAGTGAAATATTCATATGATACGCTGGTTATCACGTGAATTTTTCGTCATCTTGGTAGAAATGTCGTGATGTAAACCTTATTGTATCTCTATATCGGTATTATTTTGCGAGTTTACATATTGTTGAATGAATATATTAAATAAAATTAATTAGGGTGGGATATAAATAGTATATCAAAATTATTAACCTTGAATGTCTTGTCTCAGTGTTTCGTTATTATCTGAGTATAAATACAAATTCAGACTGCCAGTAGAGATTGCTATGTTGTAGGCACCATTTCCATGATGCCAGAATACTTATCAAAGAGGATACCGGTCCCTCCAGGATAATATAAATTAGCTCTCATTCCGTAGTTTTTGGGCGTTCAATTTAGGTTCTGTAAACTCTCTAAAAGAAAGTTATTAAGTTTATGATAATAAAATAAAAAATTAATTCGTCACATAATAATACAATCTCTTTTGGACATCTTGTATGGTGTTTCAATAGGTGCTGATATCTTTTTCTTCATTTTGTTTTGCAGCACAGCCTTCTTCCTTGTTTTCTCCGAGATGGAAGAAGCTGTTGACATATTATCTTTAGATGATGATGCAGAACTCTTTGGATTGACGGAATCTAGTGGAGTTTTTTTCACTTGAATAGAATCTTTGTGTGTCATTTCTGCTTTATTCATGTTAAAACCAAAGTTTTTTATCATGTCTTTAACATCATCTACATCATTATCATTTTCATTTATACTTGTTTCGGTGGTCAATATCTCTGGAATAGGAAAATCGAGATCATCTTCTTCGACAATATCGCAATTGAATTGTGCCATGTATGTCTTGAAATCAGACGTATCTGATTCCTGAGCTTTGGAGAAGGAAGAATTGCGCAAACTAGCATCGCCTGAAGACGTTGTTCGTAATGTGTCCAAGCTATTAGCTCTGGTGGATTTAATACTCTGAGGCAAAACTGGGTCGACACCGAATGCTATCATACCATTCGCCAGGTATGAATACAGGCGAGACCATATATCTTCTAACTCTATTGTGAAAAATATACCAAATCTGTCTTGAAATGTCCTTATGAATGCTTTACCCATGGTCTCAAAATAAGCAGGTTTTATGCCTAATATTCTGGAATGTCTTTTGCCGATTCCACGAAGGTAACTATCAAGGACATGTATATTTTCTAAATTATCTACAGCAGTGTTTAGAACACCGGAAAATGAAACTGCTTGATGTCTAATGGAGGGAAACATTCTTTCAACATTTTGGTCCATTGCTATCAAGTTTTCATAAAATTGTGCGCAAAACAAAGAACCTTCGATAGTACTTGTATTGGATATTTGGTATGGAATACTTTTATCCTTTATAAGTCTTTTCCTATTTTCTTCATATTGTTGGTTCATAACATTGAATTTTTCATTCGTAATCAGGTTGGCAGTCAAAGATATCTTCTTGTTCTGCCTTAGCTTGCCATAAAATGCAGCCATGGTTTGAGGTGACAAGTCATCATTTAACATTATGAACCATGAATCTCTTATGAGTTCTATCTCTCTCTCTGTTAGATGAAGTTCAAGCTTAAGCATTCGTGGATCCATTAGCGATGACGATGTAGTAGATTTTTTACTAGAACCTTTCACCAAACTTTGCGATTCTCCAATGATATCTTCAAGAACTTTGTTCTTCTCTGAATCGCTCATATTTGAAGAGTTCTCCTTCATAAATGATATCGATGTTTCACTACTCATCATAATTTATATTCTTTTGAAGTAGTAGTGATGCTATGGCAATAGGAAAATTGGGATTTAGCTATGTTTAATAGAAAAGATCAATAGGGGAATCTGTTAAAGCACATATGAAGTTTTAATAAAAACTCAAAAAATTTTTAATAGCATAAGGTTCTTTTAACTCTAGCTATCCATATTTCAAAAGTAGGAAGGACCCGTTCATAATATATAAAGTGATGTTCGGTATATAAATGATTCTTAGCTGTAATTAAGAAAATATTGCAGAGAGGTAATGAAAAATCTGAGCTGAAAAAAAAATTACTACAACTAGTATATAGCAGTGGCAGAGGGCCAAGGAACAACTTGGTGAGGAAGTTCCATCAAGTGTGTATTGTTTTCCCATTTGACTATTTAGAACCCTGTACATTCCTCTGTGCATAATCCTCGAGAAAATCTTAAAAGACAATTTTGTTATAGATTTGTGTGCTATAAGAGAACGGTAAAGGGATTTGCTCAAGTAACCCGCGAGATTCTACAATGATTATCTCATTCTTCAATTTTTCTTAGATAGAGGAAGACCACTTCATCCCTCTAAAATATCTCTCATCCCCCTTTCAGTACATGGCTCATATTATTATGTTGCTTTTTACAAATTACATGGATAAGACGGAAAACTTGGTGTAGCTTACATTTCTTTTTGTTAGAGGCTAAAGGGAAGCAGTAAATTAGGAGTTAGTATTCGCTTAGATAGCACGTATTTGGGTCAAACTGCAGGAAGACTCTCTAATTCAATCTAACAATAAATTTCTTTTTCCTTTTTCTTCTGATGCTATCGTTCTTAAGTCTTTAGGATACCGTACTATTGTCTGCAAGATGACCACAGAGAATATCTAGCAGTGACAAGTAGGTGTAAAGTAGAAAGTGGCAAATCCTACCTGCCTAACACCAGATCATTGCAGAACGAAGACTTACAAATTCAAAGCTGTTTCTCATTTCTTTTTCCTTACGTACAAGTTCAGTTACTAATAATGTCATACTTCTCACTTCTATGCAGCACTCACAAGTCTTCAAAAATCTAAAGAAATATTTGACGATGTCGCATCTCTCCTTACATTGGACGTAGTCTCTTTCAGTTTGAGTTGGACATAGCCTACGATATTATATCAATTAATCTGGAAAAGTGAACTATATGAGTTTTTCCGAGCTTCTATCAACATAAGACTTCCACGCTACAAGCCGTTACTTTCGGAAAAACTATATGCTCCAGAGTGAAAATACTAAACATCCTTTGCAAAAACCGGATAATTATCCGGTCAGAATTAACATTGAAGGTAAATGTTCATCAGAGATGCCACGGAAGTATCTCAAAATAACAAAACTCACGCATCAATTTAGGAAAAGGGACGTATTCGGTACCGTTCTATATATTTTTATTTTTACAAATCACTCTGCTGCTGAAATTGCAAAAACATTCTTGCTGTTTTGTGTCATTACAAGCTAAGTAAAGGCGTTATTTGTATTGGGTGTGTTACAATGTCTGCTTACAGACAAGGTCTTGTGTACATGGTAACATAATATTGGCCGATTTTTAATAAGATATCTGTTTAAACATCAATCGAAAGTAGGAAACATACGTAGTTCCTTGCTATCTTAAAATTTGTACGCAATTTTCAACTTATTAGCCCATATATCTCATTGTTTTCCAATAATTAGCAGATTGAACTACTCTTAGCTGTCCTTCTATAGTTTAACGATAAATTATTTCACACAGGTAGAGTTTGTCATAGGAAATTAAACTGCGAATTCCAAGATTGATCTATCTCATTTTACTAAACGGACAATTTGACACTTTTCTAATATTTCTAATATTATTCAGCTTACCCTCTCAAGGATGAAGTTCTTTAACAATAATACCGGATTCCGGACATAATAATTTGTAGACTAGCTTAGGTCAATTAAATTGTATTAAATATAGTCTCCGCGGAACAACATATATATAGAATTGTTATTTTCATTAATAATAGTCCTATGTGCAAAGTTAAAACATAAATTCATAGTTAGACAAAAAGAAATTATATCTATTTCAGTTACCTAAAAATCTTTCTATTAGTGATAGATGTGTTATCGCCTATAACTCATACAGCATACCGAGACAAATACACATGCGGGTATACATAGTTGGCCATCTTCTAGTACTAATGGAAGTCGGTACAATTGTTTTATTAGTTGGAATTGGGTATCCCGCTTTGGTAACTGCCCCACACCTGTTACAGCGCTTCAGCTTGTTATCTGATAACTCCTCTTTTGAAAACCGATCGTAAGTAATTCCATCATATGTAAGCTTTGTAAAGGTTTTAGAATCTCTAAAAGTTGCAGGCATATTTTTTTCATCGATCACAATGCCATCTTCAATGGGTTGTAAAAGTCGGTGAACACCAGGCTCGAAAAACTCATCACATGATATTCTAAGGCCACTGGTATCGGAGAAGTAAATAGCAGATGCATCAGCATGTGAAATAACAGTATTACTGGAGTACTGAAGTAAAAACTCAGTTATTTTATTCAACTCGTTTGGAACTGAAGATCTAACTAACAGTGTTGGCTCTCGCATAATTGATGGCTGTTGTTCACTAAAAGCTGAGAGTTTGTTATTCACATCCATGAGGAATGTCTCGAACTTTTCAAAATTTATAGGCGACTCAATCAAGAGCATTTTTAAGTAAGTAGATGATTCATTCAAAATCGGATAGTTAGTCTCTGGAAACTTGGTAATAATGGCTGTTACATTTTTGATTTCTTTCAAGATTGTAAGAATTAGCGTTCTAGGAATCTTAGCACCAAATACACCCAGAACCAATCTATTGTCAGGGTTTTCGGGATCATTAGTTAGAATTAAAATTTGTTGGATCAGATAAGTAATAAACTTAACAAACCATTTTGTCACTGGTATTAAGGAATGTACAAGATCTTGTTTGGAAAATGCTGTTTGGAAAAACTTATCACCGGAGAGCGGTGGATTGCTAGAATTGGTACTATTGGTCATCTGTTCGATTGCAAATTGCAAATTTCTCGCAACACCGTTAAAAGCAAACGATACATTTTTTAAATATAATATCACCCTTGCCATTTCGCAAGTGTTTTCATCAGTAAATATACTGCCCAATTCTAGCTGAAGCAACATTACTTTTTGTAATGGTCTACTGGATATTATTTTATCCATAAGCTCTTTAGGAGCGCCAGGGGAAAAGTTAAAGAAATTATAAAGATTGAACATTAATGTAGTAGTAAAGTCTTTTGCTCTCTTCTCATCAATCTTTGCAATCTTTAATATGTGTTGTTTGCACGCTAAAGCTATGTCCTCACCTGAAAGCTGTCTATGTGCACTTGTAACATATCCGAAGGCCATTGTTGCCGCATTTATTTCATCTTTAGATTTGTCACTGACATCATCAATATTCATTGGCTGGAATTGAGGTAAATCGTCGTGTCTATATTTGTATAAAATTCCTGCCATTGCTGGTGATACTCTGATCCATTCCACGGTCCCCAGGTTTTTTATAGTTGGATATTTGAAGCCTGCACTCAAAATTGAAGTTATTATGTTACTGAATTTTCCTTGAGGGCCTTGATTTAGCAACCTTTCAGTCTCTAACTTCCAATCATTTTGATTATATATTTCAATCTCACCATTTCTGTAATAGAATGAGACAAATCCATCCAATACTTCAGAAGATATACTTGCAACTTTATGGTGCAAGTTTAGAACACCTAAGAATCGCAAATTGGATCTGTTAGACCTCAAAGCTTGATTGTGATTCTCATTTGAGGTATTTAGTTCTGGTTTCAGTATGCCAAGATAGTCCAATGGGAGCCGGACTTGACCTAGTTTGAATCTTTTGATCAACGATTCTGGTGTTCCTACAACATCGTAGGCAAGTAAAACTTCTGGAGCTGCATCCTTTTCAGCAACAACTTTAGCCAGCACATGTACATGTGTAAAGTCTAAAATTCTTCCTTCGTCATCAGTTTGATCTACTGTAGCATCTAAAATATGTTTGATTTTTAATGATGGATCATTGAGAACAACAGGTTTTGCTGTATTTACATTCCAATCAACAAATAGTTTGTAAAATGATAGCTTTCCTGTGAGTCTAGAGTATGTGGTTATCAATATAGAGTTGTCATTATTCACAGAAGTAATTTTGGCATATTGAAGAAAGTCTAAACCCTTTGACCTTTCATTATGTGGGTTGAAAAGTTGTAGTGTTATTTTTTTATGATCTTTTGAATTAGAGAATTGATACCAAAAGTCTAACTGGCCATTTCGACGTATAGCCAGTCCTGCATATTTCATAAATGGAGGATGAAAAATTCCATGGGGTGATAGTTGTTGTGCCTTGTTTCTATACATATTAATTGAACTATCGAACGCACAAAACTGAGACACTATTACTGGCTTTGACGAACTTAACCAGTGAAAATCGAGAATAGTAGTATTATATTCCTTCTTTGTTTTCTTACGTTCCAACTTAGAGTCAGTATTTTCTCTCTCAGGTTCCAATTGCATAACGTGGTTGTGAATTTTGTAGACATTATCTTGAAAAAGCATTGTTAATTTATCTAGCGTTGTTGGACCATCTGGACTTTGCCCTGCAATAAGCATCGTCATATTTCCCAATTCATCGCATACTGCTAGCATGTCGCCTGGTAAACTGAACCAATTGTTCCAGTGAATTGATGAGATATCATAGAAAAATTGATGTTGGTGTTTCCCTGCGGAGCCGGGTACACTTGTCGTTCCATGAATATTTGATTGCGCTGTACTGGACCCTGAGGCACCATTTATTCCATTACCTGTTTCTGTTTTTAAAGGTACTTCATGCAATTGAGGATGTATAACATATCGTTGTGGTGGATGAAATCTACAGTTAACGCCATTAATTGTTTCCAAAAATGATATGCAGAGGTTTCCATAAGTAGACTGTTCATCAGCATATGCGATTAGTCCTGTCTTTGACCAAGATACCCGTTTGTTATTCAGTTCACACATATTTAAGATCAACTCAATTTCTTTTATACTGAGATATTTCAGCAGCCTTTTTGGATTTCCACTATTGTATATAATTAGGGTAGTATAAGACCTGTTCTGTCTATCCCAACGCTGAATGATTGGTCTGAACAGATATCTATCAAACAGGTGTCCAAGTGTAGTAAATGAAACTGTTGACTAGTTAAAACTGTCGAAAACTAACAGTAAATATGAAGTCTAGCACACTTTCTAACTCTGCAACTAATATTCTCAAATGAAGTGAGTTGATTGTTATTGCTATCGTGTTGAGTTGTTGTTAGTTATGTGGTAGTACCTGAGTTGCACTATATGCGGATATCTTTTCACACCTACGACCTTTTTATTTTCAGTCTCAATTCTTGAAAAAGTTCGTGAACAGGAGTTCGATTCTAGCAAAAAGCACTTATGTTATGAAAACGATAGTTGAATGTATAGCGAAACACTATATATTACAAAGGGTTATGGATTAGACGTTATTGCAGACGCGCTATATTATAATAAGTCACCGCTCATATTATAGGGTAATATATATGGTAATTCTAGTGATATTAATCTTGATTTATGCTAGTTAAGTATATTGCGTTCATCTAATTATGCTAATGATGCTTGATATAGCAGGTATATAGAGATTATCAATATGCAACATACTTGGTGTTGTTCATGCCATATTTATTATATATTTATGTGTCAGATGAATGTGTTTGTGCTTGTTCGCCTGTTGGGTTTTGTTCTGGATTATCGGAATCCAATAGACGTTGATCCAGCGATTCATCATTATTAAACAAATGATTGTATTGAGTATTTTCTTCGTCTGATATATCAAACTCGTTGTCATCGATATCAGATAATCTGAATGTATCCGGAAGAGGAGTAGATGACGATTCGTTTGTAGAATCATATTCTGCATCTGTATCGATCACATCATAATCGTAGTTGCTGGCTCTTACTCTTTTTATCCTTCTACGCGTTCTAACAAAAAACATAAAATGTAAGAGTAAGAACACACAGCCAATAATGAAAATTGATACTATCAAATGAACACCAGTTGGGATAGTTGGCGTCATGTGATGGCCAGTATTTTTATCCGTCCCATTATCTCCATCATTTTCAGGGTTTTCAGTTTCTGGTTGCTGATCAGACCCTGTTTCCTCGGTAACATTATTATTATCAGTTTCTGGACCATCCTCCTTTCGGTTATCATCATCGTTCTCTGACGGTATGTCACCTTCTTTTAACTTCTGTTCTGAGTATTCCGACAATCCGAAAAGTGTTATACTCCAGCTATGAAACTCGACTTTGTCGTCGTCAGAGGTAGTTTTTACTATCAATTTCCATTCACCAGAGCCAAGTTCTCCCCAGTGAGCTACACTCATAAACGTCCAGTCTCTAAAGCCTTCATTGGAGTCATCCTTGCGTCTAACAACACCTAGATGAGATACTACACCAAATGGAGATATTAGATCAATTGTCGTTGTGCCCCTATTTTCAGTGCTAATATCAACATTAATAGTGACATGCTCAACAGATCTGAACTTGGCCTTCTCCAGATCTGATGCAGTAATTTCGATTGTCGATTCAATTGGTTTATCTTCTTTGTCTGTCTCTTCATTCACTTCTTTAATATCAGTGGCAAATTCTACTTGTGGATTAACGTTTTCCCAATCTTTCGCCAAAGCAACTATATTGTGAGCATTCAACTTACCGTAACCATATTTGTGTGAGTATTTCTTCTCCAATTTAGTGGTTTGCCAGTCACCATCCTCAAGGTTATTTTCAATTGTTTCTGAAGAAAGAATTGATAAATATTGCATATCTCTCCACGTAATATTTGGATTAGCTTCCAAGACAAGTGCATAAATACCAGCAGCAATGGGGGCGGCAGCAGAAGTACCTCCATGCCTATCATAGCAGCCACCATTAATATCTGTAGAGTGAATATATTCACCTGAGCCAGACGAATAGGTGACAACAAGTACTGCTGAACAACTTTCGGAGTACGGTGGGTGTAAACCTTTGTGATCGATGGCACCAACTGTAATTGAATATATAGAATTGGTGTACCCATCGTAATTACAATTATCACCATGCATGCCACCATTACCACTAGCAAATACATAAATTGCACCTTTATTGCCTCTTCCTTCTGTGACACCTTTTTTCATTGCCTTTTTAACTAAAGGTGAGGGACCTTGTAAATGTTTTCCATCATCTGTAGGTCCCCAGGAGCAGGAATATATATCATTAACGTCTAAAGCATGGACTAGAGAAGCAGCTTCATCTTCTGCTGTCAAAGGGCCTGATAATATTCTAATTCCAGAGACTTTTGCATCATATGCAACGCCAACACCACAGTAATTATTATTTCTTATTGCAGCAATCTCACCAGCACATCTAGTACCATGGTTATCATCGCTTAAAAGAGGCATTGGGAGTTGTTGATTCTCATTAAAGTCCCACGATCCTTCTTTGCAGAAATTGTCTTTTAAGTCCGGACTAGTATAGTCAACACCATCATCGATGATTGCGGCAACTACACCTTTACCTGTTATATTTTGCAACCAGACATCCTTTACGTTTATATCGTTCCCTGGGAATGCTGGGTTTATTAAATGCCACTGTTTGGGGAACAATGGATCATTGATGCCTATTTTATCCTTGATTTCTTGTATCGGCAGCATGCTAGAATCTAGAGGAGGTGCTGGTACGGGCATCCTTTTCTGTAGTTTATTTGAAGGTGTTAAAAACTCAGACGATAGGATATGATCCTCATTTTCAATAGCTCTCTTCCTCAAAGAGTTGCCTGAGTCTATGTCATCCTCATTCTCGGATTTAGCAACCGAAAACACGTAGTGGTTATCTAGACCCCTCACCAGATGTTCAAAGGTCCAATCTGGATGTAATTTGGATAACTCCGCCGCCGATAGATGAGATTCAACAGCAAAATAATCTCTAGATGTGAAGTTCTTCGCAGGTATGAGCTCTGCATTGCTATTTTTCGATATGAGTGCGATATACGCCAGGTATATGCAACCCTTGTTCCACCACTTCATACTGGCTTTCTCTTTCCCTTTCCCTCTTTTCCAGGAAGTATTATCAAACCGTCTTCTTGGTGAAAGTTTTGAAGTTTCTGTATCTTCAAATAAAACACAGTGAAGAGATGTCCTATCTCAACTTGTATTGGGTCTATTGTAAAGAGAGCTGAGCTAATTTAATCAATTTTTCCTCAAATATATTGTGGTTCAAAACTCTGTGTCTTTGTATCCACTACCCTTTGCTTACTTCTCGTCTCGTCCACTTCCAAGGAACGATCACACAGTCAGCCAAGAGCGGTCACAGATATAAGACATAAGAGTTTGCTAGTATACCATATTAAAAGTGTTCATATGATCACTTTGGGCTATTCGTTGGTTCCTGCGGGATGTGCAGATTCTCAGGGAAAAGCAATAAACACGTCTGGCTTTTCGTTATTCTGCACTTTCGTGTGTGTCTGAAAAGCCCAAAATAGAAGGTCTTTTAATGAACGGAGATAGGAGAGCTCTCAGTTATCTGATACGTCCACTTCATGTGACTATGCCTAGTATTGAATAGCAATTTCTTTTTTATTTTATTTACCTATTTTATGATGTATTGATATTTAGTTTAAGTTTCTATATTCTTCTGCTGCTGTGTACTTACTCTGCTAGTGCGCCCATTGGGTCCCAAATTGGCAGGACAATTGGTTCTTTGTCGTCGAATTTTTCAGCTAGATCGGTTGGCAACTCATCTATGTCGACTACGATTTGGTAGCAGTATTCTTCAAAGTATTCTGGAGTCATCACGTACATACCATCTTTGCCGGAGTCCTTACCCCATGAGTTCTCGACGCAGAATCTCACTGGGTTCCCATCGTCGTCGACATGGGCTGCAGTGATCAGCATCGCGTGGGTCATCAGACTCTCGTGGTATTCAATACGGGAGGCCTTGGACTGCTTCAAGTCGTATTTGATGGCGTGGTAGTTCCACAGGTCAATGTCCATGACACCTGTCTTCTTGTCCATGTATTTTGGAGTGTGAGAGCCGAAGAACACTGGTTTATCATTCTTCAAACGCTTGACGATCAAGTCAGTCAAAGTCTTGTTGTCGACATTCAAGTACAATGTCTCTTCGCCACCAATGACATTACCTAGTCTGTCTATCTTGATCAACTTTCCGTATGGGTTTCTTGGGTCGTTGATCAACGAGACAGGCTTTGCAGCGTCAAGCTTAGCATATTTAGAAGCAAACTCTAAAGGTGTGGACTCTATGGTGTGTACTTTCTTGTCCTTGTCCTGGTAAGTCCATGTAAACTTCTCGTCTGGCTTAACTGGAGGCAAGTCCATGAACAAAGTCATCAATCTGAAGATTTCCTTCTGCATGGAGGTGCGCAACTCCTTGAACTCCTTGCTTTCGACGTCTTTGGTCTTTAGAGTCTCTCTAATAGTCTCAGCAAATTCACGCAGCTTAGAAGTTAGGATGCTGTTCCACTTGCGGGAGGCGGTGGTGGAGTAGGCGGCATCGTTGTATAGGTCCTTAGGGATTAGACCGTACTTCTTGACAATGTTCAAGAACATGCTGTACTGGCCACCGTCCTGTGTTGGGTCAGTCAGCAAGTACTGCACTAGCCTGGAGTCCACTGGTTCTTCATGCGATTGTGTGATCTGATCAAGGAAGTAGTTTGCCTTCTCCAGTTTATCGTAGAAGAACAAGTAAGCTTGAGATAGCTCGAAATCCTTCAATTGCAACTCCTTGACCACATTAACTCTGAGGTGGTTAGTGGCAGCAAATAGCCAGCATCTACCGGAGGCACGCTGGTTGGTGACTGGGGTGCAGTCCACGGACAGCTTTGTGTTAAAGACTCTGACATCTTGCTCTTGTAGTCTGGTCTTATTCAACAACGCATCATCTGCGTTGATGTTCTTCAACACAGTGGTCGCCAATTGGTGGTGTAAGTCCTTGGACAACTCCTTGTCCCAGGATGCAATCTCATCGATAGCCAATGAACGTGACATACTGTATTTTCTTATAGGTCTAATCAGTGAACGGAGCCTGTACATATAATTGTTTTAGCTTTTCTTCAACTTACTCGTTTGCAAAAGTTATAAAAAGAGAAGCTAAAGCCACGGTGTAAGGAAACAATCAGACTTTATATATGATGACCTGGTCCCCGACGTATCCTGGACTCAAAACAGGGTTCAGTTCAGGTATCAAACTAACAATCAACCTTTCAGGTTCCGTTATCTTTATCCGTACAGTTGTCTCTCAGTGGGTCTGCTACAGTGAGTGGTTGTCACATGACAATCATGGGAACATAGGGAACGATAAGTCACGGGATTAGTGTCTGATGGGGGTGGCACTTTGTCATTGAGAGCGATGAGCTTAGTCATCGGGCATCGCTTAAGTATATTTTAGTAATGTTGGGAAGCATAAAAAAGGATTTTGTTTTTGTTCTTCTTTTGGTGTTTTCAACTATTTTCTACTTTATACTTTGGTGGTCGAGGACTTTAAGGAAGTAGTCATGAGTGCGTTGTTGTCGGAGGATTATCTGAATGACTATATCAGTCCTGCGTTGGCGTGCACCAAGCCGACGGAGATCAAGAAAGAGAAGTTTGTGACTGAGGATGGTGAGTTTCAAGTCGGAGTAGAGCCCCAGGAGCTTGAGAAAGTGACTATCTCGCTGTCAGACTGTCTGGCGTGCTCGGGCTGTATTACTTCCAGTGAAGAGATCATGCTGAGCCAGCAGAGTCACAGCGTGTTTCTGGATGCGTGGCGTGAGCTCGGATTCGACAAGTGTGGGAGTGCTGGTGACGCGCAGTGCACCAACAAGCTCGTGGTCAGCATTTCGCCGCACTGCCGTGCCTCTATGGCGCGGTACTATGGGGTTGACGTCGATGCCGCTGATTACGCCATACTGCGGGTTTTCAAAGAAGTGTTCCATGCGACCAGTGTGATAGGTGACGGTGCTGGTCGCCTGTTATCTGTGAAGCGCGTGGTAGAGGAGCTTATGGAGAGGCGCAAAGCCAGCCAAGGCACTGCGTTGTCGTCTATATGTCCTGGGTTCCTGATATACACAGAGAAGACGAAGCCGAAGCTAGTGCCGATGCTGCTGAATGTGAAGTCCGCGCAGCAAGTTACTGGGGCACTCTTCAAGGAGATAGCGCTTGAGGAAGGGTATGACGTGGACACGAGCCTGAAGGACGGCAAGAGGACCAACGTGCAGTACCACTTGACCATTGTTCCGTGTTTTGACAAGAAGTTAGAGGCGTCTAGGCCCGATGGCGAAGGTGAAGTGAACTGTGTGATCACGCCGCGGGAAGTGCTGGCGATGCTTGGCGAGATGGGCGTGTCTTTCAGGAAATACCTGGGCGACTGGGCGTCGCTGGACAAGCAGCTACAACAATCGCAGCTGGGCATGCTGCGCGCAGAGATGAGTCCCGCCGGGTGGGACCCGCTGCTGCACTGGAGCATCCCTGCGAACGGCGACGGCTACAGCGATGGGTATGCGTACCAGTATGCGTGCACGGTGCGGGATGCACACGTAGCCAGCGGTTGCGCAGCACAGGTGGTGAGTGTTCCCGGGAAGAACGCGGACGTGCTGGAGTACAGGGTTGTTGAGCCGAACAGCGAGGGCGGCAAAGTCATTGCGCGCGCGTGCGTGCTGTCCGGGTTCCGCAACATCCAGAACCTGTGCAGGAAGCTGGACCCGTCCGGACACAAGAAGCGCAGTGTGCGGCGTGTGGCAGCGCTGAGATCTCGTGGCAGGAAGGACAGTTCCAGTGAGGACAGCACTGGTACGCCATCAGCGATCAGCAACGCGCTGGGAGGCACTGCGAACCCAGCTGAGTGCGACTACGTGGAGGTGAGTGCGTGCCCGAGCGGCAGCATCAACGGTGGGGGTCTGCTGATGGAGCTTGCACCCGAGCGCGAGGAGATGGGCGAGACCCCGTTGCCATCGTCTACCATCGGAGGCAATGCCCGCCGCAGACAGCAGCAACTGCAGGAGCTGCAAGCGATGTACAAGGCCCAGATCCGTATCACCGACGAAACACCGACGTCTCTTCCACCCGCAGCACTCCCACCACTCCCACCACAGTACACCATGCAGTACACCTTCTACATCCAGGAAGAGGACCCAGCCAAGCCAGACATCGTCACCGTGGGAAACACCTGGTAAGAAAGTGCAGCAGCACAGAGCCGCACCACAGACCCGCACCGCACCACAAAAATAAAGGAAATTGAGAAGTGGGAATGTATAACACCGCATATAACACCGTTTGTGAGATAGAGACCAGCATTACATAATGGCCGGCCCCCCCCCCCCCCCAGCTTGCCTTAACAGAATGCACACACAAAAGGGGACAGAACACGCATACCGTATAAGATAATATAAGATAATATAAGATAATACAGTATAAATATGAGCATATAGAGAAGAGAAACCGGCAGTGACACTACAATGCCCGCACGCAGGCAGACTATTGAGAAACTGCAAATCACTCCCGAGCCAGACAGCTCGTACAAATCACCCCTGAGCAATCACACCTGACGTTAGTATTTTCAGGGCCACACAGACACACACAGACACACACAGACACAGACAGACAGAGAGAGACACACACACACCCCACATATCCACACTATGCAACTTAAAAGGGGTTTTGGCTTTTCGCAGGGTGGAAGAGGGATGGGAGTGAAGGAACAGAGATAACTCAGACGGAGGTGCACAAAGGTGGGATTTTCGATTGTCCCCCAGGAAATAGGGACATCCCCCTTAGTTTGCAAATTCGAACTGCAACTTTTTCCCACTATATAAAGGATGATGGATGGCAAAAGTCAATTCGACGGTTAAGCTGAGACCTTACACACATCAAACCCTCAACCCCGCTCCCCTCAAAATAATTGAAACAATTATTTAAAACAAAGAAAAGCAAAAAATGTCTGAACCTGTTAAGTTTGAGAAGAATACCGTTGTTGTGGTGTTTGGTGCTTCTGGTGATTTGGCCAAGAAGAAGACTTTCCCAGCTTTGTTTGGTTTGTTCAGAGAAGGATACCTGCACGAATCCACCAAGATTATCGGTTATGCGCGTTCCAGTCTTACCGTTGAGGAATTGACTGAGCGTATCAAGCCTCACTTGAAGACTCCAAGGGGTAAGGAGGACGAGGCCAAGATTCCACAGTTCTTCAAGCTGCTGACCTATGTCTCCGGTCCTTACGACCAGGACGACGGTTTCATCCGCTTGCGTGAGCAGATTGAGACCTTCGAAGGTGCCAAGTGCTCCACCGTGCCACACAGACTGTTCTACTTCGCTTTGCCACCAAGCGTGTTCTTGCCAGTCGCCACCAACATTAAGCGTCTGGTGTACGCCGAAAACGGTGTCACTAGACTGATCGTGGAGAAGCCATTTGGTAGAGATCTAGAGACCGCTAGAAAGCTACAAGCCGACTTGAGTCCATTGTTCAAAGAAGAAGAAATCTACAGAATTGACCATTACTTGGGTAAGGAATTGGTCAAGAACTTGCTAGTCATGAGATTCGGTAACCAGTTCTTGAACAGTGCTTGGAACAGAGACAACATCCAATCCATTCAGATCTCCTTCAAAGAACCTTTCGGTACCGAGGGCCGTGGTGGTTACTTCGATAACATCGGTATCATAAGAGACGTCATGCAAAACCACTTGTTGCAAGTGTTGACTTTGTTGACCATGGAGAGACCTGTCTCCTTCGACCCAGAAGCCATCCGTGACGAGAAGGTTAAGGTCCTAAAAGCTATGGCTCCATTCGACCCTAAGGACATCTTGATCGGTCAATACGGTAAGTCCGAAGATGGCTCTAAGCCAGCTTACTTGGATGACGAAACCGTTAAGCCAGGCTCCAAGTGTGTCACCTTCGCCGCCATCGCCTTCCAAATCGAAAACGAACGTTGGGAAGGTGTTCCAATCGTTATGAGAGCTGGTAAAGCTCTTAACGAGGGTAAAGTAGAAATCAGACTGCAATACAAGGCTGTCGCTTCCGGTGTATTCAAGAACATCCCACACAACGAATTGGTTATCAGAATTCAACCAAATGAAGCCGTTTACATGAAATTCAACGCCAAGACACCAGGTCTGTCAAACGCTACTCAAGTCACTGACCTAGACTTGACTTACTCTTCCAGATACAAGGACTTCTGGATCCCAGAAGCTTACGAAGCTTTGATCAGAGATGCTCTATTGGGTGACCACTCTAATTTCGTTAGAGATGATGAGCTTGATGTCAGTTGGAGTTTATTCACACCTCTATTGAACTACCTAGAAGGACCAGATGCTCCTCAACCAGAAATATATCCATACGGTTCAAGAGGTCCAAGCGGTCTAAGGGACTACTTGAAGAAGCACAATTACATGATCGAGGAAAAGCACCCATACACTTGGCCAGTCACCACTCCAGATGAGGATTAAGTGGTTCGTTAGTTTACAGTATCCTTTTTTATGTGTATTTAGAGATACAAGAGCCTTCCTATTTTGAGAGGTCTGATTCTTTTGATAAGAAGAAGCTATCAGATGTGGAATTGCGGAGTAACCCGTAGATAGATTGCTGTGCTTTTAAATATTTCGCCCCGCAGATTTGTGGCGCCTGTGAGTCACACTGCGGTAAATAAACATTTTCATCAATACAGGCTCTGACTTTCCCAGGTGGAGTGTGGGGTGTTTCAATGGAACATTTAATATCTGTATACATTTTATATAGTTATTAGTGATATAACACAAGTGTTTGATCATTATTGAAAAGTGATTAATTGGTTCGAATAGCGAGTGCTGTCTTATCTTCTACAAATTTGGCGGCGCATATACATTATGTTAAGTTGTAAGAATCTTATATAAAATATGTTAGTGTTACAAATACTGTACTCTGGTTAATTGGCAGCAATAACTTTTATACTCAGTTTGACCATTTTCAACATTTGTGGGCAGAAAAAAACGCTCTGCGCTTTTCTCAATTTTTGTATGCAAAACATAAAAAAGATCATTCTTATTGTGTAATAAAAAAAATCGACTAAACTACTCATACTACTATTTAATTGTCTTCCTTTTTATATTTATCATTAATTTCCTCAATATTGGATTTATCCAATTGATTATATATGCCTTGCAATGTTTTCGCTATCGCCTCTGTTGCACCTATCATTGGCCTGATAACTGCAACAGGAGCGGCTTTTGCAATAGTGACAGCAGCTGCCTTCGCACTCCTAGACTCTTCGCCTCTCAACTCCTGGTTAGTCTGCCATATTGTATTATAAGCAATCTGTATGTGCTTTTCGAGGGCATGGTAGGCCTCTTCAAGGCCTTTATGTAAATCCAGAGGCTGCTCGGAATAAAGGCTAACAACCTTCGGTCTACCTGACTCCTCAAGGTCTGCCGCATCGATGATTATAGCACTAGGACTTTTATTTCTAATCTTAGGATTTCTTCCAATGAGAACCTGATCTTGTTGCAAAAGTGAATCTAGGTCTAGGACTTTATTTGTTTGACTTACATCAGCAAGGGTCCTATTCTGCGTTGCATTTCCAGATAAAATTCCTTCTGTGTTTTCGAGTAGTGCTTGCGTTCCTACCGCAAGTTTTGCGCCCAATTTAATAAAATCACCAGTAGTAGTTTTGATAAATATATTACCACTCTTTTTTACACTTCGGGATATACTCCTATCGCGTTTATACTCAGCAAGTAACACTGTTATAAATGTTTGTGCTCCAGCTCCCAACGCAATGAACGACTTTACAGGAGCAAATCCTTGCAATATGTTAAATATCTGCTTTGAGGTAACATCATTTCCCCAAATTTTTACGAGTTGTTCGGAAAGTTCATTAAAACCATTTATGCCATGCAAAACAACACCTTTTAGAGTCACTTTAGACTCATCTAACACAAATAAATTAATTAAATCAGAAATCTTTCCAGAGTACATCCCACTAGATGTTTTATTTGGTTTGTAGTCTATCCGTAACTTTATTGTATTTGACTTAAACTTCTGAAGAAATAGAATCTCAGGGTACTCATCGATCAATTCAAATCTTTTATCATTAAACTGAAAAAATCTTAGTAGAAAATCCACCATATATTGATCTGCATGTATTCTTAGGGGTGCTGAACGAATATTGATGGTCGCTTCTGTGGCCTCTAAACTATTAATTGGTTTGAAAAGCATAAAATCAAAATATAGCATTGGCTCAGATTTTGGCCATGCCTCCTTCTTAAGTAAAGTAACAAACTTATTCCAAGTTGAGGTAGGCAAATTGTCCAAAACCTCATAAGTAGATATCGAGGCTGTAATCTTAAAGAGCTTTGCTGCATGGTTTTTGAACTCTTCATTACGTGGAGAATTGGAATCGTAAATTTTTATTTTAAATATCAATTCATTTGCCTTGATAAGAGATTTGTAATGTTTTGATGGATATAAGTAAACTTTATCGGAGTTTAAATGATCATGTTTGCCTTGAACTTGTTCTGATATAATTTGCTTCAAATTTCCCAAATCCTTTTGTTTGGTTGCTATACAAATGGAGTCGAAAACAGTCGTCCGCGATAGTTCTGATTCAGTCTGTTCTTGACGTTGTATCCCAGATAATAGTCCTTCTTCTAATTCACTAATGGCGGAGGAGACGTTTTTTCTGGTGTATCGCCAATCATAACCGTCATATAATCTAATATCCGCATTCTTTATATCAAAATCTATTTCACTGATTATATTCCTGTCATTACTTTGTGAATGCTTTTGAACTTCAGTTCTGCGACTATCCAAGTACTCTTCCTTCAGACTTATAGGTAGAATATCGGAACTGGAGTGTGTATCAGAGGTCGTATGACTCCAAACTGTTCCCGAATTATAGTCTTCATGAAATTGGAAATCTTCAACTTCATCGAGAAAACTGTTCACAATATGAAGAGAATCTGAATCACTTCCAATTGATTTATCAATATCTTTATTATCTAAGTTAGATAAATTAAATTCATTCTCCTCGATTGTCTCAAATAAATCGACAGCGACTGAAGGAACTGGTTGGTATTTTTTATCATCAGGAAAAGTAACCGGGACTTTCAAATCCATACACAATTGTACTAAAGTGTGGAAGGAATCAGAACATACGGATAATATAACTTTCTCCAAACATCCATTACAGTTAACTATCTTGTGCTTCTTATTAAGCGTCATTGATAGTCCTTCAAACTTTCCTATTTGACTGTACCCACTCTTTATTAGTGAATCACATATTGTTTTATTCATAACTTGAGTGGTCTTCAAATGATCGTAATTATCAGTTAAATAGAACCTACCAACTTTGCTGTGCATGTTAATAAGAGCATCATTACCAGATTTTGTTACGATGATAGATTCAAACAAAATTACCAGAGAAGGATTAATTCTAAATGGAAGAAAATTAATTGCTGAATCCCTGATAGATATACTAAATTCCGGCAATTCACTATATTCAACATTTTGACCCTTTTCCTGATCTAAACTTGCGTTTCTTTGAACAGAGTCAAGCCACTTTGCTTGATAAAATATCATGATGTCCTTGATTGATACTTTTATCTTTTTATCTGCAAATATACATAATATCAAATGCGGTTGTCCAGAAACTCCGATATTCGTACTTCTGATAATATCATTTAATGATCCGCTGAAGAACTTAATTTCCACATGAGGTTGAAAGATATTGAACAATAAACCTTTGTCAATCTGGTTCAAAAATAGTAAGCGCTGTAAACTAAACTTACAATGCCTAATTTGGTCAGCATCAAATCCAGAAATACATACTTTAATATCATCAAGCTCAATAATATATTTTGCTAAAATGGCTCTTTTGTTTATCATTAATGAAGTACTAAGAAGACGCTTATTATTATCATGAAATCGAACGCTATTTTTGTTTGTGGCTTCTGGATATTCTTGTACTGGCGATGCAATATGAAACTGTTCTATCACCGCACCTATTATCCATAGTGACTTTAAGTTTATTTGACTATCAATTCCTGTTATTTGTACCTTATAATGAGTAAAAACAAAATATTGAGAAAAATGCTCATTATAGCATTTCATTTTTTTTCTTGCACTTGAGAGATCAATTGATACCTCCTTTAATTTCAAACTGCTGATTTTGATAGACTCAACAATATGTGTCATATTTACTTCGTATAATTTTAAATCCTGATTTAGAGAATCATGCTCTATATTGGGTATGTTAATCTCTAAAATCGAATTATCAAGAGGTATCTCAATAACTAAAGAGCCGACATTGAGTGAGAATTTCTCATCATTTCTCAATTGACTAACTTGTTTGACACCTAAAATCTTCCATTTAGAAAGCACAAAATCGATAAAATCCATTATTTCGTAATATATTTTCAGGAATAAGATTAGGTCATGTTCAGACACTCTGATGATGGTATTCGCAAGTTCTATAATTGTATTGGACTTACCAAAACTTGCATTGAAACATGGTCTTGTTTCAGATATCCAATCCATATCAAGTCCAACCAAATCAATATCTCCTACACTTAAATTAATGCCATTAATTTCATTTGACTCCAAATCAACAGCTCTCAAAATAATCTTTTGATTAGACGACAGACCAATTAAAATTTCCTCTATTGCTAAATTTGAGAACAAATTTGTATCATTAGAATGAAGCTCATTCTGGAACCTTTTGTATGCTGGTGAATTTTTAACATCAACCTTATCAGTATGTCGGGGCGAGATTAGTTTGAATATCATAGTTAATATAATATCCTCCCTCACTTTCAAAAGAAAAGGAATATTAACTTGTAAGGTACCCAAATTAATTTTTATTCGTGAGATAGCAAAATCATCAATAGATGATATACCTACAAAAGAGAAACTCATTCCGTTTATACTAAGTAGCTCATACCTTTCACTATTGAACACTGATGCATCTAAACTTTTTATATCAGTATTTGCATCACTTAGAGCACTCATATAAATCGAACTCGCATCTGCCTGTGAAAAATATAAACTTTCTGCCATATCCATATTATTAGGCGGTACTACTGAGGGCTCATTATTTATATATGCAATACTAATACCATTTGCATCAAAATTTCTCACATGACCCTCAGATGTTGACATATCAATTCTCTTCACTACTACATCCAGACAGTTACAATCCTTCCTTTTGCCTAAATTAATCCTAATTCTTACACTTTGAAGTGTTATTTTTAATTTTGCGAGTGCTGTAGCTATTACCTTCTGCTGCATGATATTGAACCTAGAGGTAGGGATACTATCGATTGGAGATGAATCATCACTTTCAGTTGTGCTGCTTGCCGTATCATCAACAATTATGTCATAAGTATTGGTCGTGGGATTACCTCCAGCGCTTGATGGGTTAGTATAGTCGTCAGGTATTCTAGGAGAATCACTACCCGAGCCAGATATCTCATTCTTCAAATGTGCATCTGGTTTGAATTGCATAATAGAACTCGTCAAATCATAAAAACTTTTCGCCAGCGAAAATGAATTCATATCATTAAAATCATCCTCATTAATCATTGTAATCATAAAATCAATATTATCTCCAGAGATATGGACATCCCCCGACACAGTTAGTCCCAGCATCAATTTTCCTAGCATACCAGAATTCACCTCACATCCAGGAATATTCATCTCGCTGATATTAAGATCAACATCTTGGAAGGTAAATTTACTGTGCGATCCCAACGAAACATCCAGCTTTGTAATATCAACATTTGAAAACAATGTAATCTGCTGCAACACATACAATATCAACCGTCTTTGTATATTTTGGGGTAACCAAAAAGCCATTACTAATGAATCCAACTACTTTGCGGTAGCAGATGTAGTCCTTATATGTTACTGTTGATGTTTCTATCTTCCGTTTTAGCTTGTTGCAACCTTAACTTTCATGTAAATTCGATGGCCTTCTGTTGTGGTATAAACAAACTAAATCTCTGATATTTTGAGACAAATGGTACAATAGTGTTTGGATCAGAGATGTTATATTACTGCTATGAGAGCTACTAGAGTCACCGATGGTAATTATTTGATAACATGCCAATGATAAAGTCATCGCAAGTTTTCTTGATGATCGGACATTTTTTCTCCCTTTAAAAAATTCAAGCGCAATGAGTACAAAGAGGTGGCACACAAAAGAAACAACTAAAGTATTCCTCATCTAAAGTTCCAATATATTTGGCTTTTACACATCCGATTAATGGTATTCATAATATTGGTACAATGTTCTTTCTTTTAATACACAATGTGCTATATAAGGTGCGATAAAATAATAGAGAATACAAAATGTCTTGCTTTATTCGTCTTGTTCAGTAAAGTATGCATGCTTTCTAATTTCACCCAACTTTTTTCTTGCAATATTCAATGATTGCTCTAAACGCAATATCTCTACTTGCTGCTCCATCTCTACGGTCTTTAGTTGATGTTCAGAAGTAAATTCCATAGGTTGGTCATCTTGAGCTTCTGAATTATACTTCACGAGAACAGTATGCCCTAATTCCTTACAGGCCTCTGTAACAGCCCTTGAACACTCTTCAAGTTTTTCTTGCGCTTTCGAGTGAACTCCTGATTTCACTCTGGAGGCTGCTACCAGTTGGATTGTAGAAGCTGCAACTTCTTTTGCAGCAACAGCAAATCTCTCAGGAGAGCCTTCCTTATCATCAGTAACAAGTTCACCAGCAGTGCTTATTAATATATCAGTGGCACCACCAACTGCTTTTGCAGCAGATATCAGACCCTCCGTCCATCTACTATTTTTCTTGTAAAATTGTGATAATGGTGTATTTGTAGTTGTTGCTATTTCATTTTGACATTGAACAGCTGCTTGCACTAAAGCAACAACTGCATCAATAATAGCCAATGCCAGAGTCAATAGAGGCTTTGGAACGTTTGGTGTTATTCTTAATGGTTGTGACGATTTAACAATGGCATCTGCTGTAGCAATAAGTTGGGAATGTGGATCCTGCTCCTTGTTTTTGTTTTGAGGGGCAGATTGTAGTACTTTTTCGATTGTTGTCGTTAGATGCTGAAGCTTTTCTTGAAAGTTCACGTTAGAATTAATGACAACATCAGTTTTACCTTCATCATCATAAGGCATCAAATTTTCTGATAACAGATCCTCAAAGAAAAACTCAGCTTCTCTAGCACATTTCTTGGCCATGCTGGCGATAGACTCCGAGTCATTTTCTCCTAGTAGCGATGTTGTATAAGCATTAACGTAGGTAACCAAGGTAGCAATTGAAACACTAAAATCACTTACACTATGAATTACTGCAGTTTGGTCACCATTGACTAGACCATCAACAATTAAGTTATTGAAATTTGTAGCAAACTCAGTTGCCCTTTCGGAGGTATTATCAGCAAGTGCTAATAAGAACGAAGCTGGAGCCAATGGACCAGACCAACTCAATGAATTGTCCATATTGAACACTGATTCCTGGATCGTATTAATACCACTTAGCAAAACTGCATCTAACATTGGCAAGACTCTATCGTCAGCAAACTTTTCAACACCATCTGAATTCAAATCCTCTGATTTATTTGAAATCAAACGCTCATTATCCAGTCTGAGTCTATCACGTTCTTTAATGGCATCAATAAGTTGTAAGTCCTTCTTCTTCAGCTTCTGTTCCAGAACCTCTTTATTTGCAACAGCCTCTTGAATGCTTCCAACCTTTATTTGTAATTTCTTGAAACGTGGTAACAATTGCAGGTGCTCTTGACGTAGCTGTGAGTACAGTTTAGCCAATGACTCATATTTCTTTTCCCACATTTCCAACTGATCCTGCAGTGATCCAATTTGCTCATTCTTGTTATCAATCTGTTCGTTGGCATTCTTATCAATATTTGATATTTCTTCTTCCAATTGCTGAACTCTTTGGTCATATTGCTGTAGTAAAGCTTGGTCCTTCTCGTACTGGTTAGTTAACGCAATTAGATCATTTTGATGTTGGCTCTGTTGTTGCATTTGCATGTTCATCATCTCCTGCTGAGTCTGTTGCAGTTGCCTTTGGAATTCTTCTTGTTGCTGTTGTTGTAATGCAAGTTGTTGTTGGCGCTCTTGAGCCAACCTTTGCTGCTCCTGAGCCAACTGTGCTTGTTGATTGACCCAGAAATCTGGCTGAATTTGTTGCTGTTGTTGTGGGAAGGCTTGTTGAACAGCACCTGTTACCGTTGGTATCATAACGTTAGCGGTGAACATTGGTGACAAAGTATTAGCTGTGCTTGCTGTTCTAGTGGGTTTCAATTGTTCTCTTGGTGCTGGCGATGGTTTTCTCACTTCTGGTGTTGGAGGTTTCTTTAGTTGTGGGGTAGGAGTCTTTCTAGTGGTTTCAATATCATTGCTGTTGTCTACCAAAACATCTGGTGCTTTTGTTGGTAGTTTTGGTATGGTAACCATGGTAGTTAAGAACTTAATCGAAGAACAATCAGCGTAGAACTCGAACAGACGAGCGTGTTGTAGGTCGTACTTTTCTATCAGTGGTTGCAAAGCAGCATCACCTTCTGCATCATTCAATTGAGCGTGCAAACCTCTCAGCATAGATGTTATGAACTTGTAGATACCGTAGGACTCGGCCACCAAGGGTATCAAAGCTGCGATTCTCAACTCAGAGCTGTCTCTTTCCGAGTGGATTGACGCGAAGATGATCTGAGAGTAATCTTCCAACTGATCCTGTAAAGTCATCAAGTCCAGTACTGTTTCGTAACCTTCATCCAGATCAGAGACATTGATCAAAGAGACGTACTCTTCATACTCAAATGTACCGTTCTTGAACCCCTTGTGAGTGGCATGGAAGTCCAATTTCAACATCAAGAACCTGACATATTCCTTTACTAATTTTGTGTATGGCGAATGGCCTATGTTTATTCTTCCTAGGGACCTGATCCATTCTCTATCCTTGATAGCTTGTGCCAACGCAGAAGGGTGGCCTTCCTGGATAACTTTATGCAGCACAATCAGCAATTTGAAAAGCTGGATTTCATGGTCAGTGAAGGGCATACTCTTCAAAGCTGAGAACACAGCTCGAGCGCTAGCATGATCCCAAGTGAACACAATGCACGCCCTGACGTGTTTCCTCTTTGGAGCCGACTCGTCAATCGAGCAAGCTTTCTTCAAGATTTTCTGCAAATCTGCCTCACTTGATTTCCTAGACATGGCTCAAAAATATTATCAACAGGTATACTTCCTTTTTTTTTTAGCCTATCAAAAATTCTTCCACCTGTTCTGTACTATAATCAATTGGTTATGTATCTGTTCGTTTTTCCCACTCCCAATCAGTATATGTACCTCCGCTTAATGACTATGATTATGACAGAAAGTATTTTTGGTCTATCCGGTTCCAGACTCGCTACCAGGATTATATCTGAAGAGCGATAAAAAAAATAGGATAAAGAATCTTGTGCGGATGAGAAGTCAAAGCAAAGATTTCTGGTATAACCGCCTAATAGCAGAGTAACTCTTATAAAATACTCCTTTTCACAAGACGAGGATCCCACTATTGTCAATTGTAACTGGAACCATCAAAAAAAAAAAGGGCTTTACAATCTTCTCTACCTGGAAGGGAGCAACGAAGAACCAAGAACGAAAAGACGGGATGATCTCTTCGGACCAACTAACAATCACTTCTAAGGAAACATCGTATTTAACGTAGAGATATATCACGCGGAACATATCAATAAACGATTAATCATATGATATATCGTTTAGACTTATATAATATACTAAATCACGAATGTGTCATATGAGCATAGTATATAGTGATAAACATACAATACCTGAATACGGGTACACATCTGACAGTAACGTCTATAGGGATACAGTTTAATTGGGTACTGAGAAAATTTAATGAAAAAAAAAAATTTCACTTTTTGCGTTTTTGCTAGTGAGGAGGGTGCGTGTGCTGGGGATAGTTCTAGCAAAACTGCATAACTAGCAAAATAGAAGAACAACGCAAAATTTATTGAAAATACATTTAGTTTATAAGAAAACTTATATTAAATACTTGTTTTTTAATAAGTAAAAAGGTTAACTTTACACATAGAAGAACCAAGTTTAAAAAAAAACAAAACAAATAAAAACCCCTGTTATATGTCTATTGAGAACTTGAAATCTTTTGATCCTTTTGCTGATACTGGTGACGACGAGACTGCTGCCTCTAACTACATCCATATCCGTATCCAACAAAGAAACGGTAGAAAGACACTAACCACTGTGCAAGGTGTCCCAGCTGAGTATGACCAGAAGCGTATCTTGAAAGTTTTGAAGAAAGATTTCGCTTGTAACGGTAACATTGTCAAGGACTCTGAAATGGGTGAGATTATCCAATTGCAAGGTGACCAAAGAGCTAAAGTTTGCGAGTTTATGATCTCCCAACTAGGTCTACAAAAGAAGAACATTAAGATCCACGGTTTCTAAACAAGTGCTTCACTTAGTTCTTTTTCTACTAAAATTTACAGTATTTTACGCTTTACAAAAAGTGCAAGAAAGGTGGCGATATATCTGGGCGTAACTGGTGTCATACTTACTCCCATTACTTGCTACTGGATATTAGGAATACTTAAGTGTGTAAATTCAAAAAGAAAACTACCCATTTGAATTCCTCTATTTTTTCTTTGCTTGCAGCTATACATTCCGTTCAATTCATTCCCTAACTTTATTTTTTTTATATTTCATTACTATTTTTTTCCCACATATTAAAATACATACTGAATAATCTATTCGAATTAGTCTAGATATATAGAAGCACTAGAATAGCTGAATATATTGTTGACCAATATTAATAACGTCACCTCCCATACTTATACCATACCTCTCCATAAGGCTAGGTGCACTTCTAGGAGATTGCTGTCTTCTGCATAGGACCGGAGATAAAAAAACAAAATAAATTTCACATGAAGCTCATCGCATCGCAAATTTTAAGATATATCACGATAAAGTAAATGTATTCATCGGTTGTAGCAAGAGTTCTACTGACAATATACCAAAAACTGTACATACCACAAAACTAACATATAATGGGTACTGGAGACTTGAATCTATTGAAATCGTGGAACCCTAAGCTTGTCAAAAATAGAAAGAAAGTATGGGAAAAGGAACAAAGACTACTAGAAGAGGACGAGAAGATACGAAAGAGACAGCTTGAGATAGCGAAGGAGAAAGAAGAAGAGGAGTTACTTGCGGGCAGGGACTCTACTAAGGGTAGAAAGACTGGGTTGGAATGGATGTATCAGGACGATCCCACAGCAAAGGAGGATTACTTGCTCGGAAAGAAGAAACTAGACACTACAGTTATAAAAAAAGCAGAAGTGATGGAGGAAAATCAAACCCCACTAACGAAAATTAATAAAACTACTGTTATTCCTGACGCCATTTACTCAAAAGAGGATCCAATGGCTCGCTTTGGCACAAAAGTTAAACGTAACAAAGTTGTTAAGAAGGAGCCTGTGAAGCCGTTACGAGGTAAAACTACGAATGAGCCACGAACTGACAACATAAAACCAAAATCTGACTACAAGAAACGCTTACAAGAAGAACTTGACTACTGATGCATTTTAAAAGGAATAATTACGTATAGATATAGATTATTTATTTAAATTTTTCTTCTCTTTTTATCAGATTCCTCACTTTCGGACTCAACCTCCAAATCAAGCGGTTCCTCACTGCTGTTGTCCTCTGAGTCATCCTCTTCTTCGTCTTCCAAATCTCTTTGGGCTTCCGTATAGTACTTGACACAGTAAGGATAAATGTCTTCACTGAATAAGGTAGCAAGTGAGTCTCCATGTGGAAACTCCTTACCAGGTTTCTTCCCTGTCCACTTAAACCATCCAAAAAATGATTTCATACCTTGACGATAACTCTTCTTACCTTCTTTACTGTGTTTGTCTTCGATTAATGATGGATTAATTGAATCGTAGCTTTTTGGCCATTGAATGTCAACTGGCTCACTCACCAATCTCTCCTCTTCGGTCTCATCATCAGTATCACCCTCATTTATATCACCTTTGATCAATTTGAATACCTTAGATACTGTCTGCTCGTTAAAATCATCATCAATACTATTGAAATGCAATGTTATCCTGAAATCACCCACGGAGTATTGTTTTGGATCCTCAATGATTAACCAATCAACCTTAACTTTATCAATTAGGTCAATATACTTGAAATCAGAAGCTCTTATAAAATCAGCAAAACTAGTGTGCTGAGATAATACTATTTTCCAGAATTCGGGTATATTTTTGATAATATTGTCCCTTCTTTCAACCATTGGTTGCATCATCTTCAACCTATAATGTTCAATATCATCTTCAACCTTTGCAACATCTTCTTCGTATTTTGCCAAATCCAAGAAGGCTTTCCCAACAATTTCCTTGTCAGACATATTTATTATTCTCTGGTATCTGATACTGTTCTATAACACAATTTAATTTACTTCAATATGATAATAAATGACCATACTCTTGACTGCTCTAGGCCTGTCGTTTTTATGCGATGAGCAAGGCAATCATTCCCAAAACCAAAATTTTCAAAAAGCTGAACAAAATAATAATGATTTTATTGAAAAGCTTAGGTATTGTCAGTATTCAGGAGAATTCATTGATCTTGATGCTAACTGTACACACGCTAAATTAATAATAACTCATGTTGTCTAAATCATACAATACCAAATGGTAACTATTCATATCGCATAAGGACTTATTAATATTAAATATCTATAAACAGCAAATCTGAACTTTGTTTGTTAGAATCATGCAAGCAAATGTAAAAAATTGAAACTTCAGCTACTCAATGGACCGTTAAATTCTTCATAAAGTTTCTTCTGTTGTTCCCACTGTTTCTTTAGTTTTTTAGTCATACTTTTGGTGATATCATTACCATCCTTGTCCTTGGTTGGTAGACCTTGTTCATCCCAAGCACTATACAGAGTGGTCTCTTTGAACATTTCTAAGGGTGATACCTTTGCCTTTTCTTGTCTTTCTTTTTCCTTAGCTTCTTTTATTTTCTGTTGTTCAAGTTTCTTCTTTAACTTTTCCTCTTCCCTTTGCTTCTTTTCTGCATTTAATTTAATAATTTCATCCTTTTCATGTTGCGTTAAGAACTTTACCAAAGCAGATTGGCCATTCCTATCATCTAAAGAGACATTTAAGTTCAACAGGTCGTTGTCTCTAACAGTATCTGTTAACTTTAAAAATTCTTGCGGTTGTGCCTTAGCAATGGCCATCGAACGTACACTATCACGGAACGTAGACAAACATTTAACATATGGCATGGCAATCTCTTCAATTGACCCTGAAATCTGGTTAGCAGATTCACTACCACTAGATACCGAGGATGCTTGTGCAACCCAACCCAGGCCATCAGGGCGACCAGGAAAACCAACAATGTCTAAAATTTTAGTAATGTATTTGCAAATGCTGATAACTGGCTCAATCTTCAAATCTTTACCACTGTTTGTGATATAAGTGTTTGTCGTAGTGACCAAATCAGAAAGAGTTTTCAAGGCTTGACCGGTGGATAAGTTATCACAGAAAGCAGCATGTACTTTTTCCTGAGATTTCTTGAACTCTTCCAATAGATCTTTTTCCAAGTTAGTTAATTTTTTGCTTACAATGATAGAGTCATCTTCAAGACTTGACTTATAGTCATTATAATGAGCTCTAACATTGGCGAAAAAGTTGTTCATGGATGTTTCAAATGATTTAACTTCATGAATCAAGCTTTCTTTGAAATCTAGTTGGTTATTCCAGGGAACAGATGCAAAAGCCAATCTCAATTGACGTGGGGTGTACTTTTGTAGAGCTTCTTGAATTGTGATAAAATTCTTTAATGACTTGGACATTTTTTGACCTTCAATGTGAAGATGTCCTGTATGTAGAAAGTAATTGATCCATTGTTTGTTATCAAATTTGGCTTCTGATTGAGCAAGTTCATTGTCATGATGAGGGAATGCTAAGTCAATACCACCAGAGTGAATATCAATGTTGGAACCCAAGATATCTGAGGCCATGACTGAACACTCAATATGCCATCCTGGTCTACCTTTACCCCAAGGTGAGTCCCAAGCTGGTTCACCGGGTTTACTTCCTTTCCATAAGGCAAAATCGTTAGCTGACTTCTTACCGTTGTTGTCAAAGTTACTCAATGAACCTTCACCGTCGTTAATCAAGTCCAACTTACCTTTATTCCATGGCTGACACTTTGCGTAGTCGTGCTTTTCATTTTGGTCAAATCTTACTGTGTCAAAGTATACTGACCCATCATTTGTGGCATAAGCATAACCGTTATTAATAATATCCTCTACAAAAGATACAATCTCAGGGACATACTCGGAAACCCTAGTAGTCACATTTGGTGGAATCACATTTAGTGCTGCCATGTCGCTGTCATACTGTTTCTCCCAATAAGCAGGCAGTTTTCTAAAGATTTCAGGATCATTGATGGTGGAACCCAACTCTTTATCCAATACAGGAACCAAAACATCTTTCACACCATCAAAGAATTTTCTTCTTGGCAATTTAGATACATTAGATAAAGCTGAAATAGCATTCTGGACACTTGTCATATGCATTGGGAATTTAGGGTCCTTTAACTTAGCCTCCTCGTGGTTTACCTTTTCAGCTGCCACAAGGAAGGTGTTTACAGACTCTTGGGATGATCCCAATACATCTGCTAAGTTTTTGTTGATGTATGATATTGTCGCATCATTAGCCTTCTTCACTATCTCATCAGATTCATTTAAAGGAGTCTCGGAGTCATTTTGCTTTACAAATTCTTCAAACAGATAATTGTGTCTTGCCCTAATGATAATTTTGTCATCAATATCTGTGACGTTCTGAACAAACTGAATATCATAACCAAAGTAATTCTGGATCAATCTTCTGTTGATATCAATAGAAACATAGTTCCTAGCATGGCCCATGTGCGAGGCATCATAGACAGTGGGGCCACATGAATACCAACTAACTGTCTTAGTACCAGAAGAAGGTGCAAATACTTCTTTACTTCTAGTCAAACTGTTATACAACTTGAGCACAGGGGCTTGTGTCCTTTCAGAACATTGTGCCGGATTAATCCACTTAGGTTGAACCACTTTAGAGTTTGCTGCAGACATTACGGTTCTTTTCAGTACAGACCAATTGACCATAAAAGAATGTGTACTAAAATCACAACCCGAAACTTAAAAGAAAGAGATTCAAAAGGTAAAAAAAAGGCCTTATATAACAAATATGAATTAAACGCTTTTGCGATAAAAAGGTTTATAAAACTTGTACCTCTTTCAGCATATATTAACTACACATTTATCCTACAAAGTTGCAACTTTTTCACTTTTTTTTTTTGGTAAGTTCAATTTCGCTGATTAAAAACTCTACGTATATTTCTGGGGACTGTGAAAGAAAATTTTTCTGAAAACTGAAAAAAAAAAATTAAATTAAAATTTTGCGATGAGCTTGATCAATCCACTATACAATTGTAGTTGTAGTAGCAATTCTGTAACTTATTAGTCGCTGCTAGTCAGATTGATAAGGTGTGAATTTGTTTAATCTGTTATTTGGCCATTGGTTTCTGAATAGAGTTGACAACTCAAAAAAAAATTAATATATAAAAGAACCAGAGAATATGGGTGAGAAGCGTTCTATTGCTATTGATAGTTATCAAGAGGATCCATCGGTAGTTGTGTCCAACTTCTTCAAAGGCGTTAGAGTTCCAAAGGACACAGAATTTCAACTATACAAGAAGCGTAAGCAAGATCAGTTTGTTTTGCATGGTGAAAACGAGAGATTAGAGTATGATGGTGAAACCGATGAGCTGACGACCAAGACTAACCAATATGTTGTTGGTCTCTACGACAAGCAATCAGGAAAGATAAATTTGTATAGAGCACCTGTGGTCACTTCCAAAATTGTCTCTAAATTCAGTAAGAACTTGAAGGGACCTGAAATTAAAAGTAAAGGTGATACCAGATACGGGGCAATGCGTAATGCTCTTGGTGAAGCCTTTGGTACCAAAAAGGCCAAGAAAGCTATTGCTGATCTAGAGAGAAACCGTGTTGATTCCGATAAGCTTACTGATGTTGCAATCGATATTGTTGATTCTGTCAAGACTGCATCCAAGGATCTACCCACCAGAGCGGAATTACAAGAAAATGTTTCAGCAAGCAACAGACCAACTCCAGTTGCAAACCTGGATGCAACCGATGTGGAACAAATTTACCCAGTGGAAAATATTATACCCAAAAAAGAGTTACAATTTATTCGTGTTGGTCCTATACTAAAAGAAAAAGATCAAGAGAAGAAGCTGGAATTATTCCCTTACACTTCATCCAAATATGTTGCAAAGAAATTGGAAACTCTAACACAAGCCTCTCAAATGGAAAAGTTGCAATTACTGTATTACTTATCTCTATTGCTAGGTGTGTATGAAAACAGACGTGTTAGTAATAAGGATAAACTACTCGAAAGATTAAACTCACCTCCAGAGCTCTTAATCGATGGTATTCTAGACAGATTCACAATTGCAAGAGGTGGACATTTTGGTAAATCTAAGAACCGTTCTTACTTCATTGATCCTCAAAATGAAGATAAGTTGCTATGCTTTATTCTAACCATTGTTATGCATTTGGACAACTTCCTAGTAGAAATCTCTCCATTGGCGCAGGAGCTTGGAATCAAACCATCAAGGATTGTCAACTTGTTTAGAATATTGGGTGCCATAGTTAAAGGTGCCACCGTTTCTCAAGCGGAGGCCTTTGGCATTCCAAAGAGTGCAGCAGCAACATATAAGATCGCATCATTGAAGGTCCCCTTCAAATTACCAGAATTGACTAGAAGAGGTAGACGTTAAAAAAGGACAAAATAAGAATACTTGATATCTGCATAATGTCTCAACAACCAAAATTTCAGTATTTATAGGGAGCTTCCATTAGTTTATACTTGCATATACTTTCCATTAGTCCGGAGTTTCGGTTCTTGTTAATGCCATTAATATTTTGGCATTCAATATGTATATTATGACATTAATTAAATATGCGTGTTATAAACTAAAAATATATTGGATAAAAATCAAAATTTAGTGCCGCCCGGTTGTAGCTCAATGTAAAAACATCTCGGTTAGTAGCAGGTTTTTCATCTTATTCAGTCACTTTATTGATATCAACCCACTCTATTAATGACTTCAGTCTGTCGTCTCTTTTTACCCTGAAAAAATGGTCAGTAAAGCTAGCAGCATTCATATGGTTCAAAAACTTTTCATCATGGGTAATGACAATCAACTGGAAGTTCTTTTGATGCTTTCTAAATTCGATGATATTGTGTAATGATTTTGCTAAACTTTCAATATTTTCCTCGTCAAGATTTGTTGTGGGTTCATCTAGAGCTATGACTCCACAATTGATACCAAAAGTCTCTGATAAAGCCAACCGGATAATAATAGACGCTAAAACTTTTTGACCTGCAGAACACCTTCCTCTCATATCCAATTCGGCATCTTGTTTATACATAACGACTCTATAATTATAGGATTTCCCTTTTGTCGTCGAGCCAACTTCATCTGAGCAAATTTTTATTGTATCTATATCCGTCCCAGTATAGGTTCGCTTCCATAGCTCGTCTATAATTCTATTTATATCCTCCATTTTCAAACTATGGTATTTCATAATAGCACTATCCAATGCTTTGGAATAGGTATCGATATCATCATTGGCAAACGATCTCGTTTGGAGTTCTACCCATTCTTTTTGATATTTATCATCAATATCTTTATAATCACTTCTCAATTGCTGTGTAAGAGAGTCAATCTGGTTTTGTATTTGCCTTATTTCACCTAATTTACCAGCATTCTGAGCACTTAATCTCTCATATTGGGTCCTTAAGCGGGCAGATTCTTGTTGATACTTGTCTCTTTCTGCTTCTGCGTTTTGAGCGTTCAAGCTGCTCAATTCATTATTCATTGATAGTAATTGTTCTTTGAGATCAATTAATTCAATATTCTGCAGCAAGTTTCGCTTTTCTCCTGTAGAGTCATATAACTTCTGAGATTGTTCATTTAATACATGATTGTCAGCCTCTAGGCCATTTTTCAGAATATTCATTTCCTTCTCCAATTCTTTTATTGATCTCTCACATTCTTGCAAATGCTGTTCATCAGAAGTGTTATATTGCATTAATTGATGATGTAGCTGATTAACCTGTAAGACCAGTTCGTTAAAGGATTGGAACTCCCCCTTTTTTCTCTTTGCATCTTTATCAAGAGTAGATATCTTTTCTGAATTCTCTTTGTTTAACATTTCAACACTTTTGGATAGATCATTGATATGTAATTTAATGCTCTCCTTACTATTAGTCAGTTCTTCAATATGTTTTTTATCGTTTGCTATTTGTTCTTGAATAGTCACCTTCATGTCGAATTGCTTTTCAATTTCAGCAACATCATCGTTTGCTTGTCGTATTTGATTTATCAATGTGTTGTTTTTTGAAGAAATGTTTTCTCTTTGTTCTTGCAACGATTCGATTTCACTTCTAATTTTCCATATAAGCTCTCGTGTGGATTTTTGGTTATCTTGTAACTGTTCCATTGTCACACTGTCCCCATTTTCGGCAGAACTACGAATCACATCATTCAACGAGTTCTTCTCTTCTTCGTGGTTGTCAATTTCTTTCTGTAGATAGTCTATTTTGTCCATTTTTGGTTTAATATAATTATCACAATGATCTCGTTTTTCCTTTAGCTTCTCGATGGTTGTATTTGCTTCGGCGACTTCAGATTTCTTATTATCTAATTCTTTTGATAGTTGGCTAATTCTATCTTGCAGTGCTTTCGACTCAGAACTAATTGAATTTAGATTATAAATGTCTTTCTCAGCCAATCTCAGGTTGTTTAAGTATTCCTTTTCATCTTCAAGCGTTGTTTTCAATGACTCCTCAAACTTGGTATCAGTTTTTTCTTTCAGTTCTTTAAGTATTTTGCTTCTGAATTCAGTGTTCTCAAAGCTTCTCGAGCACAAATAACAACAGTCATTGTTGATTGCAACCTCGAGAGCTTTACGATTAAACTCTAGTGTTGTTTGATGCATCTTTAAATTTTCCAATGCAGTCTTATAGGAGACCTCCGTTTCCAGGAGAACATCATCATAATCTTCGATTGAACAGTCTTCTGGTAGAACGCTATTAATGTTTAAAATCAATTTTTCTTTTTTATGTTGAAGATTATTGACTTTTCCTTTACAAGTATTCAGTTCATACTCCAATTCGGTTTGGCTCTTACTGATTTCATTAAATGCTTTTAAATTGGTTGCAATATTTTTCTGAAGAGCAATATAGTGTGTCTTAAATTCGAAGGACAATTGCTTGACATCGTCAAGACCCCATTCTTTGATCATGGTATCATTTAGTAAAGCAGTAGTTATTTTGTTTATTTCATTTTGTTTTTCACCCATATTTTCAATTAGAACAGATAGTTTTGTTGATAATTCACTCTTTTTAGAGTAATTCTGTAAGTCTGTTTCGATCTGTTGCGCCAGCAGTTCAGATTTTGAAAGCTCCTCATTATTTGATTTTATCTGATTGTTTATGTCAGTAATGTTATTTTCTTTTTCAAACTCTTGTAGTTCCTTACTTAATTTGGACCATACTGCCTTTTTGGCCTTCAATTGTTCTTCGATGTCTGCCGGTATTGAACTTATTTGCTTTTGCTTTTGATCTAATTTGGTGGCAAGTTGCTTTATATCGCTTTCATAGTAAGACAGTTTTTGTTCTTCAAGATTAATAGAATTCCTTATACTGTCAGACTTTTCTTTAAGGTTCATTTTTGTTTCTTCTAATTTGGATATGGCTTCATTTACAGAAGATTCCATATCAGCTTTCTTTTTTAAAATATGATCTACATTTCGCTGTGGTGGTTCTTCTGCATTCAAATCTAGCTTATGTTCATCTTTAATCTGTCTTATAGTATCTTGAAAAGATTTCAATGTGTTTTCATTCTGTAGCTTTTTGGCAGTCAGTTCACCCTGCTGTAGCATAAGTCTATTTGATTGTTTCTGGCAGTTCTCCAATTTTTGACGGTCTGAAGCAATTTTTGATTCTAGCCTTTTAACATCCAGTTCCTTTTGTTCAATTGATTCAGAGAAGTTCTTGAGCAGGTTTTCTAGGTCTACCTTTGGCATATCCAATTTTTCTATTGAATTCGAGAGCCTTTCAATCTGAGTTGAAGCAGCAGATATTGAAGCATTTAATGTTTCAATTCTTGATAAAACGCTTTGGAAATTTTGGTTTGATTTAAATAAAGAGTCAAGGCTACCGTTAATTGATTCCAGTTCTTGTTCAACGTCATCTACTTGAGATTGATAGTCATTTATTTTTTCATTCAACTGCTTTACCTTCATTTTTGTAGCCCTAGACCTGTCCCTGTCAATTCTAAGGTGTTCAACAGATTGTGTTAACAGCTTAATATTAACAGCCATCTCTTTTTTGATTGCTTTCAAGTTGTCGATTGCCTTTGTAAATTTCATTGCTTGGAAAATTTCATCGAACTTCTTCTTTAGGTTTGAAGGTTCACTCAGTGGCCATAGACTATCCTCTTGGTGACAAAATATAACGTATTCCAGAATTGCCTTTGGAACGCCGAGGTATAAAGGTACGTGGGAATCTAAATCCACAGATCTGGTACTTAAAGTTGTTCTTTCACCACTTTTATTTATGGCAACCAATTGACCTTCTAAAGTCTTAAATGTGGTCGTCGTCTTCTTCGCCAGCAATTGAATATTCCTTGTAACAATCATGCTTAGCCCGTTTGTGCTGGTAAACGCCAGTTTCACCTGGGCTCTGACATCTTTCTCACCCGTAATCTTGGGATCATGCACAAAAACACCACCTTTACTATTTGGGGGCAGATCACCCGTTGTCGCATACTTGAGACACTCTATAATAGTCGTCTTACCAGATCCGTTCATACCAACGATCAGCGTCAAGGGCTTCCCGAACTCGATGGTCTCCCGGTCATTGGAATCGAAGGACCGTATACCCTGTATAGAAAGCTTATAGATAGCACTCATAAGTCATATATCCCTGCACTAGTTTCTCGAATAGTATATGTCACTTTTCCCTCCATATTACCTAGCTTTAGGAAGTCTGCATACTTGATATATATTATAATAATATTAGTTAAACTATTGAACTGACGCTATAAGAATCCATTATATACAAGTCACTTTGTACAACGAGAGGGTGATATGCTCATCGCCCCCAAACAAAAAGGGTTTAACCAAATTAAAGGCTCCCGTTGTAGTGGTCAAGAAAATGCATACCCGATACATCTATACAACTATCAAAAGCAAGAGCCGTTAATATACCAAAAGCTTCTATATTTATGGAAAGTCCATCATATTGGCACTCAAGACACTATGACGTCTTTTCTACAGTATATTCTTGCACACGACATAATTAACAGCTTTTCGATATTTTTTCAGCTAAATTTTCTTGCCGGAAAAACTATAAAAGGCAGCTGGGAATATCAAGAACTTCGAAAAACGAGAAGAAATTTTTAATTCTTACAGATTCAGTTAAAGGGGTGGTAGTTAGCATCATTACGACTATAAGCACAGGAACAAGACCGAAACGCGGGAGGAAAGTACTAGTATCAAAAATTGAAAATTTTAATCTTTTGTTTGTAGTAATAAATTCCCCTCAAATTCAGACAGCGTGAAACTCCTTTACTATAAAGAAGTACAACTGATAAAACTCTTTTGTAGAAGAGGAAACCTCCATATTTTATTTTCTGGTAAGTGGTTCTAAAATTGTTTTTCAGATAATATCAAAGCTATCTTAGTGGGATTAATCCTATTTACAAATAAGAAACTTTTGTTTACAACGAAAACTAAGATCTATAAATCAACGATTATACAAGTGAAGAGATTTTACAACTTTTGAAAGAAAAGAAATTAATCTAAAGAGAAACATTTTTGATAGTATAATCATAAAGTACAGATATAACAACGAAGAAGATGAGCGGTGATTCGGAACATCAAGAATTTGTAGAAACCTTAGAATCCTTTCATGACCTTAAAACAGGTATTTCAGGGTCTCGTATTAAAAAATTGACAACGTATGCCCTTGAGCATGTTGCCTCCGAGGAACAACTGATATCCCTCATAATAAATTACTCAAGAACTTGTGAAAGTTCTCATAAACTTGGGTCTCTGTATATCATCGACTCCATCGGTAGAGCGTATCTTGATGAGGCAAGATCCGGAACTGTAGATACACCAGCCCCAGCAGGCACCGCTGCACACGCAGTGGCGACTCTAGGCGAGGTTATCCAAGAGCTTTTATCAGATGCCTTAGAGAAAAGCAATCAGGACCACAAGGAGAAGATCAAACTCCTGATGGATATTTGGGACAGATCTGCACTTTTTCAAAAAGAGTGTATCAACTCTGTAAGAAACAAGTTCTTCCCCACACCTACATCAAGCGCCAATAAAAGCATAGACGATGATATGGTACAACTTCCCAATGATCCTAGTGAGAGAGCTGATAAAATTCTAGAGACTCTAAAGCCCATTGATATTGTTCCCGCAGTGTCTCTCCCATCTGGTTTATTCTCAGATGTTGAGCATGACCAGAAGCGAGCCCTTGTGCAACTTTTGGTATCCATACAAAAACAGTATGAAGAAGACCCAAGATTGTCCAAGCAGGATAGTGCTGCACAGCCTGTTCCACAGTCTAGAAGAGACGAAAACAGGCAATCTCGCCATGTTATAACCGAATATGGTAGTAGACGTGAGCGCGAACGTGAACGTGAAAAGAATAACAGAAGAAATAGATCGAGGTCACCAAAACGTGATACAATGAACTATGGCGGTGACTCAGCCCCATCACGTTACCAAAATATGCCGCCTGTAAACAATAGTAACTACAACTTAGGTGCACCAAATATGAACTTTGGAGTAAATAATCATCACTTGTATCCTGATGAAGTAAATGTGCCGGCCAACCCTCACTATAGAAACAAGACTGTAACATTTGAGCCTTCTATTCCACCTGACCACATCAAGGTGTACAGTAGAACACTTTTCCTAGGTGGTGTTCCTATGAATATGAAGGAATGGGATATAGCAAATGTTTTGAGACCGTATTCCGAAGTACAAAGTGTAATCTTGAATAATGCGAGAAAGCATGCCTTTGTAAAAGTCTACTCTAGACAAGAAGCTGAGAATGCTCTGTTAAACTTTAACAAGGATGGCTCGTTACCGTTAAGAACTAGATGGGGTGTTGGTTTCGGCCCTAGAGATTGTTGTGATTATCAACATGGTTTCAGCATAATACCATTGCATCGTCTTACTGATGCTGATAAGAAATGGTCCGTCAGTGCCCAATGGGGTGGTACTGGTGGACAACCACTAACAAGTGGTATAGCTTTTGAAGAACCAGATATTGTTGTAGGTGAAGGTGTTTCCTCCAAAGCAATATCTCAAAAAATGCCTACTGACTCTGGTAGGAATGGCCCAAGATCTAATAAGGCGAAAAACATGGCACCTCAATATGGTCCTCCACAAGCAGCTGTTATATCACCCAGTCAAGGTTATGCTGGGATGCAGCAAGGCTACCCACAGCAACAACAACAACAACAAATGGGAATGTATGGCCAACCAATGATGCAACAGCCAATCAATGCTTACGCTTCTCCTGCCCAACAACAGCCTATAATGCAAGCTCCTCCTCCTCCAGCACCTCCTAGCCAACAACAACAATCATCTAACTATGATCCTACAGCACAACTGAACTCGCTGATGAATATTTTGAATCAGCAGCAACAGTAAGGGTATAATTTAATTGGAAAAATTATCTTTTGATTGTATCTGGAATACGTGTTTTTGTTAATAGCCTTAGTTTCTAAGATATTAAAGGACCTATTGTATCATTAATAATTTCTAGTAACTAAAGTAACTCGAAAGCGGTGGGAACTTTCTGCTGACAGAATTATATTTTTTTGACCTGTAGATATCTGACAATATGATGGACGCTAATGTGTAATTTGTTGTAAAACCCACTAATATTTACTACTAGAATTTGTTTGTATATTGTAGAAAAATTGTAGACTTGGGAGTTTCTTAGGCCCATTACAGTTTGAATTGAAATTCAAAGCGAATAGTTGTTTTCTTCAGCCCAATGTGACAAAATTGCATGTCTTGTTTCATATCTTGCTAAAAGTTGTGAACTGCTGTTTGTATAAACCTTCATCCAAAGTTACCAACTTTAAACTAAATAAAAATGGACATTTCAGAGCATATTATCCTGAAATAATTATATCATCTGATACGTATAATTTTGACTAGTCTCTCGTTAACCATCGAAGGAAAATGCTAGATTGTCAATTCTCGATGATATAGTACCATCCACACTGTTTGAGTAGCAATGTTGGATTCCCAGCAAGTGATTCAGATATAACATTTGATAAACAGCAAAGTCACTAGCGAGATTCGCTTCTATTGCAAGCAATTCGGTAAAATTTTAACGTTATTCAGGGGCCTGTCAAGCTGAATTGATTACCAATGTTAAGTGTTAGAGGTCTTGCAACTGCTGCGAAGGCCACGGGAAGTCCTGCTGTTAAGGTTGGCTTGATACTTTCAAGAGTCCCATTGGTTAGTCCTGAGAAATCAGAACTTGAAAGTAGTTATTACAAATACATGTCTGAGTTGGAAAGAAGATTGATGTGGACATTCCCTGCATACTTCTACTTCAAGAAAGGTACATTGTCAGAACATAGATTCTATGCAGCACAAAAAGGACCTATTAGTAAACAAGAGGGTGTATGGTTTCCTAAAGGTGTGCCTGATATAAAGCATGGTAGAGAGAGGTCGCAAAAGCAGACCATAAATCTTCCCAAATCAAAGCAACAAGAAGGACAAGCATCCGATGATATATCCAGACCTATTATAGCAAACAGTATTGTCACAGAAGCTGATAAGAATAATGATTTAACCAGCCTGGAGAGATCACTGAGAAGAACTTTGTATTTATTAATTAAGGATAAGAAAGGCATTTGGAAGTTCCCAAATTTTGACATTGGTGAGGAAAATTCATTGCATGGAGCTGCAGAAAAGGGTATAAGAGAGATCGGTGGTGACAATATGAATACTTGGACAGTATCTAGGACACCAGCCGCAGTTCTGAAGGATGACCCAAAAAGCTCACAATTCTTAATCAAATCACACATCTTAATGGGTAGATTTGATATACAGGATAAAAGAATACTATCTGATTTTGCATGGCTATCAAAAGATGAAATTAAAGGTAAGGTTGAAAAAAACTATTACGAGAAAATCAGTTTCCTACTGTCTGATATCTAAAATTATACATGGCATTGTCATTGTTGAATCTTGTTTTATTTTGAAGCTTAACAGATTAATCAGAAGCACTGTAAATAAGATTGTTTTGGGTTTTCACTGACCTTCTTCTCAATGGGCGAAAATAATTCGATGATGGTATTGTTTTTAACTAATTCATAAAACTGTAAATACATAACTAAAGTAATTTCAAGTATATTCTATTAACGTCTCTTCGATGCCAGGAACCTACTCTTACGGTTAGGACGTGTAGATCTCGGCCCTTGACTCTTCTCTCTATCGGTATTACTTTTCTTGCTACTTTTCTTCGATATTCCTTTGCTGTGTCCTTTAGAATCTCCATTTTTTCTGGATTCTGTGGATAAAACTGATAGTAATGACAATTTACCTGACCCATAGAAATGTTTCTCCAGAGTGTCATTCTTACCAGATAAAATAAACATAGTCTTATCTGGGAAAAATCTTAGTAGTGGTTCTGAATTAGAGCCGGATAAAGATGATTCATATATTATCTTTCCAGTCGTTACATCACAAAAGCATACCCTCTCATCTTCTAGACATAAACCTAACATTTTCCCTAAATGGCAGATATCCATTGATAAAATATTAGATTCTAACCCAGATATCTCTTTAATGCATATGAGAGTTCGAAGCTCCCATATTGAGCAGGAGCCATCTTTGCTACCAGAAAATAAATATCTGCCCAATGGATCTATTTTTAAACATGTAACTGAAAACCTATGTGCTGTTACTTCTAGTACCTTGAACATTTCATTATTTTCTTTATTTATGCTCATAGCTATAATACTGCCATTTTTAGTTCCAAGGAAAATATTACAACCTGAATTGTCCCATGTTACAGAATATAGTGTATCACTGCTCATAATGGATTTCAATTTTATAGTATGTAACAGCCTATAGTCATCTTTTGCGCTGAATAAGTAAATTGAGTCTGATTTGGTAATTGCAAGTATATATTCGCCAGTGGGATCAAATAAAGCGTTATTAAGCTTAGTTTTATGATCGACCGAGATGCTCCTCACTTTGGATGCCTTTAAGTTCAATTCGTCGTATTCCCATATATCTAGTTCATCAGAATTGCAAGAAGTAATCAATTGTGTTATTTCATTAGGATTCCATGAGATTGAAGTTACTAATTTATCGGTTCCACATGCATCTTTAATATGTATCATCTTTCCTGGAATAAAAGTGGCCTGAATAGATGGCCAAATAGTAATAGAACCATCAATTCTACTGTATGCTAACGAGTGACCAGCCGGGTGGAATTCAAAGGCCAGTATTTCATTAGGTGTTAACGAGTTTTTAAACCGTGATTGGATTCTGGTGATGACATGATTGTAGCGATCATCTTCTATAGCATTAATGTGTTCATTCTCGAAAGCACTTTGTAAAAACTTGACGGCAACATTCTCAACTACATTAACATACTCGTGACTCTTGCTGGAAATGTTGTTGAATGAATCAATTGCTGTTGCTGGCATGGTTCAAAAAGCTGGATTATTTAGACTTCACTAAAACGAACTCTATTATAATTTGGCGGTTTTGTCAATCTTAACCATAAATACGGGTAGTGGCTGATATATGAGTTCAAATAAATTAGTATTGGGCTTGTAGATGCTGATCAATGGTGGTTTATAAATGATGAATCACTTATATGGTACTTTTTAAGTATTTTTCAATCAATGCCATTTTTTCAATAGGAATATTCCCAATTTTTCATATTTTACGTTTTGGTCTCATAAAGGAAGCAGAACTACACAAAGAGGAACCATTTGAGATATCTTTGAAATGAGTAAAGATGAAGAGCGACTACTGAAAGTGCTAGCAATTTGCCAGGATATCAAAGAGCTACGATGCACTACAGATCCTAGAAAGTGGGCAGTACAAGCAATTGAGAAGACTTTGCAGTTACTGTATTGCATGCGTGTATAATAAATTGTTTCCTTGAGTGCAGTAGAGTGGTATAGTGGGTTCGCGGTTGTTAATAGTGGCTATGGAGGACAGCATCGATTTACAGCGCGAGTCCCTTAACAAGCTGATACCAGAGTCTGGTAGCGATGATACTAGTAGTAGTGATGAGGTTAACGGATTGCCAACGAGTAGCGATGATGCTGACGACGTTAGCTTGATTAACAGCGAAGATTTGAATAGTTCGTTATTGAAGAGCGACCCTGGAGGTACTAATAAATCAGATCAAACCAAGAATGATGAGACTGATTCGAACGATGATCAACGAATAGTTTTATCGGGTGGAGTTGAATTGGAAGAAGTACAAGAAACTGTAAAAGTATACAATAACGTAAAACAGGCATTGCTAGAAGTGGAAACAACAGATGAGTCTCAGTTAATATTAGATAAAATTAAAAGAGATAGTCAGTATTCTAGTGACACAGAGTGTGAAAGTCGAGATGCGGATAGTGAATTAGAAGATATTCAATTAGACTTCCGAAGTAAATATCCACAGTTACAAATCCCATATAGCGATGAGCTTTGTGTAAAGATCATACCTTACTTGGATATTGTTTATGACATTCTGAGTGGGGTTGTTACTTCAATGTACTATACTAGAGCTAAGAGAGCAGCCATGGATTCCAAAAAGGCATTTTTATCAGCAGAGGATTTTCGAAACTTGGACATCAATTTATTTACTGCCGGATATTTTGGTCTCCGAAGACAATTGAAAGTTGGTAATATTATTTATGAAAAGTTTAGGGATGAACTTGCTCGTTCTAAATCTCCTAAGATACAATGGTGGGGCCCCATTGACTTTGCCAATTACGTCTTGGCACCAGAAGTATTAGTTAGCTTTGTGCTTGATACATGCCAGAATAAAAGGTCTGTGCAGCTGACCTCGAGGCAAGATGTTTATGAATTATTCGACAATACGACTTATTATGGCAACACAGTGACAGACAATGAACCTTTAGAGTCCTGGGAATTATCAAGGAAAAAAAGAAAATATGGACCTACTAATAAACAAAAAACTCACAAAACTAGGAAGAAGAAGTCATGATCCGTTTTATATTTATCTGTTGTCATCCTCCAACAATATTAGAACTCCATCTAATGAAAGTAAGACTACCTAGATGCTTTTGTTTGTAAAAATTGTATTATAATTACAGTGTAACTGTAATTTTGCGTAAAAAGGAGAGAGGACTACATAGGTGGTGGTAGTTCCTATACTTATCAGGATGCAGGAGGATGTATTTCAGCGGCAGAAAGTACGAATTGAAATTGTATCAGTATATACGATATTGTCAGGCTTGAAAGTGTGAACATTCGCCGTCTCTAGAGACTGAAATTTTTCATCTTTTGCTGCGAGATGGCAACGACGATGAGCATAGCAGCGGAGGATGTGCAATAGTAGAGACAGACCTCATCCATTAGCCGATGTTCGGGATCAGCATAGTGGTTAGCATTGGAGTGGGCGGCTAGGTGTAGAACAGTTGTATTTGATTCATCATAGATTTGAAATAGTTGTGCGTCTGATTACACTTTGTCAGCGTTTTACATTTCCTTCTAGCAATTTTGTTCAGAAAAGATAACCTGGATTTTGCAAAAGATTGCCATTTAATTTCAAAAACTACAAAGGATGTCTCAAAAAGCTTGTTACGTTTGCGGTAAGATCGGCCATTTAGCTGATGACTGTGATTCTGAAAGACTATGTTACAACTGTAACCAACCAGGCCATGTCCAATCCGAATGTACAATGCCAAGAACTGTTGAACACAAGCAATGCTACAACTGTGGTGAAACCGGCCATGTCAAGAGTGAGTGTTCCATTCAACGTTGTTTCAACTGTAATCAAACTGGCCATGTCTCAAGAGAGTGTCCTGAACCAAGAAAGGGTAGATTTGGTGCTGCCAGCAAGAACGTTTCTTGTTACAAGTGTGGTGGTCCAAACCATGTTGCCAGAGACTGTATGCAAACTGACACCAAGTGTTACTCATGTGGTAGATTCGGTCACGTTTCCAGGGATTGTCCAAATGGCCCAAATGAGAAGGTTTGCTATAACTGTAACGAAACTGGTCACATCTCTAGAGACTGCCCAGTTTTGTAATCTTCCTAACCAATTACGTTATTATTAATCAGAAAGAAGAGACAATATTTTTATTTTTAACTAGTGAGCTATGAAGATGTCATTACGATCTGCAATTATCCATTATTTAATTAACATTTTGTGACTCAGTGTTCTGGAAAACAAGGATTTGTCACAATTCGGCATATAAAAGATAGTAAAGAATCAATTTGAAAAGTTATATGTTAATGCGTCTTCTGTGTATTATATATTAGATATTTGGAGATTGATATTTTATCTCGAGCATGACTAAAAATCTGCCATTAGCTATTTACTTAACCCTATTAATGAATATCCGTTACTTTTTTATGCGCATTTCAAAAAAGTTGAAAAAAAACTGATATAGCTGAATTTCACACAATAAAAGTTAATAATGTCCTATCCATATCGTTATCTCAATCAAAGAGAGGTAAATACTTAGGTTAAGGTCGCAGATCTGTACAATTCATTTGCCAATTTAATACTTTGGATACACTCTCTGACATTGTGCACTCTAATAATATCCGCATCAAATCCTACACATGTAGCTGCTATAGAACTGGTGGCTGAGTCTCTTTTAGATGGATCATCTTCTTTTGTTATAGTACCCAAGAATTTTTTTCTGGAAGGGCCGACTAACACTGGAATATTTCTGAAATTAACCGATAGATTGTCTTGTACATAACTGTAATTTTTTAAAAGGGAAGTTTGTTTAATTATCTGCAAATTCTGTTTGGCATTTTTGGCAAATCCAATACCAGGATCCAAAATTAATTGGGACCTTTGAACTCCTTTCTTCATGGCCAAACAATATCTATCGGCCATTTCCTTTCCGATATTCCTGATAAGAACCGTGCTTTCTGATGTGTTTTTTCTACCATTTACATAATGCGTTCCATCTGGTTCACCATATGTGGTTTTAGTAGACATCGTGGCAATATCACCTCTGATATGAGATAATACATATGCTATTTGTGGATTATTGGCGATAACATCAAACATTGTCGGATCAAAAGACCCGGCTGAAATATCATTTACAATATCAATACCGCATTCAATAGCACTCTGAGCAACCTTTGACCTATATGTATCTATCGACAATAAAACCTTATCAAATGGGATATCAGAGCATGCTTTAATGGCCTTTATTAAAGGAATAGTCCTTTCAATTTCTTCTTCTTCAGAAACCTGTGTTGAGCCAGGTCTTGTTGAACACCCGCCAATATCCACAATTAACTGCTCACTTAATCTTAGACCATCATTTATCATTTTCTTAACCTTTTCAACCTTTTCATTTACGTCTAAGTAAGATTCCGAACCATCAGAAAAGGAATCCGGCGTTGTGTTCACAACTCCCATAGCCAAAGCAGACGATTGTGTTCTCCATCTACTTATACCTAGAATCTCATCATAAACCTTAACGTTTTTGAACTTCAGAAATTTTTCACTTTCTCCATCTTTTGACGGTAGTGGTATAAGCTTCCATAAAATATCTTCTGGGTTCTCATTATCATATATATTTTCCAAATGATTGAAAACAGGTTCTGCAGATACAGGATGTGTAAATTCTGGGTGTAATAATTCGCATAGTGGTTCGAGAACGAACGTCCGTTCCAACATCCTTGGATGAGGTACAGTAAGATCTGTATCATTCACCAAAACATGCTCACCGCTCTCGCTTAAATAAAATATAATATCCAGGTCAATTGTTCGTGGCCCATTATTGAACTTTTTGACCCTCCCTAACTTTCTGTATTCGATGTCCTTACACAACTCTAGTAGTTCGTGAGGTGAAAGTGTTGTTTCAATACCAATACAACCATTCAAGAAAGGTGACTGATCTTTAAAATACATCGGTTCACTCTCAAAGTATGAGGAAATGCCCTTTACTTTCACATTTGGATTTTCTCTCAGTAAATTTATAGCTCTTTCAACTTGCTGCCTTCTAGGTTCAATATTTGACCCAAATGCAAGGAATGCAGTATTCCAAGCTCCTTCAATTAATGGAACGTTTGTACCCACCGGTAAATTAAACGAATCATCCAAACTTTTTGGATCAGAACGATTGCTAAATGACTTTTGATCATAGTGAGGCAATTCACTTGGTTTTCTCACACAACTGACACCCACACCTTCAGTATCAGTGATAGCATTTAATTTAATAACCTTAACAGAAATTGGTAGGTCTTTCAAATTGTGTCCAAAATATGAGTCATGTCCAATAATACCACATATATTTTCTGCTAGTGCCTCTACTGTTTTAAAATTTGAGTTCTCAACATGTTGAACTATCTTATCTACTATTTTCTTGATTGAAATATGATGTTCTCTGTTTCTTGGCCATGGTATTTTAATATCTAGGTCCACAAACTGTTTTTCCTTTCTTTCAAAGGTAAAAACACCAATTAGCGTCAATAGACGGAGGTTCTGTATTTTGATAAAGTCCTGTAAATCCTCTGTAACAGCAGCACGACTTCTGTTAACCTCACACGTAATATCCTTGGAACGGATGTGGACAGATGGGACATTAACTTCTAAATTTAAATTATTGATACCAAGCCAACTATCCATTGCAAATTGAGCTACATCACGAGTCATCGCACCAACGGATCCCCATCTATTGTTCTTAAGTCCTATGTATTTCAACATGTCCTTACAGATCACAGCGTAGTTCAATGAATATTTCAAATCATCTGTCTCTGAAGATTTAGAAAAATCTGTGCCCATATTCATGGTTATGTTACAACGTTGTTCAGTGGGTTGACCCCACATATCCGGACCCATATGGGCAGACGCTTCCAACTTTATCACATGAACATGATCTCGATCAGATGCATGCTTATCAACCACCAATGTACTCATAGGGAGCGTTCTAAAAAACTGTCCAATCGCAAGTTTGCGAGTATTACCCTTGATCAATTGAAACAACTTGCCTTTTAAAGAATAAGAAGCACTTTACCGAACAACAATAGATGTTATGAATAAATTAATCAAAATAACCCATTGAACGCTTGGATTCTGACTGAAGAAGTATAATTTGAGAATCCTAATGTAGTACATTCGTTCTGCTGCTACTTGTTTAAATCACTTGGGGCAAACCAATGGCTCATCGCACTTTGAACAATTTTTCATTTTGACACAGCTGAAAAATTGTGGATTGTTCGCTACCAACATTCCACTGCCAGATTATTGAAAAACACTAAATAAACAGTAGATGAGCTCTGTGCTTTGTTCAGTCTTAGACCATAACCTCTGATTGGCATTAACTCCTGGACTCATACAAAGGCCATTGTACGGATATTTGACATTTTATTGTGCAGGGACTAACAAATGAATAGACTGCTGGTCAAAGGATTGACATTAATTTCACCATCGTTATAACATAAGGATTTGTTCAGTTTAAAATTAATTAATTGAGAAATGGCCCCGTTAGAAGAACATCACAACCAGCGACAACTGCGACTTATTTCTGTTGCCTTTAAGGAGGCATCAATTGATTCGCCATCTTTCAGAGCTACAGTAAATTTCTTCCACACAAGAGTTGATATTTTTGAAGAATGGATAGACAAGTCCATGGCTTTCTATGAGAAAAAGTATACACATTCATATGATGATTTCAAAAGAACCCAAAATTCACTCTTGTCACAGCTATTACCTTCTCCATCAATGTTAAGTAGTGGACTTGTTAGCAATCAGGGATATACACCAAGCTTGGTAAGTAACTTTTTATTTGATTTTACGGAATACTCAGAAAGAATAATTAAAGCTCTTAAAGGTAACGATATATTGAATTCAACTCCGTTATCTGAATTAATATCTGTTGCTATCGATCCGTATAAGGCCTGCCGAAAATCTTTTGACTACTATCAGACAAAATATGATTCCATGCTTTCTACATTTCAAGCTGCTAACATAAGGGAGGTTAGTATTGATCCAGAGACCACCAAGAATGATACGATCCATATTTTTACCCTACAGAAAAGCTACTTACAAGCATCTTTAGACCTAATAGAGGCCATTTATACACTGCGGCTACAAATTGACAAATTCTTATTGGATACAATGAATAATATGAAATCGGACTCAATATATTCCCCAAAGGATGGTTCACGACCACTTGATCTGATGCCTTCCATGAATGAATATATGAAAGACTACACCATGTGGGTTCAAAATGCTATAGATGGTGCTAGAGCATTGGAACGTGACATTGAAAATGCAAAAAAACAAGCATATGAATATACCTTGAGTCATATTACTCCATCAGAAGATATTAATGATTATGATATAAGGACTATTTCCACAAATACATTCGTCGACCAAAATATCCACATAAACAAAACACCAGAAAAGAGCGGGTGGTTATTTATGAAGACATATGTGGGGACACCGAGCAGAGAAATATGGGTGAATAGATGGTGTTTCCTGCAAAATGGTGTGTTTGGAACTTTACTATTATCACCTTCAAAAACATACGTAGAAGAAACTGATAAATTTGGTATATTTTTGACAAATATAAGATACAAACCGGAAGAATATCGAAAATTTTGTTTTGAAATGAAAATATTCAATGGTAATAATTCCGCATCACAGGATAAAAGGAAGATGATCGAGTTAGTCTTTCAAGCTTCAAGCTTGAAAGAGCTAAAATCATGGATTAACGCATTTGAAACTACTCGAAAGGTTGTCAGCCAATTAGATAAGAACAGTTTGAATTATGAAATTGCTTATAAGAGATTCTCTCCCAAATATATTGAATTCGCATCTAGTACAACGACAAAAATCGATCAACAAATAACAACTTTTGATGACACAACCGAGTCGTTATTCCAGAAATACAAATGTGCCTTTTCAGAATATGAAGTGTTATCAGTTGGAAGCGAAAAAATATTCAATTTCCAAACAATAATAACTCCAATTTCGACGAAAATGACGAACTTAGCGTTTTTAGCTGATAATTCAGTGTATGGATCATACTGTACCAATGCTGTGGTAGCAAACATATGGGGTACGACTTACTGGAGCGATTATTCTCTGATATTGTCAACTGTCCCTATGAATGAGGAGAGAACTACCTCCAAACCGACAACTCGTTTGGTATCTCCTCATGATAAGATTATCTATCCCAAATTCTATCCAAATGCCATGAAATTTTATGACTTACAGTTTAAGAATTTATTCTTTTCCATTGACCAAAGACTAAGCAAAATAACAGAGGAGTTTCTTCTTTTCAAATTCGATGCATTCTGGTGCCCAAATAAAAAACAGAAATTTGCTTCTACTTGCTACTTAACACAATACAACCTTTACTCATTCATTAATTCTGTTGGATTTATTTGTCTAACTAAAGTCAATCTAGATGACTTAGTTTCAATCGAGAAAGACAAAGCTACACGTACACTAATAAGAATATATGACTCTAGTGGATTGCAGCTTCGGGTAAATGTCCTATTTACAGATCCTGAAGCAGTGGCCTTAAAACTCCAATATCTACTAGAAAAGAAGGCTTCAGGGACCAATGATTCGATAATGGAAATCTTTGCTAGATTCTCAGAAATTGATAAAGAAATGGAGGAGAAGAGAAACTTGGAAAGAGCCAATTCAGATTCATCTGAATCTGTTTACGATAGCCAACTCGTAGGGAGTAAACATGATCATGAGCTAACATTCTGGAATATCACTAAAGAGAGCGCTGAGCTATTAAATAAAAGAAAAATGCTACAAAAAGCAAGTAGTGTATACTTTAGTCACAATTATGACATTCCATGTAAAGGATTGATGCATTTACTGTTTGGTGACGAATCTCAAGCTTTCCCCAAATCACTATTTTTAGCGAGGAAGAATGGAACTCAACATGTAAACTGGTACTGGAAACAGAAGCGTACTAACAAAACGGGCGATGTAATTCTATCCAGAAAAATTGAGTTTGTTGTCGACATGACCGATAACTTTCTAACAACTAGCAAATATTCTGATAATAACGTAGAGGAGTTGTCATTGGAACAAAACATTGTGAAGGCAATTGATAATAAGTATTATGAGATTGACCAAACACCTGTCAGAATTAAACTACCTTTTGCAAGAATTATGAAAGTCACTACAAAGTATATTATCAGTGAAGCATATGATCCAGAGAAGTCTACTTCCGAGAACAAATCAAAATCACCACGAAATGGCTCTTGCTTTCAATTGTTCTTTAATATAGATTTCCTCGATTGTAAGTCAGGGAATCCTGTGAAGGATCTTCATTTCCTAGAGAGAGTATATTTAGACTGGGCTATACATTTTGCTGGAACTGAATTCTTTCTTTTTAGGAAGGTTATTAGATTTTACTTAGAAAAGATGGGCAAGCATGGTAAAGTAATAAAAGCAATGAGATTATGCGGGTTAATCGGAGTTTCTGATGAAGCAACTAATGAAACAGAAAAACATGAAGTAATAACTGAGAAAGATATAGGTACAAACAAGGATGTAAATGTTGACCCCATTGTTGACATGAAGCAATACGATGCCCGATACACACTAAATATTATCAGCAAAGTTCTTCTCAAGAGGCTTGTTTACCGTGTTTCAAATCTGTTTTTTTTCTTATTCAGAGTTATTATCTCATTATTCTTGGGATCAAGCACTGTTGTCCAGAGTTTAAACAGATACTTGCTATTTGGACTTCTGTTGTCCATTATTGTGAATTTATATCTATCTGGACGTAGCACCCTAAATTTCTGGTCTGTTCATAACGCAGAGAAAAAGTTCAATAATTTTATGAGTGATTCCGGTAAGTTTACAATGCAAAGATCAATCAAGATTGATGATCTTGACTTATTAACCGAATATCTTGCCATCGATGAAAATAACAGAGCTTACAATAAATTCCAAGAGTATTTACACGATATCGATCATGATTTCAAATACAAAACAACAAGAAAGGATCTTGCTGTGAAACGTAACGAATTACTAGTGGAACTACGTATTCTCCAGAACATGGAACGAGAACTTGTACAAGGTGAATACAAACGATTTTTACTTGAAGAGGTGGATAGATGTGAGCAAGCTTTAAGAGAAGTACCAGACCTTTTCACAAACGATGAAAACATAAAATCTTATTGCGAAAACTGCAATGACGAACTTACGCGTGTTTCAAGACTACTGCTTTAAACATTATGACCCACCTACCTTTTCATACAGATGCATTTTATATTTATATCTCTCAATTCATAAACCCTAACCTTAACATCTTCGTTATCACAACCGACGTTTGACTTTTCTGTCTTTTTCAAATGTCCTTGCGTTAACATAGATGGAAAAAAATTTAGTATTTAAAGCGGAGCATAAATTGTTCTTTCAAACTGGACGGTTTGATATATTCTCAAGTATTTCACTCCAACACTAACAAGAGTAAATTACTCTAGTATTACATGACTACGATGGCAAATTAACTTGTAAGGTTACAGGCCCATGGATGCTTACATTTTGACTTTTGACAACTATTATTGGTGCTTTCAACAACCAATTCTAATAGCGAGAAAATATTCGAAGTTAAGCAACAAGGTGTATGCCAATACTTCTTGACCTGAAATACTAAAATATGTTAATACACTGTTGTGTTTATGATGACAAACTATATCTCAGCTCACTCAGATCACCCGTGATTGATAATATATTCCTATCCAACATTCATCAATTCACCTGACTTTTATCACAACAGAATTTAGCTTCTTAGTATTTCACGTAATCAAACCCTTGCAACAGTAATACAAAACCATTTAGCGTTGTCAAATTAGAATATGTATTTGTATTTTGAATCTGTAGCTGTATTGAACTCTCGATACTTCTTTCTAAAGGAATCCTGGCAGTGTAGGACTTTTGTCATCAATTTCATTACAATTAGGTCAAATTTCAACAGTAGTACTAAACAGCAAAAACAGCAATTTTATATCAAAGCTTTATCACTACAAGTGCTACAACTTACAAGCCTAAATACAGAAGCCTATCAACTTGAAGCCCAATTAGAAATACAGTTATGACCTATGCTGATAAAGATCATGTTATTACTGAATTATTGAAGGATCCTGTATATTTGAGTCGACACAAGTCGTTGGCTACCCATCCAAAAGATGAGAATGACTTGTATGCCTTGGAAACCAAATTAGAGGAAGAACTTCATGACCTTAAGGACCTGAAGATCGTGTCTTCATTGGTTAAAGAGACTCAGGTAAATCTGGATTTGATGGAACTAGAGAATTGCTACTACTCCTTATATAACTTATCAAAGAAATTAAAAAGCAGCCGTTCTTTTCTGAAACAATCATTGCATTTCCAAAGATCGGTTGCAGTACATGTTGATGAATTGAGAATCAAATTACTGTCTACAATTTATGATATTTTAGCTACAAAGTTTTGGTCTATTAGCGAAAGTAGTTTTGAGTTCCACCCAGATATTAAATGGAAGGAAGAAGAATTCATGATGAAATATGAAGAGTTCAAGTCTTTTGTCTCAAAGAGTTTTTTCCCTGACAATGCGATTAATAATTCTCATTGGCTGATTACTGATATTATACATAGCGAAGAGCAAGAGAGAATGCGTAACAAGTTGAAGGATATTTACATCAATTACATTGATTTTGCAAGTTTAACAAAAGCTGTTAAGGATGCCTTATTCTCGGATGAGTATGAGTTCGAATGGAGTGACAATAACTACACTAAACTGCTGATAACAAAGAGGGGGGCTTTATGCATACAGAAAAGAATTGAGAGCTTTAACAATCTACTGAGCTTTTTGGAGAAAGGAATTTCAAATAGTGATAAATTCAAATTACTCACAAATCTAGGCAAGGCAATAGGAATTGAGTTTTTGAGATTTGTTAAATCAAATGCTACTGGAATTATAGATAAGAATGCAAACTCAATTAAACAACAAACATTGTTGTTGAACGACAGATTAAAAACTATTTCTGAGCAATCTGGAGCTTGGAATTTCGATAGTGATCAAATTAGTAAACTTCTGAATGATGAGATCCTGTATAAGAGTTTGTTACTGGATGGCGTTCTTGGACGTGCAATCTCTGATGTCAGAAAATTGATTGCTAACGAGTCCTGGAAATCAAAAACAAAAATAGCATTAAAAAATTCTGAGATGCTCAATGACTCTAAGGAAAAAGAGATATCACAAGATAATGTAGGAGATGAATGGGAGTGGAACGAGGACGAAATGGATGATGATGTTCATAACTCAACATCTAAGGTCCCAAACTCAAAATCTGAGGATTTGAATGACGATGAAGATGGTTGGGCTGATGAAATCGATGTTGATTTGGAGGACGAAATAAACACAAAAGAAACCGAACCTGAAGATGACGCCTGGAACGATGAATGGGATGTTGAAGAAGATATTAAGTCTACACATTCCAATAAAAATTCCAAAAGTAAGCATGTTATAAATACAACAGAAGAAGTAACAATAACAGAATTACCAAAAAAATTCCTCAATATAATGGAAAAACTATTGGTAGACGCACGAGCAATTGATGTAAACCTACCACTAACGGAAGATTTCAAATACAAAGCTAACCTTCTACAAACTGTCTTCTTTTCGATCAGTTCTACTAAATATGGTAACGAATGGTGGCAATTTTATAACGACATGAAATTTACTTTCGACCAAAATAACGACATGAAGAGACTACAAGAGCTAATATACAACTACATGGAAACTAATTTACAAAATACAAAGAAAATCTCCAAGAGGATACTAAGCAGGCAATTACAACAATTTCAGAGAAACGAAAACAATCCAAGTTGGAATGACACTCTTGACAACTTCTTACCATTTCTAGAAGAGGAACTTGCTAATATCACAAATCACATCACACAAGAGGATAGCTTCAGATATATCACAAGACTGTTCAGCTTTATTTTTGAGGATGTGATAATTCAAAATATACTATCATGGGATATTATTTCTGAGAAAAATTCTGAAAATATATCTGAGCTTTTAAAATTGATAATTACTAGCACACAAATCGACAGTTTGAACACATATCCAAAGTACAGAGAATTATACGAAAGAGTCAATATTGTGGCAAAGTTGTTACCATTACACTTGAAAGAAATCATGGAAATGTTTTACAACGGTGACTTCTATCTGTTTACGACGGAAGAGATCATAACTTGGATAAAATTGCTATTTGCTGAGACGCCCTTACGGAAAGACGCAATCGATGACATATATGAAATCAGAAACACACCAACCGAAGACTGACACTGGCAAATGGCTTCATTGCATTATTTAAACAAGAGAAATGTACTATTTCACCAATATCCACTACTTTGAATCATATACAACGACATATAAAAAAGGGTGTAGTTTTGACAGTTTTACTCATGTTGCAAGACCGGACTTTCGGTATCATCTGATAGTCATGGATTTTATGTTTGCTTCTCAGTAGATATTACTAAATTAATATATAACAAACGACAGAAGACTGTCCCATCTCATATTTATCTAATTTTCATATTAAAATCTGTATTTTGCTCTCTTATTTGAGTCTACTACTATTGAAAAAAAATAAATCATAAAACTCATTTACTTTTAGAACATGAGCGAAAATCAAAACCATTACCAATTTGATGTCGTTATGACATGTTCCGGATGTTCTAGCGCTGTTGAACGTGTGCTGAAGAAACTTGAACCAGATGTCTCCCACATTGATATATCCTTACCACAACAAACTGTGGATGTATATACCACATTGCCATACGAAACCATCCTTGAAAAGATCAAAAAGACAGGTAAAGAGGTCAAATCTGGAACCACTCTTTAGATGAATTAATCTAAAATATCAAGTTGAAGATTGGTAAATGGAACATCAAATAATTACCGAAGGTTGACTATCATTGTTCTATCCCAATCGATAAATTGAGATAGCATCGGCAAAACACTAGGGCTTTTTCTGAGTTAGATGTCACTTGAAAAATTGCAAAAAATCCAAAAATGTTACGATGCTTTTATGCGATGAGCTAATTGATTTGTCAGGAACCCAATAAAAAGCTATCCATTTGAATCAGTAAGTATTTTGTAACTTTAATAAATATTCCTTTGTAAGAAACACCATCAACTCTCGTTCAGTTCCAAATTCATTATTTATTACTTCATCATTAAATTATTCAGCTGATAATCATGAATACTGATGAATTACTATTCTTAGAGGAACAGTTCTATCAAGAAGGTTATGAAGAAGGCAGAAATGAAAACTTGAAGAACAATTTAATAGAAGGTAAAGAGTTTGGGTTACAAGTTGGATTTCAAAGATTTGTGTTACTAGGTCAAATGGTTGGGATGTGTGATGTCCTTGATTCTTTACAGTTGAAGAATAATTCGTTATTTAAGAACATCGCAAATGTCAGAGAGCTGATCAGCTCTATCGAGCTTAACAACAAAGAGGAGAATGTTGAAAGTTTAGAAAAGACTCTAGTGAAATTAAAGAATAAATTTAGATTGATTCTACTTTCATTCCAGAGGGAATTTAAACACAACGATCGCAAGCCTATCAATTTTGATAATTTTGAAGATTTGTCAAGAGCAATTGCAGGAGAAATCAAAGGGTTTGTTGAGGATGAAGATGCTACAGACGCTAAGACGACTCAAGACCAGGCACAGGCTTGGTAAATTTATTTATTATCGATATTCATTCTAGGGAACCGGATTTCTAAACTTTCTTAAATGGCGAGTCCATTTATGAATCTTTAGTATCCACTCAATATCGCGGATCTTCATATCGAATATTATAAAATAAAACGAAATGGACATATTTATTATTATATGGAACTGTGCTAAATGCTCTGATAATTTAATCATGGACACCACTGAAATATTCCGATATATCAAAACTTACAGAACTTGCAATTTCAGAAATGATTTCCCAAGGTATATTTACTCTCCATTTTATTTTATTTCCCAAAACGTCAAGATTTTTTGAACTACTACAAGTTATTAGTTTCAAGGAAAATAACTCAGCTAAGTTCTGGAATACCTCAACATTAGATTTCATGAGATCATCAACTTTTAAGGCTGCTAATGAACCCTTAGGAACTTCTATTTCGAGGGGGTATATTGACTGGAATATGGCCAGTAACCTCTCGATGTAAAAAAAAGACGGTTGTAGATATCTCGGATTTTGTTCCTTCTTCTTGCGTTTGCTATTCGCAGCCTTGCTTCCCCGCTTTGAAAATATTCCTATATCAAATTTAGTTTCAATGTAGGAACAAAAATATGCTGCAATAAGAAGATATTTTGATATGTTGGATAACTCATATGTTTGTGTCATTGCAGTATCTGAGTAATCCTCATAGGTGTCGTTAAAGTCATTTTTTAGACTATCATCAGTTGTTATGAATAATCTCACATTGGCACGATAGAGTGCCAATGGATCCAGAATATTATTCTTATCAAGATTTTTCAAGTATAGTGGCCATTTAAAGTCTATCAAATCATTTAGTGCGTATATGTCATTCCCTGTATAAGAGTGAAAAGCTTGAACAATTAATTGTATGAAATTAACCGCCACCTTTTCTAAAGATTCGTTAGTATATTCACATTCATCTAAAAGCTCTAATTGCATGACAAGGAACGAACTTCCAACTAGTTCTTGTGCTCTAGTCAGAATTAAAATTTTTATTATTTCATCTAAGTTATACCTAGGAAAAACAACCATAGGAATTGCATTGCTGCTATATCTATTAACAAAATTCAAATCTCGTACGGTGTAGATGGATTTCATAACAATTGCATTGTCATTAGGAAGAAGTTCATGAAGTTTAAGTAATTTGTACAATATTTGGGAGTCTAAATCTTGTAAACTATCAAATCCATCATAGACAATATATAACGGTATCTTTTCTGGTAGTTCTTTGTAATGACTGAACAGCTTTATTAAATATTTCACCAAAAAGGAAGGTTCCTCTACAGCCATTGGATCGTATTCTTTATCCTGAAGTCCAGGATATTTTTGCATCAGCCTTTGTTGCGTAGACCTAGCTATCGCTTGGAATAGAGGCTTCCAGGACACAACTTCAATTGGATCTAGCCATACATTAATAATATCTGGCTTCAACTCAAAAACTTTCCTCAATGTTAGTGTCTTACCAGTCCCGCTATATCCTTGTAGGATTAAATTCGGGGTTGTTAATGTTGAATCCACATCAATCAAGGAATCAAGCAATTCCAATTGATAATCCCTAAACAAAACTACCAAGTTAGACTTACTCATTGAATTCCATACAGTATTACACTTTCTTATTTCAGTTGACCAACCTTAGTTTAATCGTGAATCAACTTCTTTGTTGGTGTTTCTTGTAATATACCTACTCATCGCAAAACATTTTTTTTATCAGTTTGTTTCGCGAAGTCCATAATTTTTCAATTAATGAAGACTGGTTAATCATATACCAAAAAAATAGTATATACATAATAAACATTAAAATATATGCTGAATGCACTCTATGAGTATTTGTTATATAGATGCTGTTTATATTATTTTCATTATTGATTTTTTTTGTCTAAGAGAGAAGTTAGAAAAGTAAAAGTTGCGGTCTCAACAATGTTCCATCAATATAGCGACTCTAAAGCATTTTTCACAAGACTGTAGTCATAAAAATCTGCGACTTGTTTGTAAATTTTAACAATGTTGCTTAGTTTTTCTGGTTTAGTCGTACATATCCAATTACCTGAGCAGTTACAATTGGTGCTCATCAAATCGCGTTTTACTGTATGACACTTTTCACACCTTAAATCCTGAGTGATATATGTCTGATATTCAATGGCTAAGTTCTGAATCATATGCTCTTGCAATAAAGAATCATTAATACTCTTATCACATCTAGGGCATTGAAATTTACCGTCAAGTCCATCACGACATAGATCCAGGTCAGACACATAGGAGCAATACTCACACAATATACCATTGATTACCAAAGAATCGGACGGGTTTTGGAATTCAGCCTCTTTTGCAAACTCTCGGATCTCTAAAAATTTCAAAACTTCTTTTCTTAGTTGCCTAACCTCTAATGTAGTACTCTTTGATAACAATAGTATTTGGAATAAACTCTTTATAAATTCCAGAAGAGGATCATCCATTTTTATATGGGAGCCAGGAAGAATAGGAAATGCATAGTCTTCTGAAAATCCGGGATCCAAAATAAATTCACGCTGGTTGCGGAATAGTTTGTTGACTCTTTGAAGTAAAGGTTTACCAATTTCCTTTGAAAACGATGATAGTGGAGAAATATCTTCTGTATCTGATTGAGGTGTCAAACCAGTCACTATTTGAGTTGCCCTTTGAGTTCCATATGATGATTCTAAAAATGCTCTTTTAGTTTTCACCATACTATCCAAAATAATCATGGCCCAATCTTCAAATTCTGATTGATAGATTCTAGGTAAGTAATACTTGATTTGCCAATTAGAATAAGCCGTATAATCTTGCTTTTCACGTTCCTCTATTTGGGAACATGACAAGCCACTAAAGTTATATTTATCCATCCATATAAGTAGGTCCCAGTAGCGTTCAATGTTTAGATCAAGATAGGTAAACATTGGATTAGATCTGATGGATTTGATCATGTAGTGGCTATAGGCATAACAAGTTTCTGGTGATATTTTGTTGGTCTTAATTAATAGCCGGTTCCTATCGGCAGACACTATAAATGAGCCAAGCTCATTAAACTCATTCATCAATTGAAAGAGTGACTTTTTTGTCAAGTTATGAATGTGATATCTTAACGAACCATCGAACAGTTTTGAATCAGTGCTGTAAACCCAGCTTACCAAAGAATTGACTAATAAATCTGCAGTGATATTTTTTTCAAGTGCTCTATCCCACCATTCTTTCAGCAACGACTTCAAGACCGCCAGGGCATCATGGGAAAATGAGTCTTGGACAATTCCTTGATTATTTCCAACTGGCTTATCCGAAACGTCTACAGTATTCATGTCTACCAAATCGCTACCTTCGGCCTCATTTATGAGTGTGGAGCATAAAATCGTATTAACGACTAAATTCTCAATTGACACTTCAAGAACAACATTATCATAAACATCTGGCACATTGATGTTGGGAAAATCAAGATCATTCATGATCCAGGAGGTATTTTGATCAAAATCATTTTCCATACCACCGTGATCAGGTAATGGTGATTGCTCATTCCACCATAATATGATATTATCCAATTTCAGTCTTCTCGCATAAATGACATCAATAACAAAGTCCATCTTTTCTAAGTTTATGTTACATATTGGAACATTGCTATGTTGTGACAGTGAAACCAAATGAGAGACCCAATAACTTGTGGAGATAATATAAGAGCACAGTTTATTGATCATCACATTTTGCCAATTTAATTGTGGTAATGCTAAAATATTCATAGACAATTCAATAATAGGGATTTGAGTGGAGTATCTAATATTCTTCTTGATTAAACTGGGGAAAGGACTTTGCATCAAAAGGAGAACCTGTTGTCCCTTCTGTTCCTTTATCATAGCAAATTCTTGATTAATTGCTTTGAATAATTTCTTTTTGTCAGTGTAATGATTGCTATTCATATCCACATTATCAGATAAGTTGATATACTTGTTAAATTTGGTAATTCTATCCTTCCTCTTATGGTATTGCTCCTTAAAAATACCAATAATAGTACTTTCTAGTAACTCTTGTGCGTTATTTGACGGCTTCTTTACAAATATGCTTAGTTTATTCTCCCACGACCTGAAAATTACAAAGAATTCATAGTCAATATTAGTATCGATATGCAATAAATAACACACATTCAAGTCAAAATGTGATAAATATCTGTCATTTCCAACACTTGTGAGATCCTTCAAATGAAAACCATCTTGTAAACTCTTACCTAGGCTACCAACCTTTTTAGATTTGAATGAGATTGTTGTCCCTAAATCCATTAACGCTTTCTGGGCAGGACTAATATGTGATTCATAAATACCCAAAACACTCTCATCATTCAAAACACTACCGCTATCCTCTAATTCATCTAGATATACTTGTTCCGATAGAGTTAGTTTAAACAGCGGACTGGCTGAATCGTTGTTTATACGTGCGTCGTTTGGCAAAATCGCATTAGATCTCTCAACTTCACAGTTTTTGATTTTTTTTAGAGGAACGGAGTCAGTTTTGAAGTTAATATAAAGTGTTCTAGGAACATATATCTTTAAAACTTGAACTTTACCATTAATAATCACATAAGCATCAACTGCACCTGCTTCATAATTGTCTCTATACTGCAAAACCTCCCAAGACCCATTAGCAAACATTTCCGCCTGCTTCCTAATCATGCTACCCAAAACTGATCTTGAATTTGTTTCACCTGATTTACCGAATAGTTGAGTTCTCCGAATACGATCTCTGCGTTGGATTTTCCATTTTATTTTCTGGTAGCTCAACCATGAGACATAATCTTCCTCCATAGATGGCATTGTTGCAGGAAGCACTAAAGATTCCTCGTCATTCTTTTGGACATCACGATTCCTTTTGTTTTTATTTCTAGAAGTAACTTTAGCCAATTTAATTCTTTTTATGTCGTCATCCTCATGAAATAAGTCCTCAATATCTTTTATCCTCCTGTTTTGTGGCTCCTGCGAACTTTTGCTCAAAAATCTTTCCAGTTTTGACTGCTTAAACTTATCTTCTTTCACAGCAATCCTTCTTTTCAACCAATCTGGATGCTCGACCCTTGGTACAGGGTTGGGAACATTTTGTAAAGCGGCAGGTATCGTAATGATTTTTTGAATCACAGACGCTAATCTTTCTCTATAGTACCCCCAATCTAAAATTGTACGAATATCAAAATTATCTAATGAATGATCCATGGTCCATCTTCTTAAAAATGATCTTTTCACATTAATATCTGATGAAAATATAGCCACAGGAATAGCTCTTTCCGTAACCGGTGCACCATGGGGCTTTGAGCTAATGATGTACTTACATTGTAAACCCTTATCCTTTACCATATCTTCACCCAAAAATTCACCCAATCTCTTAGCAGTAGTGATGGATGTAGATTTCTGACCTTCATATTCCTTGAGTGATTTTGACATGCTTCTGTTTTCACAAATCAAAGAAACTAAATCCTCATCCTCCAACATTGAACCCTTATTATCAAGAATGTCTAACCATCTATTCGAAACAGCTGCAACTGATGCATAACATTCTTCCAAGGTTTTACCATCCAAGAAAACTTTGAAAATATCACTTTGGAAATTTTTGATCAACTGCAATTCACCACGTCTCTTCAGTTCAAAACCTTTAAGTTCAGCCAATGAACCATCCTCATTAAAAACAGCATATCTTTTTTTAATACCTTTACCTTCTTCCTTCGAAGTTGGCAGAATCATAGCTTTATAAGGACCATCAACTTCAAAAAAGATGGTATTTTCGCTATGAGTTTCATATTTATGTTTTACTGGATCTACTAATTCTTGATATTGATGGTTGGTAAACTTTTGATGAACCCTGTAATTTAACATAGAGCATGGATAAGACACAAATAATTTCTTGCCATTTTCAAGTTTCAGGAAAAAGTTTTCAGGAAATGATTTTGGTAAGATACACCAAATACCATCGGTATCTAACTCTAAGGGTCTACCCACACGCTCAACAAGCGCTCTAGCCATCTGAATAATAGTTGCACCCGTTAAACATGTAATACCAGCCATTTCCATCGAATACCAACGCGAACCCTTTCTCATGACATAACCGTAAAACGAGTTCAAAATAACTTTATGAGCTAATTGAAGGGAGTCATATAAAACAACCATTTTATTAGCTTCATCCTTCCCATGTTTATCATTTCTATCAATACTGGACATTTTCCCTTTCCATTTCTTTGCTAAACCTTTGAACTCATAACGTCTGTCACGGAACGATTTCACTGTATTAACATAAAATGGGTTTTCTCTTTGACAAACAATAGCTTCTCTTTCAACAATTTCTGATACTTTTATTCTATGGTAGACTTTTTTGGAATATTCTGTTAGACGTTTTTTAATATGTGCCACTTGTTCTGAATAACTAAGTTCATCAAAGGTTAAGTATGGCTTTTTGGAGAACTTATTTTTATTAGGAAATGTTTCATTTTGGAGAGCTCTTTTAATCATATTGTATTCATCAGATTTAGCAGGATAAAATTCACCTCTCCATGCCCATTTTAGCCGCCGAGCACAACTTTTACCTGGCCTGTTGAAATCACAACTAGCACAATCTTTTTCAGTTTTTATACTATCGGGTTGTAATCTATTTGTGGTCATAATGTTAGGATACATCGATGCAACATCAACATGGTAAATAAGCGGTTTTTCATGTCGCTTATTATTTTCTTTTAGTTCCAAGAGCTGTTCCTTTATTTGCTCCTTTATTTCTTCGAAATTTGTGACATCTTCCATCTTGGCTTTATTTTCTACTTCAACGGCAAATTTCAACGCATGAGGTAGATCTTCTATTAGCTCATCTATAGCTGATGTGTCAATCTTGAATTCTGTTGCCAGATCACTTCTAAATACACCGGCCTCTAAAGACTCCACATGGCCACCAACATATGTTTCTGATTCCAGCAAGTGTCCATCGTAAAATCTTTCTAACGGATCAGTATGCTTGTTTGGTAATAATATGTTACCTTGATAGGCTTGGACCATTAATAACATTTCACAAAGAGTACCTGTACCCTTTCTTAAAACTTCGTCTGGATTTAATGGAATAATTGTACATAGAGAAAAGATGAATGGATGCACATACTTCATATACAGGTAGTATGTTGCAACCGCATCAGAAACCGAATATTCTGATAATTGCTGTGGTCTTTCGTAAGCATATGGGGTCATTAATTCTGGATCAAGTTCAATAGGATTGTAACCAAGTTTTGCTTGAGTCACAGCCTTCAAACCTTGAGATCCTTGAGGTAAATACGAATCACGCTTTACCCAACGGAAACAATCCATATGAACACAATAAGATGACTTATATTCTCCTTCTGAATCTGGAGCAAAACCAATTTCTTCAAACATATCTAGACCTCTAACAGATGCTCTTTTCTCTATAAAAGGCCAATCAAAGAAGTCACCGTTGAATGTTGATATCACGGTTGGTCTTACATCTCTTATATGCTCAAAAAATCTTTGCAAAACTGCAAGTTCGTCGACTTCATTAAAAATAGTAAAATGTCCCTGTAGTTCGGGTTTTGGTGTATACTCAAAATCTTCAATGTCCTCAGATATAATTTCTCTGTTAGTGATTAGAAAACCATCTCCGTCAATCATATATGATATCATCATGACTTGGTCTACCGAAGCTTCAGGAAATTTTAGTGGCGCTTTAGTTGTTTCGATATCAAATGCCAATACAACTGGGTCAGCAAATGCAACTTTATCTGGCCAAACAAAAAACCCCTCGTGAGTAACCTTGTACCATTTTCCCACCCTTATGTCTTTGTCTATCGATACTCTTACATGGTATGGTACGTCATATTCTCTAATATCTTCAATGTATTGTTTGGCATCTTTTTTATCTTGAACGCTGGAGGATGCAAATCGATTCACATTGGAGCTGAGCATACCATTTCCGTTAGAAATATTACTGTGCTTGAACACGTTCCTTTGTTGCTTATTGCTCTCATTCTCCGCCAATATTGGTCTCAGTAATTTTCTTGCTTCGAATAACTGGTTAGAGTTTACAAATGTCAATTTGATGAGTGATTTCTGTAGACCAAGTAAATGGTTATCGAGTTTTAAGTCTTCCTTCTTCAAAGTTGAGATATCTTTCAGACAAGTTTCCAAGTACTTTTTTAAAAACTCTTCCACATCATTGAGCCTTGCATCATCAGTAACTGTTACAAAGAAGTAAGGGTCATATGTTATCGATGACTTGAAACTACCACCTTCTTCATCCAGAAAGTAAAAGTCTACACCGGCAATACCTGCAGCGCTAGGGTTGTAATCTGAACCACCACCGGATGCAATCTCCTCTGATATTAACGTTGGGTGCATATTTACCAGCCACCCTGTCCTACCCGGTACTTGATCAAGCCTGTCTGGATCTACCCTGCCGTTATATTGCGGCGGCACATACCTCTCAAATCCCATCATTGCATCAATGTCATCAACTTTTGCAGCTTGTAATAACTGCTGAGCAGTCACAGCATAACCATTGGAAAGACTTCCTGCCTGGCCATTACCTCTCTTAAACCTCGCCGTACTCATCACACAAAGCTATATAATATCACGACCTTTGTATCTTCCCTCGGGAAATGTATTTATATTGGAACCTCTATTTGCAATGGGAGGTGTGCAGTTCTAATGGGCTTGAAATCCTATAACCGCCCAACAAACCTTCAGAGCAGCAAATCCAACCGGGTGAGGAAGTGAAAAATTTATGTTAATGCCGAACCAGCTCACCAATACGCTTACCGTAGAGCTCACTGATATTCAATTACTTTACCCAAAACAGCCTAGTTTGCACAGAAACTAGTACGTTCAACCTTGCCTAAGATGTAGAGACGCGTAAAATTAACTTTGTTCTAACGTATTCGCATGAAAAAAAAATATTCAGAAAAAGATCTTCACGCGTTTGTCATTGTGTACTAGAGATTATCAATATGATCACACACTACATACGGAGCTGCTTCTGATGTTTACTGTTTACCCAGCTTTCATGCTTTTTGTCAGTATTTTTTGTCACTTTGCTGCTGTTCTACAAACATAACGGTGGCTGTGTCTCTTTGTCTCTTAGTCTCTGATTGTTTGGGCTAACTGTCATTCACTCTAGCTCTCCTTCAGTACAGAAGTGGCCTTTCTTTTTGGTCAGAACCCAACCGTTTTCCCTTTCCCGAAGCTTGTTTTCCTCACCTCTCCCTCACTCAAGGAATTTCTCTAAATTTACTGCAGAATAGTAGAACGAGAAAACCCAAGCTAATAAAGCTAGGATCAGACCGGTTTATAGTATAAAGACTTAAAAATCTCTGTGGTACAAATACAGTTTAATTTTGGTAGTTCTGTATACGGAATCCTGATATATAATAATAAGGCGAAATTTAACTAGGGATTGTGTTTTACTTTTATTTGCCATCATAAGGGATTAAAGGTAGTTATTTTCCTCAAACACTACTAACTGCAATAAAATCAGCAATATTTAAACCATGTCATATAATCCATACTCTTTTCAAGGAGAAGCTACCGCGAATGACAGGTTCCGCCATGGTTCGCAACCATCAATGGAACAAGGCCAACCACTATTTGGTGCGCAACAGGCTTCTCAGCAGCAAATGCCACCTCAACAACAGCAACAGCAACAACAACCAGGTTTCAATTTCCAGAATCCTACTCAATCAATGGCATTTCAATTAGGTCAATCCGCTTTTTCTAATTTCATTGGTGAACAGAATTTCAGTCAGTTCCAAGAGACAGTGTCTAAGGCAACTAGTGCAAACGGTTCCCTGTCTCTTTACTTCCAGGTCACAACAAATTATGTCATAAATAAGCTGAGGGTAATTTTGATACCTTTCACAAATAAGAACTGGCAGAGAATTCCAGAGGCACAGCAGGGAAGTAATGGCGCGTTGTCGTTCATGCCACCAAAGGATGATATCAATTCCCCAGATATGTACATCCCAATCATGGGTCTAGTCACATATATCCTGATATGGAACACCCAACAAGGTCTAAAGGGCTCTTTCAACCCAGAAAACTTATACTATAAACTATCTTCTACCGTGGCGTTTGTTCTCCTGGACTTGGTGATCTTGAAACTAGGTCTGTACTTATTAGTCTCTACCAACTCACGTACCACCAATATTGTTGAACTGATCTGTTTCGTTGGATATAAGTTTGTGCCCCTGATCCTAGCTCTGTTCCTCCCAAGCAGTCCTATATACCTAAAGATGATTGTCCAGGTGTACCTATTCATTGCCTTTGGCGTTTTCTTGCTGAGATCAGTGAAATTCAATTTATTCACAAATACAAATAGCGATATGGTCACATTCAACAAAGCTACAGTACGTAAGTGCAATTACTTCCTGTTTGTGTATGGTTTCATTTGGCAAAGTATTCTAATGTGGCTAATGGGTTAACCTTGGGGGACAGATACAGACCATCAAGCACACTAGAAACAAATACACATATATATAAACTCTACACTAAGACTTTGTATATCAACTTGTAATAGAAACAACTTTCAGTATTGAAACTTTTCGACATAACAACGATATTCTATGGTGGCTTTCTTCACGCATAGAATATATACACCTGTAGACAACAAAATCACAGTAGTTATTGGCCAACCAAAAATAACACCACTATCACATAATCAGATTTATTGTACCGCTACCTATGTTATTACACTTACTACATTGGCAGCTCTAATAAACTTATCCACCCCCCACCTCAAATCAGTTTACAAAGTTCTTCCATGCATCCATTGTTTAAAAAAATTCACTAAAACTCCGCAGTAGTCCATTGGAAAAAGAAAGAACCTTCGGGGGAGAAGGGGAGCGTTTCTATAAAAAATCGCTGTTTCTTTAGGCGCACGCGTACTTGATGTGCACAAAGATTAAGTGAAATAGTAGATCATACAACATTTAAACTTATGAGGTTATACTGTGTCTAGATCTAGAAGTACAGATATCAAAATATGCAAGATCGGATCTGTGTTATGTAATAATAACTAATTTAAACGCGGAACGAAGTGCAGTTTTTCATGTGCAGTCACTATTCATATAATATCAAAAGGTGTCTCACTGGCCTATAAATTTTTTTTCAAATAAGTTTGGTCAGAATTTCCCTTCATTTATAGAAGTAATAGAAAAAATATAATGGTAAAAACAAGAAGACTAAGCTGTGGAAGAAATCATTCACTTTATAGATTTGAGTGGTTTTTTTTTCTTGTTGAATTTTTCATGTCAAAACTCTCAGGGTCCTCACTAATTTTCCATTTTGAGTGACTTTTTTTTACATTCCCGGCTCCATATGGGTGTCACATCGTGTTTCCGACATCTCTTGAGTTTTGCATGATGAATTATATTCTTTCAAACTCTAATGGATTTTCATAATATATATAATATTTGCATTATAAAATTTTTTGATTAACGCTTAAATATCAGAGTCCATATTAGGATACACAGTTACCGCAGATCAAATATAGAGCCTAAAAAAAATGGGTATTTTCTCAAGGAAGAAGAAGGAAGCTACCCCGGTTAATAGGGGCGATCTGATCCCATGTGAAACTATGATCGAAGCGCCACCTAAGGGCTCTCCACCACCAAAAAAACCTGCTGATCTTGATGCTGAACAGACAAAGAAACTGGCACAAATGCTAGAACACTTTAATAAGCCAGACCTTGTTCTACCTGTGTCATCTACTGATGACACAGGCAAGACCAGACCTATAAGCTCTTGGGAGAAGTTCTTCTTGACCCGTGATTGTTTCTTAAGATATCTAAGAGCTCAAAAATGGGATGTCCCTAAAGCTATCAAAATGCTAACAGAGACACTTGTTTGGAGACGTGAAGTCGGGATCACACATGGAGAAGAAGATGAGCACCCATTGAAACCCGAAGATATTGCTGTTGAGAATGAAACAGGTAAGGAAATTCTTCTAGGTTTTGATTACGATCGCAGACCATTGTTTTATATGAAGAATGGTCGACAAAATACTGAATCCTCTTTCAGGCAAGTGCAACAGATGCTCTTCATGATGGAATGTGCCACCACATTAACCCCACAAGGTGTTGAGAAGATGTGTGTCTTAGTTGATTTCAAACATTATAAAGAACCTGGTATCATTACTGATAAGGCTCCACCAATTTCAATTGCAAAAATGTGTCTACATATTATGCAAAATCATTATCCAGAAAGACTTGGAAAATGTATTCTGATTAACATACCATGGTTTATCTGGGCTTTCCTAAAAATGATGTACAATTTCCTTGATCCAGCAACCAAAGAAAAAGTAATTTTCGATGAACCATTTACAAATCATATTGATCCAAGTCAACTTGAAGCTACGTATGATGGTAGACTTGATTTTAAGTATAATCATGCTGTCTATTGGCCAGATATGAATGCCAAGATTGAAGCTATTCGTAACAAGCAGTATGAACGTTTTCAAAAATTTGGTGCTGTTATGGGGCTCAGTGAGTGGGATCTGAAAGGTGACCATGATGAACTTGTGTACCCTGTAGATTCAATTAAAGCTTAATGTTATGAACACTTAATTTTATCTACTACACTTGAAATGTCTTTGTCTTACCTCTAATAATTTTTACGATGTTACGAATATTAATTAAATATTCAAGATTTTCAATTTATTGACTATTTCTCATGGATATATAGATTAATTTTTAATATGTTTCTGCAATATTTGTTAACCCTAACACGAGTTCATAAAAGACATGACTACATAATGACTTTTGATCATTGTGAACTATCTGTGCTACGTTTATCAATATTACATTTGATCTTTTAATTCCTATAGCAATTGGGTTTAACATTTTTAGATATGAGCAGCACAAAAAGGATTACTTGAGGGTATATTGATTATATATCATGTCAAAGTCAGTTTTAGAACTTCTCTATAAACAAATAATACTTAATAAGAATTTTGATGCTTATTAATGTTTGTCCTTATGTGATCATGCCTCATTTCTTTGACTTCTTACTCTTTCTTAATGATTGCCCTTCCCCAATAAACACCTTCTTGTCATTCTCTTCTTCTTCGGCATTTTCATCCTTAGGTAGTACTAATGGAAAACCAAAGAAAAGTTGGCCTTCAGGTAAATCAAGTCTCGCTGGCTCACTATCGAGTGATATCTTGATCTCGCTTATATCCTGTTTTCCTTTACTAGTTTTGTTAGGCTTTCCGGATATCTTTTGCCCTTCACCTGCAAAACGAATAGTCTCTGAATCTGTGGAATTCAAGATATTAGAGTATTTTATTCTGGTAGCCATACTTCCTTGACTATGTTTAACAGGATCTATGGCTGCTGATTTTCTCTTCGCATCCTGTTCTGCCTTCAGCGCCTTATAATCAGGTTCTACATATCCCACTGGTGGGGCAAAATCAGTTACTAAATCAGTCTCTATAACACATATACTTTTGGCTGCAGATTCCGGTTTAACCTCCAAGACCTTTATTCTATAAGTTTTGTTGTTATAACTAATTTCGATAATATCATCAATCGTTAATGTTGAAAAGTTCCGTAACACGTTCTCCAGGACAGCCTTGGGGTCAGTTATATCTAAGAAGTCTGTAGATTGAGGCTCAATCTTCACAAACTGTCCTAAAGGAACATCAGTGGAGTTAATCTTCATAAGTGAGCCTGGCTGTGCATTTAAGGTCTCCATCATCCATTGCGGTAAATAAACTCTTCCTTCCTCAGCAATAAATTCTAGAACACCACCGTGTGTTACTTTACCACTTTCATTACTCGTAAGCCTGAATAGCATGGGGTATCTAATGTTCAGCATTGATAGCCTATTTAGGGCGCTAGGTGGCAAGAATATCTTGCCACCAAAATTGGCATCATCTTTCCTTATTCTATCATTCATCATAGCAATAGGGTAGCATCTGAAAAAATCCTCAAATTCCTGAGGAATAGGAACAGAGCCAGTATTACCGAAACCAAAGCCTGAAAACATCTCTGAATCTAGTTTGTACCTCTACTCAACTTGGATTAGTAGCAGCAGGAGTTGATTATGTCCAAACAAAGTGTGTCTCAACCTCAGTTAAACTTAATTTTATACTTTAAATTTAAGAATTGGGTAGAAGGTCACAGTAAAGGAATAGATACAACAACTTGATACTGGGTTCCCAATGTCAAAGCAAGCAATATGATCAATAAAAGCTGTAGCCCTCGATGGGCTTTTGGCCCTTTATTTTAGAAAAAGTGGTAGAGCGAGCCTTTGAAATTTGTACGTGATGATGTGGTATAATGCAATATATTGTCTTGTAACTAGCAAATGTTAAGAACGATTAGCCTACTTGTAATTGAATAACGTGAACCTTTTGGTTTTTCTTCTGAAAATATTTATATTGCAATACACTTCATGTATATAACTGAATAAGATAGTTTCTGTCATGCCTATGTATGGTGGGAGAGTCACTTATGCCTTGTAAAGAATATTACTAACGCAATTAGTGTCAAACCTACATTGGTATAATTGATATTTAAATTGAAAGTTATACTGGCAGCTGATGGCTTATTACTCACAGCTATCATGGTTCTTTATGGATTGTATATGTCATTCGATTATGGTAGTTCTTCATAATCACTTGTATCCTAGTCATCGTTGTGCACAACGATATCCGCTTCTGAAGGACTGCCTTGGTTAAAAGGGTTTTGAACCTTTATCGATACATTGAAAGTGGAAAGTCTTTCTATCACTTAATTACTATTATTTGTAATGCAGTGGCAGTACATATCGCAACATAACAAGAGACAATGTCTAAAGCTATGCAACAAGCACCATATAATGTATGTTTGACTAATTTATCTATTGCCCCTTATCCGAAGCACCTTACTAACAGTCCTGGTTTACAAACAAAAATATTATAATATTTTTAATTTGCTTTATAAGTAAACTGTCGTTTTAGATAAGATTAAAGACATGTCTGAAGATGTGTATTCAAAGGCTCCGGTATGCCCAGGATAAGCAGCAGGCACTTGCGAAGCAAGGGAGAAGAGAAGTTGCTCAATTGTTGGGAAACTCAAAAGAGCAGAAAGCTAGATATAGAGCTGAGAGTTTGATTCACGACGACTTACATATTGAATTACTGGAGCTGCTGGAGTTGTACTGTGAATTACTACATGCTCGAGTAAACATTTTGAGTAATATTGAAAATGAGGTCAGTTTAATCGAAAGTCACACAGATGATGGGATAAATGAGGCCGTAAGGGCTTTAGTGTATTGTACTTTAGCGGCTCCAGAAGTTAGGGAGTTGACTCAATTAAGAGACTTGCTTATTTTAAAGTTCGGACATGAATTTGCTAAAGTTATTATTGATGAGAAAGTTGGAGTACCTCCAAAAGTATTGAAAAAATGCGATATTAATCTACCAAATCAAGACCTAGTGGATCTTTATTTAAAGGAAATTGCTAGGACATATGATGTACCATTTTCTTTGCTAACAGACTCAGAAGATAGTAGCTCTGGTAGTGACTCAGAAAATGAATCGGACGGAGGAAATTTTAAGGTAGAAGAAGAAAACAAGAAAGGGGAGACGGATAAAGATGGAAAACCTATTCTAGCTGTTAATAATGGCGAAGAGTTCACTGGAGATTCAGAACATCCGATTAAGATAAGAAAACCTAGAAAAAATAGTGACACCTTAAAATCAGAACTCAAGATTCCCAAGGATGTTAAGAAGAGTGTTGAAGTTAAACATAGCAAGCCTAAATCCATTGCTAAGAAGAAGGATGATGAATTAGAGGCTTTGAAAAAGAGATTTGATGCCTTAAGAAGATGAATGGCGCACAGATGGTGAATCTCTGGCTCTTTAATTATTCATTATATATGCATTATACAAAATGGCATCACTTGTTTAACTACGTAGCAAAAATTTGTTCTTGAACATCCATTATTAAATTATATTATATGCATTAAAATATTATTGATTGTCCAGTCTATTTATATTAACTTATTGAGTGTATCGAAAAACGAGTAGTACGGTATAGGTGACCAAAAAAGCATGTATTTAACTATAAATACCTTGGGTTAGTAATTGGAATTGGTCATATAGTCTTGTGTAGATATTACCAAGTGATCTACCGATCAAGAAGTTATCCACAAAGGCATCAGTTTCTTCTTCAGTTAACTCAAGGTGGAAACGTTGCCTTAATTGAATACTAGTCTGTTGGCCAGCGTTGAAGCAAGGTTGCATGTTATCTTTTTGCATGATCTCACACATTGAGACAATCTGATCAGCATACTTCCTAAGGGCTTTAAATGAATCTTTTGTCAATTGAACAAACTTCTTATATGGAGCCCCGTCGAGACCGCCCAGCAGCTCAACATATTCATAAGTCAGCTTGAAAGGTGCTGCCTCAAAGTTAACAGAACCTGGAGAGTTGGATAGCATGAAACCAAAATCAATATGACTAACATGGCCTTCGTTATCTATCATAATGTTACCATTGTGCCTATCTTTAATTTGGAGTAAGTAACAAATGATTGAGTATGCTGCCAAAGAGCTAGCAAAATTATCTTGTGCCCTCTTGAACTTAAATCCTTCAGGGTCACCAAACATTCTCAAGTAATGATCTTTTAAAGTTGCTATACCTCCATTGGCATCTAATTCACCGTCTTCTATCATTTTTTTACTTAACGCCTTCTTAATACTATGAACAGACATAGCATTTGTGATAGTTTCCACTAGACCAGTATTAGCACTAGTTATTAAAATTTTCATCCTTTTCACCCATACATCAACACGTTCGCTTGTCCAAATTTGTGCCATTGCTTGGATTAGCTGGCAGGCAAATGCTTCTTGCCTCAAATCATCACCTGTTTTGGCAATAACGGAGCACAAATCCCAGTTTTCTAAATGGCCATATTCGGAAGTTTTCCTAATTCGCTCTTTCTTTGTTGCCCAATCTTCTCCCAGATAAGAACTGCTAATACCGGCAGTTATTAGATCATTTTCAAGCTTACGTTCACCAGCTTTACCGTGAAGATTTTCAACATCCTTGTATCCAAATCTATCTTGAACTTCCTTCATGGAAGCAATAATCTGGGCTCTAATTTGATTTGTAGTTTCGGATAGCTGTTGGGGAGATTGATCTAGCTGAGCCAGCATTACTGCTGAAACTCTCATCTGGTCAGCTAAGTCATCGGTCTGACTCTTGAAACTATCAGATAAATTGTTTCCTTGATTGATGAATTCTTGCATTGTACTTGAAAAGTTAAGTTCTGGAGTTCGATCATGTGAATCTGTGGGTAATACTGGAACATTAGAAGCTCGTTTCAAAACAAGTGAAGATCTGTAGGCTTCTGCATCACTTAGATTCTTTACTCTAATCATGGACATGTCACCCAGATCCTCTTCTTTTAAGAGATTTACACTTGAATTAGATTTCGAAGTATCCTCACCAGGGGTTGAAGATGCATGACGACTATTTTTAGAGGGTATAGCATCCGTGCTAGAGAATATTGTATCTTCATCAAATTTCTTTCGGTTCTTAGTAATGTAATTCAGGTCAAAAATTAGATTACTATGATTATTCCCCTTTTTGATTATCTCCTCATTTTCTGGAGTTGTCGGATCAAAGTCAAATTCATCGCGTAAATATTCGATTAATAATAAATATGGAACTTTTTCGGCAGAGTTTAGCACTTGAGCTTCATTGGCTGTGATTAATACTAGTTTATGAAGCTTTCCCTTTTTATTCGGTGGAAGTAAAGTTGGAATATCTACACAAGCAGGTAAATCTCGATTCAGTAGTGACAGTTCGGCTCTTAATGCACTTAATCTAGCTTCTGTTGGAACTTGAGCCAAACTCCTAGATATTGTCTCTAATGCAATTGCAAATTGTGTTTCACATCTGAAATAATTGGCCTTTAGCATTTTGATCTTTACAGTGGTAGGAATTTTTGATGGATCTAATTCCTTAAATCTCGAATCAGTATTTGTATAGTTTCTAGTAGCGTCGTGCTTGACACTCTGGGAATGTGATCTGCTTAAACCTCCAGAAGACTTTGCTAAGGAAGTATAAGATGAGCCTGAGTTACGAGGCTTATTTCCAATCAAATCTGGCATAGACGATATGAACCTGTCTGTTTTCATAGGGATTCGCGATTCACTGTCAGTTTCTTCATCACTTTCATCAGAGTTTTGCCCTGTATTTGTCTGTGAAACTCTAGGTGATTCTTCAGGCGAAGAAACAGCATCGAAACCTCTTAATCTTTGTGGCTTCGATGTTCCTAAGGTTCTGATAGATGTATCAGTTGATGTTCTTTGCATACCATCAGTTGGTCTAGTTTTCCTTTTAGGCATTCTAATCGATGTAGATATTCTCTCTTCGAACACTTTTTGGCCCACATTGTCAACCATATCAAAATCTAGATTAATTTCTGTACTCTTGCTCTTACGAAACATTACGTCTTCCTTTGTTGTAGTTGGATTGATGATATCAACAGGGGCTGCTTGTGTAATATGTTTCGTTTTCTTTTTATGAGATTTGTTGTGAAGTGTATTTTTTAAAGTCATATTTCTTGTAAAGTCTTTCATTAAATTCTTAGCTAGTTTGAAAACATATGATTTTTGTCTTCTACCTTGTGATCTAACTAATGGTTCTATTGATTCTGCAAGTTGTGGGAGCGCCATACAAGAAAAAACCATTGAAGACATGACTAATGCAGGTGCGACGTTTTCGTGCATCTTCGTTTTCTTTTCAATCTCGCTTACATCCGTACTAAATAGGTTAGCTTGTAAGCTATTCAGCACTCTTCTTGCAACTTGAAAACCATAGGATTCAGGGTCTGTGGATAAATCGGTCAATAATGCCTGTAATTGCCAAAATGTCAGAAGTGCAAAATGGGGATTCTCTGTCCTTAGCTTCAGTAAAAGATCCTCTAGAGCCATTGATTCAGTCTCTATTGTCAACAAGATTTGAACCAATTGAGGAATATAAAACTGTAATTCACTGTGGGGGAAGTTTTCTAATCTTTGACAGAGAAAAAAATGAATACCAATGTTGTTCGCATTCTTGCACAAAAGTTCAATGCACCTGTGTACATTAAAAGTTGGCGAGTTAACAGCTTCTATCACTTCCTCTGAGGCTTGGTTTTGGTTTTTTGGCCTGTTCTCTATAATATTCATTGTGTGTTGGAATTGTTAAACTCGGCCCAGATTTATAGTTATAATAGTGTTTGAAAATTAAACAAAAATATTAGAATGAGTTCAAAATGTACTCAAATGAATCATAAATGAATATGAGTTGGGAGTAGGGGTTGTTATTTTAGAGACTATCGATCAACCTCAGTACTGGGTTTGAAATTGATCCTTAACTAAAAATCTAAGTGGCTAGTTTCTAAGGTTAATTCAAAATAGAACACCTTATGACAAATGCAGAAATTTGAAAATAGTAGTGATAAGACTCAAATGAGATAGTGATATCTTATTCGAATCAATTTAGCAAATATCAATACTAAATCCGACCTGATTACTTTTATATTCTCAGGTAACAGTATCTCGGTCACTGGAGAAAATATCTAGTTTAAACAGTGCTGCAGAGTTGGCAACCGCTGTGTGGTCAAATGTTGCTTTCTTGTTGTCAAAACAATAGCTATAATGGGGTCTTTACTGGGACCTAAGTTTTGCTGTTTGGTTCCTTTATTATTTTTTTTTTCAAGTTTGTTGTTGGATGTTTCTTCAACATCGCGCATTTTACAAGGCGAAAACCAGAGAAGGGGACAAAAATTCGCTTTCGGAAGTAAATGCCCTCATGAAAACATATAGTAAGGTATCACGTGAAGTAGGTTCTACATAGTTGTATAATGTTTGATAGACATTAATATTTGGTATAGGAGTATATCTTTTGTCTTGGAGTTTCCGTTATGTGGTGTGCAGTGAACTATTGGAGATCTTATAGTTTAACTAGAGTTAATAAAGTATGTAAAAAACAGGTACGCATTTTAGGTTGTCTGACAACTATGTAGCAAAGTTATGTCTATAGGGTGAAATTCTCAAATCAATCTGTTTGACACATTTTAGTTAAAACTTCTTTTGGAACATAATAGATTATCAATACTATAAACTAAAGAGAATGATATTTTGATTTAAACATGTTTTATGCAGAATATAGAAATAGGTTAATAAAAATTTAGCATATTTGATTTTATTTAAAAAATGCAATGTGCTTAGAAGTAGACATGGCATAGAAAACAACAGAAAAGTGAGCTGAAGTAGTTTCATGGATCTAAGCGAGTTCGAATATCCTGAAAAGCTAGGTCTAGAATCTTTGCCCATTCTTTTGGAAAGAAATGAAAAATGAAGGAAATAGTATGAATAGAAGGAAATTAGAAGAAAAAAAAAACTGAAAAACATCGAGCATGAGTAGTGTACAACGCCAGTTACATTAGTAAACTGTTAATATGCAATAAAAAAGAAACATTAGAGAGATAAAGAATTCATGTTTGGAAAGGTAAAAATTATGCAACAATTTTTTTTTTAAGCGACTGCGGCCCAGAACTTCTCCCACAGGTTCTGAGGTTCGTCGTCTTCCCACACAATAGCATCAATTTCTCTTCTATCACTATCAATGTCGATGTCTTCTAACTTCCATAAGAATCTGCATCTGTAGTACAATTGGCAACCAGCGAATAACACGACCAGCAGTATCAAGGAGATGTAAGCGGTAAAGAATTCTGACACGTCAAACTTAGGAGCGAAGGCTTGGAAACCTTGGATGAAGATAATAACGGTAACGAAGAAAGAAGCGTAGTAGGCACCCCAAGGCATGAACTTAGCCTTGAATGGTAGGTCATCTCTGGAGATACCACGGAACTTCAATGCTTGCATGAATCTGATGTGAGCCAAGGAGATGAATAACCAAGCACATAGACCAGCCAGAGTAGAGATATTGATCAGCCAGTTGAAAGCGGTGTTGGCGTTGTGGTTAACAACCAAGAAAGCCAGTAGACCCAGCAAAGCTGTGCAGATCACACCCAGGTATGGGACACCGTGGCGGGTCACGTAGGCAAATTGCTTTGGAGCGTTGCCGCTTTGGGCCAAGGCGTAAAGGACACGGGAGCCGACGTAGACGTTGGAGTTAGCTGCTGAGATGACGGTGACTAAGACGACCGCGTTGAAGATATCTGGTAGTACTTTTGTACCTGCGTTTTGGATAGAGATGACAAATGGCGAAGATGCGATGACGGCGGAGCTTGCTGACAGACGAGGGTCGTTGTATGGAACCAACAGGCCGACGAAGAACAAGGACATGATGTAGAAGAGCACGATTCTGAAGACCACTTTGTTGATGGCTCTTGGCACGGACTTTCTTGGGTTTGCGGCTTCACCGGCGGTGATACCGACCAGTTCAGTACCTTGGTAAGTGAACGCAGCGTTGATCAATGACGAGACCCAGCCCAAGAATCTGGCTTCTCCCAGGTCTGACGAGATGATACCGGCACCCATGGCACCAGGGTTACGCCAGTAACGGAAGCCGATAGGGCCCTGGTGGGATCCACCGCACACGATGATCAGGGCGTATATCAAGTAGCCGACGATGGCGATGACTTTGATGGATGCGACCCAGAACTCGAATTCACCGTATATTTTCACTGGGAAGAAGTTCATCAGTGTGATCAGGACCCAAAAGATACCGATCCAGGCGGCCAGAGGCACTTTAAAAGTCCAGTACTGGATGACCTGGCCGATGACGGAGACTTCTACTGCGTAGGTGATGGCCCAGTTGAACCAGTACATGTAGCCGTTAGCGACACCGAATGCAGGCGACAGGAATCTCTTTGAGAAGACTGTGATGGAGGAAGTGACGGGGATGAAAGTGGCCATTTCACCCAGGGACTGTGTGACGAAGTAGATGATGGTACCCATGAAGATGTACGCGATCAGAGCGCCCACGGGGCCCGAGTTGGACAGCGGCGTGGAGATACCGACGAACAGACCAGTACCGATAGTACCACCCAGGGCGATCATACCGATGTGTCTCTGTTTCAACGCACGCTTGACACGAGTGTCGTGCACCTCTGCTTCTTCGGCATCCTCGTCCTCCATAGACGTGGGTATGCGCGACCTAGAGAGCGTATGTGTCAGCGAGATGGTATCGTCGAACCCTGTGGAGCCGGTCTTCTTCTTATGTGTGGCCTCTGTGGCGGAGTAGAACTTCTCGTTATCGTAGCGGGATGGTATGATTTCTATGTCTTCGGAAGCATGAGAAGTCGAGGCGGAAGCCTCGTTCTTCTCATTCTTCTCATTCTTCAATATATTCCTGAACTTCATTGGGTTCTTGGTTCTTTATTGGTCTTGCATGAGAGATAGTTTCCTAGTATATCAAAGCTTATATATATAGCAATGATCCCAGTGAAAAAAATTTCATTATTGGGGGGGGTTGGTCAGAGGGTGAGCAATAGGCAGGGTGTGACAGAATCCCGACGGTAGTGACAAATTAGCTGTGGGATTTCCGGCAAAAGCGATGGGATAGTGATGCGTTCGATAGATACTTGTACAGAGACGAGGAGACGAAGAGACGAGGAGACGAGAAGAAAAGAGAAGAGACAAAAGTCGCAGAGACGTAGACGAAGACGAAGACGGAGACGGACCTTCCCAAGTACGTAATTTCCTCGAGGAATTGGATGGGAGATAAGGGTTGTGGATGGGAAGGGACAGGCGATGGTGCGGGGGGGGAGGGGCAAGAAACCTTCCATATTCTGTCTGGATGTGGGACAGATAAGATGGCAATGAAATGTGGCAGAAGCCTGTGCTGTGCTGTCTGTGCTCTGCTGTGCTCTGCTGTGCTCTGCTGTAGGGGCAAATGAAAAGAAAGAAGGAGGAAGCGATCGGCGTACTTTGCTTAATACGTACCAAGAGCAAGACACAGGAAACACAGAAGAGACAGAATACACAGAGAATACACAGAATACACGGAGAGAGCTGAAAAAAGCAATTTTTTAATCGGGAATCGTGAATCGTGAATCTGGGAAGGGAGACGATCTCTGCAGGGAATGGAGCCAGGCAGTGAATTTAAGGAAGCGGGAAACCAAGAAACTGCGCACGCGCACACAGAAGATCATATACAACACTGAGATGCTTGCGCAGTGATGAAAGACAAGGCTGGAAAGTGGAAACAATAAGTGACAAGCAAAAAGTGAAAGGGAAAAAAAAAAGCAATTTTCAATGGAATTGATAATATGTGATATGGCAAGAGGTGAGTTTAAAAGGAAAGTAAAACTATAATACACAAAGGAAGAAAAAAATTTTAATGGAAGGGATCATTTAAAGGAAAGTGCCCCTCATCTCATTAGACATATATGAATTGGAGTAACGATCAATATATAAACCTCTGACTCCTGTACCGATAGGGAGAAAAAGACTTGGTAGGCAAACCTAACACATTCAAAGCATAACAAGCATACCAAAAAAATAAAATAAAACTTAAGAATGGAAATAGGTCCTAGCGATTTGAAAGAGAAGTCGGTAATACAGGATATCGATACGATCATAGATGGCAATGACAGCGATAGTCATAACAGTAACACTGGTGAGCTAGGGCGTCGGAAGCGGAAAACCTCCGTTTCTTCTACGCAGTACGAAGACTTGGCCACGGAGAAAGATGAATTGTTGGAACACCACGATGTGAAGAGGTCGCTTAAACAGAGACACATTGGTATGATCGCCTTGGGTGGTACCATTGGTACTGGTCTTTTCATCGGTATTGCTACGCCGTTGGCCAATGCGGGCCCTGTGGGTGCGCTGGTTGCTTATTTATTCATGGGAACCGTTGTCTTCTCAGTGACACAGTCCCTGGGTGAAATGGCTACTTTCATCCCAGTCACTTCCTCTTTCTCCGTTTTCGCTCAGAGATTCTTGTCTCCAGCATTGGGTGCTGCAAACGGTTACATGTACTTCTTGTCCTGGTGTTTCACATTCGCTTTGGAATTGTCCGTGGTTGGCCAGATCATCCAGTTCTGGACTTTTAAAGTGCCATTGGCAGCTTGGATCAGTATTTTCTGGGTGCTCTTGACTGCGTTCAATATGTTCCCAGTTAAGTTTTACGGTGAGTTTGAATTCTGGATTGCTTCTATTAAAGTCCTCGCACTGATGGGTTTCCTAATTTACTCTCTATGTATAGTGTGTGGTGCTGGTAAGACTGGTCCTATCGGTTTCCGTTATTGGCGTAACCCTGGTGCTATGGGCCCCGGTATCATCTCATCTAACACTGGTGAGGCAAGGTTTTTGGGTTGGGTTTCATCGCTGATTAACGCTGCATTCACATATCAAGGTACTGAACTGGTCGGTATCACCGCCGGTGAAGCCGCAAACCCAAGAAAAGCAGTTCCCAGAGCGATCAGAAAAGTCCTGATCAGAATCTTGCTCTTCTACATTGGCTCTTTGTTCTTTATCGGATTGACTGTCCCTTACAACGATCCTAAGCTGACTAGTACCGATTCTTACGTCTCCTCTTCTCCTTTCATCATTACAATTCAAAATGCGGGAACAAGAGTACTGCCACATATCTTTAACGCTGTCATTCTGACTACTATCATCTCAGCAGGTAACTCAAATGTTTATGTTGGATCTCGTATTCTGTTCAGTATGGCAAAGAATGGTCTAGCTCCAAAGTTCTTGGCCAAGACTACTTTGCAAGGTGTTCCATATTTATCTGTCCTTGCTATTTCTGCATTTGGTTCATTGAGTTATATGGAGTTGTCCACTGGTGGTGCCAAGGCCTTCAATTGGTTGTTAAACATTACAGGTGTGGCCGGTTTCTTCGCATGGCTGTTAATCTCTTGCTCTCACGTTAGATTCATGCAGGCATTGAAACATCGTGGTATCTCAAGAGATGATTTACCTTATAAAGCGCTATGGATGCCATGGTTGGCTTATTACGCCATTTTCTTCATGGTTGTTATAATCTTGATTCAAGGTTTTACCTCCTTTGCACCTCATTTCAGCGGCAGAGATTTCGTTGCTGCATACATCTCGGTGGGTTTGTTCCTGGTTTTCTGGGGCTTCTTCCAAATCTACTTCAGATGCAGAATAATATGGAAACTAGAAGACGTTGATATCGACACAGACCGTAGAGAAATTGAATCTGTGGTCTGGGAAGATGATGCACCAAAGACACTTTGGGATAAGTTTTGGGACTTTGTTGCCTAAGTGGCTCAAATGAGCAATATATCATGAACTTTTTCTTTTTTTGATGACTAATCCTATATTTGTAACTACTCTTTTTTTGGTGCTATTATTCTTTGTTCTTCAGTTCTTCTTTTTTTAGTGGCATGTGACTACTGCTAGAAAGTATTCATCTGTCATTTTAATGATTCTCGTATTATTAATACTATTTTTATTTTACTTTATGCATTCTAACCAGTTTTCTATTTCGGACTGACAGTTTCCTTCCACATTTTCCACCCGAATTTCGACTCGTTCACGATATCGTTCATACATTCTTAGCATAAGCATAGTGTGCATAAACATCTGAATAGAGGTCGCGAGCTCTATCTGTAGATGACAAGCAGTTTGCACTTGTAATACATTACAAATATTTTCCGGTTAAAAATCTATTGTGTTGAATTGCAAACTTATTAACACATTCACCTACCACATTAAATTATGTATGCTCCTACTATTTATAAATATTATACAGATGTTATAAAATACCAAGACACAGTCAACTTTAGAAGCTTTCTTACAGTGTTTTAGCCTCCTCGTTCCCGCTATCAATGTATACATTACCACTCGAAGCTAATCATATATCAACTATCGTATTTTAATATCACTATCAACGGTTCTGCTGTCTCTTTCCTAATTGTGCAATGCAATTTTCCATTTGTAGCGTGTGAGTGTTTTTTTGTCACTGCAAAGGGACTTCTTGGGAAACAAAGAGGATAATTACGTCAAGTTGAATGAGGTTTATGGAAGTGTTAGGCAAGGAGCCGTAAATCAATCTCAGATTTTAATAGAACTTTCGCATACAACTTGAAACACTTTTTTTGCTTGCAAGTGTTTGGAACAGAGACAGCTTGTGTTACGTTTGGTACAAGTAATTTACTGTGGCTAACTTCTGAAAGCTGTTGATTCTCGAAAGCAACGAGTCTCATAGTATTTGGACTGTTGTCAGTTTTCTGGAAAAAAAGAATCAATTGGAAACATAGGATACTATTGAAGAACAAAAAAGAACACGATTGGCTCTTTGACTACTTTACTGTTGGTAACCAAGTGAATCAAGTGAATCAAGTAGATAAAGGACATAGTAACAACTACAGCCACGTTACAACAGTCTGTATCAAGAATACCCTATTTCAGTAGAAATGTTGAAAGGATCCAACTCGAAGTCTTCAGATGGATCAGGGAGTGGGTCTAATTCTGGTTTATTTCAGAACTTAAGAAGACTAACCACAAAGGATAGAGACAGCAGAAATAAAAGCCCTAAGCGGACCTCTCTCGATAATGATAATATTTCCCAGAGAAGCACAAAGAATATTAATGTATCACAGGCAGTTTCGTCGAGACATGGATCTATTGACCAGTCAAGACCACTTAACAAGAAGTCAACACTGAATTCACAAAATTTGTCTCAATATGTTAACAACGGGAAGGCACTGAGCCCTGAGTCTGGCTCTAATCATCATAGAACAGATTCCACACAATCTGGATTTAAGTACTCATACTCAAGGAGATCTTCAGGGCAGGTCTCTATGGCTCCTAGTAGTATGGGTAACATAAACTTAACTCGTCACAATACCAATACTAGCTTTTCATCGGCTAGTGTTCTTTCCCATGGTTCTATAACAAATTTATCACGTTTCATGACACCCGATGGGAAAATAAATTTGACCATGCCCTCTGATCCATATGAAGTGGAATCTTTGTTTGAGGACATCATGTACAAACGAAATATCCTCCAAAGTCTCCCTCAGGAAAAACAAAACGAACTTATGAGTTATAGTATTGAGAAAAAATGGCTTATTGTCAAACAAGACTTGCAGAATGAGTTTAAGAGGATCAAGGCGTCAAATAAGGGTGATGGCAGAACAGGTATGTCAATGCCAGATTTAGGTTCTGATCCCAGTAATTCTGTTTCACCTCCGGGACCAATTTCATCTTCTGGTTCTTCCATATTCTCTAGTGACGTAACAAGTACAGCACCATCCACATATAGCCGTGCCGGAAAGAAGAATATACCGATCAGTAAGCCAATAGCTGCAACATCTACCGAATTATACCATATTGCAGAAAGAAACACTAGCTCGTCAACAATCCAATCCGATAAAGCGAACAGACCGCCAATTCATTATGTAAAGAAAATCGTAGATGATAAACTGAGCAAAGACGAGATGAAAGATTTATGGGTTACGTTGCGAACAGAACAACTAGATTGGGTAGATGCTTTTCTTGAAAATCAGGGACACATTGCTATGGCTAATATTTTGATGAAATCGATATACAAGACCACACCCAAAGATAAAGTTTCAGAGCCTTTGCTCGATAAAGAAAATGCTTTTTTCAAGTGTTTTCGTGTGTTAGCGGTATTGTCGCAAGGGCTGCATGAATTTACAATACACTCCTTAATGACTGATACAATTGCACAAGGTCTATTTTCTGGTAGGCTTGCAACTAGGAAAATGGCTACTGAAATATTTGTGTTCCTATTAGAAAAGAAGAATAAGAAGCGTTTTGAATCAGTACTAAGCTCTTTAGATAAAAACTTTATAATTGGGCAGAACTCCCATATGAATGAGAGCTATAAGAAACTACCACAATACTTTACACATTTGACTTCAAATAGTAATCTGAAAGTCATTCAGGCTTGGTTATTTGCGGTAGAGCAAACTCTAGATGGTCGTGGTAAAATGGGATCATTAGTTGGAGCCTCTGAAGATTATAAGAACGCCGGTGGGGAGAATGCAATATTAGAGTACTGTCAATGGACAATGGTATTTATTAATCATTTATGTTCAAGTTCTGAAAATATAAATCAAAGAACATTGTTAAGAAGAAAACTTGAAAATTGTGGTATTTTAAGGATAATGAACAAAATCAAGTTGCTGGATTATGAGAAAGTTATCGACCAAATAGAGCTCTATGAGAATAATAAGCTTGACGATTTCAATGCACTTCTAGAAAGTAATAAGAAAAATATTAATGTTGATCTCCAGGATCCTGTATCATTGATGAAAAATCTTCTTGACGCATGTAAAGGTACAGAAAATGAAAAAACACTGGTATCACTAGTCCAGCATATATTCTTGCCCACTTCAAAGCTATTAGATGAAAAACAAGATCCAAACAAGGTTACAAAACAATTGAAACTCATGGACTCATTGGTAACTAATGTAAGCGTGACCAGCACAGAAGAAGGTTCAAACGTGAATATGGCTATTCAACGTTTATATGATTCAATGCAGACCGATGAAGTGGCTAGGAGAGCCATATTAGAAAGCAGAACATTAACCAAGAAATTAGAGGAAATGGAAGCTGAACGAGATATGTTAGTTGAAAAGTTATCAAAAGCAGAGCATGGACTGGTTGGACAGTTAGAGATGGAAGTTAAGGAACGTGATAGAATTCTTGCAAAAAATCAAAGGGTGATGAAACAGCTGGAGTCAGAGCTAGAAGAACTAAAGAAAAAGCATTTATTGGAAAAGCATGAACAGGAAGTAGAATTAAGGAAGATGTTAACAATTTTGAATTCACGACCGGCAAAAACAAAAGAGCAGAAAAAGAAGATTGGCTCTATAGAAGCCTCAGAAAAAGAAGATTTACAGAGAGCTCTTCAGAGTGGCCTTCAGAAAGCGAAGAAAGACTTCAAGGATGACTCCAAAAAGTTTGGTATGACCATTCAGCCAAATCAAAGGCTGAAAGTGTTACGTATGCAGATGGAAAGTATTGAAAATGAAGCTCGTAAATTGGAAATGACAAATTTTGCAGAATACGAGAAGAAAGGGCTCAAACCGCCTGCAAATGTGCAGAAGAAGAGCAAACCGATTTCAGAACTGAATAAAGAACAGAGAATTCAAAAACTAAATGAATTGAGGGATAAATTGAGGAGAATTCAAATGGAATCTAACGATGTATCCAAATTCAATGTAGATGAAAGAGTGAATGAGCTATTTAATGATAAAAAGAGAACCGCACTACAAAGACTCAAGGAACTGGAAACTAAGTATAAAGGGTTTGGAATAGACTTCAAAGTGGAAGATTTCACCCATGAGTCTACAGATTCTAGTAATGAAGGATATTCTAGTTTGGATCCTAAAGTTTATCAGGACAAATTAGACGAAATAACAAAGATTTCAGAAGAGCTTCTGCAGCAAAAGAATGAACTAGAAACAACTCAGACGTCAAGTTCTGAGTCAAACTCAGACTCCGAATCATCTTCAGATTCTGATGATAGTATGGAGGATGCTTTAACGAACAACAAGGATATAAATGGCACAAGTTCTAACGTGTCTGATCTGGCATCAGGTTCATTTTTAGACACTTTAACTCAAAAATATGGAACTGGTCAAGCAGAGCCAATTCAGTCTCCAGTTGGCCATTATTCTAATAGAAATGAAAAGTCTTTTGTGGACCGAATGAAGCGTAACTCTCGTGTGCCATCTTATGTTGAAGAATTGTCAAAAAAGATGAGGGGAAATAAGGATCATGAATTTGAGGAGGATGACCATAAAAATGGCAATCAATCATCTGACGATTTTGATTCTGAAAGCAAAACCAATATGGTTCAAGATCAGCTATTAGCAACCTCCGCGGTATCACCTACAACTTCAGCTCCCCCACCACCACCTCCTCCAATGCCTGCTGGGCTATTTGGCGCTAACAATGACAACAATACTGGTGATTCTAATGCGATATCCGTTTCAGGAACGCCTGCTCCACCTCCTCCACCTCCTCCACCTCCATTTTTGAAAGACTCATCACCAATTCCACCACCACCAATGCCAACCATGTTAACGCCCTCAGAGTCAACTACATCTCTGTCATCTATTCCACCTGCACCACCAATGATGACCAAGGACTCTAAAAAGAAGGTTGTTTCTTCGCCTCTACTTCCTCAGTCCCCATCATTGTTTGAGAACTATCCCCGTCCGCAGAAGAAATTAAAGCAACTACATTGGGAGAAGGTGGAATCTACTGACAATTCAATATGGGGATCGCAGAAAGCAGAGAAATTTGCTGATGATTTGTATGAAAAAGGTGTTCTATCTGAATTAGAGAAGGCATTCGCTGCAAGAGAAATAAAGAGCTTAGCTACAAGGAAGAAAGAAGATTTACAAAAAATATCATTTTTGTCACACGATATATCGCAACAATTTGGTATTAACTTACATATGTATTCTAATCTGACTGTTAACCAATTTGTTGAAAAAGTTCTGAAGTGTGAGAGGGATTTCATGAACACACCAAGTGTTATTGAATTTTTATCGAAACAAGAGATTGTAGAGGTCTCTACAAACTTGGCAAGAAACTATGCTCCTTATAGTACTGATTGGGAAGGTATCAAAAAGATCGAAGATGCCAAAGCTCCAGAGAAAGATCCAAATGAGCTTCAACGTGCTGATCAAATTTATCTTCAATTAATGGTTAACTTACAATCTTATTGGGCTTCTCGTATGAGGGCAATTAGGATGATAACTTCGTATGAAAGGGAATATAATGAGTTACTGGCAAAACTTCATAGAGTAGACAAAGCTGTCGGATCTCTGCAAGGCTCAGATAACCTAAAAAACATCTTTAATGTTATTCTTGCAGTGGGTAATTTTATGAATGACTCTGCTAAGCAAGCTAAAGGTTTCAAATTATCAACTCTACAAAGATTAACATTTATAAAAGATGCAGACAACAGTATGACTTTCTTGAATTATGTTGAGAAAATTGTCCGGTCTAACTATCCAGAGTTTAACAACTTTTTAGTTGAATTGGAACCAGTTTTAGAAGTTGTGAAGGTTTCAATAGAGCAATTGGTAAACGATTGTAATGATTTTGTACAGGGTATTAACAATGTTGAGCGTTCTATTGAGATTGGTAACTTAAGTGACTCTTCTAAGTTTCACCCATTGGATAAGGTGTTGCTAAAAGTATTGCCTAATTTATCGGAGGCAAGGAAAAAGGGAGAACTACTTGCTGATGAAATGAAACTAACAATAATGGAATTTGAACAAATCATGCAAACTTACGGTGAAGATTATGGCGATAAATTTGCTAAGATATCTTTTTTCCAGAAATTTGCAGACTTCATTGCAGAATATAAGAAGGCACAAGCCCAAAATATTAACGTTGAAGAGGAAGAAGCAGCATATGAAAGACATAAAAAAATGGTTGAAGAACAACAACGGAAAGCACAAGAGGATGCTAGCAAGTTGAATGAGAATAGTTCTCAGACAGGAAATAGCGATGAGGAGGAGGAATCGGAAGATAGGCGTGCTGTAATGGATAAATTGCTAGAACAATTAAAGAATGCGGGACAAGTGAAATCTGATCCAACATCTGCAAGAAAAAGAGCTTTATTGAGGAAAAAGATTCACAGCAGTGAAGAATCAGAGTCCAGTCCATTGGCTGAGATGCAGGTTGGCGGGGACTCTTTAATTTATTCACCTGATGCTAAGGAACAAATCGAACTTGAAATTCACATGGCATCACCAACACCAAAAACTAAAGAAGATGGTAAATTGGGGACAGGTGAAAACAGTAATGGAGAATCGCCATTGAAAAAAATCAATGAAGATGAAGAGATAGGTGACAGAGCTAAAACCCTTCTAATGGAATTAAGAGGAAGTGATGCATTAATGGATAGGAACACTGCATTGGATGAGCACAAAGAAAGATTGCGTGCACGTAGAAAGAGAACAGATAGTAATAAAATCCCAAGCAGTAATAGACTGAAATTTGTGGATGAAAAGAGCCCAGATGAAGAGCAAGAAGAAGTTTCATCTAGCTCGATATCAACAACAGGCATAGTTACTGCTCAAGAAAGTCCTGTGCAAATCGATGAAAATGAGGAATGAATTGTATCTTCATTCTTGCCTATATTAACTAATTAAAAAAATCTTTATTTTTGCATTGATAAATGACATATATATACGTTTATTGCATATTAATATAATTTGCTAGTGAGCATTGTATTATATTTTAATATACTATACTCCAAAACCAGAACTTTTGAACTCGCTTCGTTTAAAAATCACAGAACACTAAATTATATAATTGAATCAAAACAAAGGGAAATCGAATAAACTCAGTAAGTAGATCCTGCGATCACAAGTTTTTGACTTGGAGTAGTAATTGAACGAATTTCCCATTGATAAGAATTGGGCTAGTTTTATCTTGAAACAAGCTCTTCTGAGGAGAAAAATATTAGTGGTAGGATTCTGTTAAAATAGGCCATTATTATTAGAAGGCGAAACTAATCACACATTTAATTCATTGAATCATATTTTATCACATTACTCTCTCATGTCAGATCCTATCGAAGAATCTAACAGAATATCTGTTCAAGTGTCGACATTGTCAACACAGCTTATTGAAAGTATTGATAGGCAGTCGGAGCTTGAGAAACGACTTCGAGACGCTCAAATTATTATTAATAAGCAAAAGCATGTTATGCATGAATTCGAGACTTTGAAACAGAAGAATAAAGAGCTTTCGGATGGTCAGCAATCCTTTGAAGAAAAGATACGAGCTTTATCTGCACAGTTAGAAGAAGAGAAAAGCAAGCGTTTAGCAGCAGAAAAAGAGGTCGATAAATTAGGTCAAGAGGTCGAAGATTTAACTGCGTCATTGTTTGATGAAGCTAATAATATGGTATCTGATGCTAGAAGAGAGAAACATGATATCGAAGTACAAAATAGCAGGTTACAAGAAACACTAAAAGAAAAGGACACTGTTCTAGAGACATTGAACCTGCAGTTGAAAAATTTGAAGAAAGTATTACAAACAGTCGACTCTGAATCTTCTATAAATGCAAATATAAGAAGTCCTATAAGTACTGAAAATAGTACTACAGCATCGGCGTCAGGTAATAAGCTGACAAGGCGGCAATCCCAGTTATCAATTAGTCATAATGAATCACCTTTATTTTCTCCATACGTTACAACATTAAGATACGACCAGTCGCTTTATAATGAGTTTTTGAAGTTTTTAGCTGTTCTACCAAGTAGTTCTAGTTTGAAAGCAACATCTACAGAGTCTAAACTACTCAAGAGATTGGTGTCTGATGAAATTCAACCGGTATTAAAGATTGATAATGCTTCGGGAATAGGTTGGCTAGTAAGAAAGTCGTTGCTAACTTCTATGATGGAGGGGCAGGTCGTTGTGGAGCCATTGAGCGGTATAAATGAAGCATATCAACTGGGTTATGAAACAAAAGAACATGTTTCACAAAATGAAGGTGAAGAAATGCCACACATGTTTAATTTCCCATTAAATTCACCTCCTATTGCAGTTAGGGATCCATGTGCATTTTGTGCTGAGCAAAGAGATGATATTATTGAGCATGCACGTATGTACGTTATGAAAACATTCAATAAAGAAAATGATGGCTCTACTACAATAACAAACTCTTTCCCACTTTGTCATTGGTGTCTAATGAAAGTTAGACAAACTTGTGAGATCTTCGCATTCTTGAGATCGTTGAAGTTAGGTACTTGGCATTTGGAAAAAGTGACGTTAAATACTATCTCTAAAGGCGAGTCGCTCTCTAAGTTTTCAGAAGTTACTAAGTCTACAAACGGGTCTACTTTAAATGAGGAAAAGAAAAGCAACCGAAAGAGCTTTATACCATCATTACCAAAGGGCTCTCCTAAAAAGTCCTCCCCTGTCGTGGAGACCCACATAGATACAACAAAGGCTGGGCAGCCTACATCAAATATTCAAAGAGCGTGGGTACATTTGTGTAAATTGAGATCGATGCTACATTGGGCACACGTTGGTATATGGAACATGGAAGACTCCATATCACTCAAAATGGGGCCAATAACTGATCATCCAACCCATAGCCAGGAATTGTTGTTGCCTGTGTTGAGCGAAAGTGAGAGTCTGAATATGCTGGAGGAATATGTTCCTGCTAACGACTCAGAAAGTTTCAACTTAAAGAAGACAGAAACTTCTAATACATTCGACTTTGAGAAATCTTCTAATGACGCGGTTGATATCTCATCAAACCAAGATATCAACTCGCAAACAAAAGTAGCGCCTGATGTCAACGAAAATTTGAAAGGACAGCCTTCAACGGGTGAAGCATCAACTATTGAACCAGTTAACATTAAGGTCGATCCTGCAACGATAGGAGCTAATGTTGATGCTAAAAAAAAAAATGCAATTTCCGGTAATACTTTAGATACAGCAAAGGATACAGACAATCTCAGTAAAGATAAGATGGAAGCTAAAATGATAGAAAAAGATACAACAGAGGATAGCAAGAAGACTACTAAGTCTTCAAAGCGGACTTCCGAAATAATTGACCAATTGAACGATATTGGAAGTGATGCTAAAGAGTTATTTGGTACTGTTGAAGAATCTGGAAAGGAATCGCAAAGTGATGATAAACAATCAGACAAACACCTGAATTCTGATGAAACCAAAAACGGTGATGCCACCATGCCTAACGAGGATGATATGACTCTAGATGCAAAGGAGGTGATGCGTGGATTGAACGATGATGATGCGGATTCATCTAGTCTAGACAACTTTGATGATAGTAAAGAATTTCAGTAATAGCTTAAACGAAAAAACTCAATTTATTTAGTGTTACAAAATTTTTTTTTCTAATTACTTCTCGTAGTTGTTTAGTATCATTATTTTTTAGTATCAGTGCCAACTACTATGACATTAGGATTTGGGGTGTCATCATCGTGTAGCAATTAATGATTATATTTTCTTTGTTGCTATTTCCAAGTTCATCATAACTATGTTTCCTCTTAAAAGTTTGAGTGATCAGGCGCTAACCACAAAGTGTGGGTGATAAAAAATATGCAATAATGGCATAAGGCTAGCTCGACGATAAACTGCTAGCATAGAGCCGTGGATTTGAATCGTTTTAGTTAGCTGAAGTTCTCCTTTTTTTAGTTATAGGTTCATCGTCATCAGCTTCACTTTCTACATGGCCATGCGAAATGCCAATATTCCTGGCGTTTTTATTAATTGTTAAGTTTTCAGAAGTTTCATCAACTTGCTCATTTACCTGTGTGTTCTCGTTATCTTGATTGCTTTCATTGATTTCAACTCTTGAAAGTGTTAACAGAGTCTTATCTGGGCCTTTTCTGGTAATGCCTTCTAATGGTAGCAAATCTATAGGAGGCACTGGGCCATCAAATAAACTAGTAAAGTCACTCACGACCTTCCCATTATTCGACAGACGCTCATTTACAAACCGACCAAAGCTTAGGAATTTATCATTTGGAAGCTGGCCGTTATATTTATCAAGTAGCCAACGCATGTACATCTCATTTTCGAAAAATACAGGATTTAAAATCTCTTCATCGTCCTCGTCCGAATCGCTGATATATTCTTTACTGAATACCTCTAGATTTTCTTGAGGTTGTTTGTCTTTACCCTCAATGGCATTTGGTAATCGAAAGGATGCCTTTTTCCTATTTCTCGATGTTTTATTTTTCGATTGTGTCTTTTTACTTGCAATACCCACAGTTCTCTTCTCTTTTCTGATATTTGTACTTTTGTCTAAATCTTTGAAGTAATCATTGTCATCTACTTCATTATCAGGTACAATGTTAGGATCTGTATAATCATAATCCTCGTTGCCTTTCCATCCGTCAGACTCTAGTGAATTATTTTTTTCTGACTGTTGTTTTAGGTAACTAGACGATGGTAGGCCATTTGGAGTTTCAAATGGTATGTTGAGGTATTTGGTTATCGATTCTTCGCATTTGACTAAACGCGAAAACTCAGTTGTGCCACGGTAAAAGCATGGATCAGATTTCAGTATTGGTATTTCGAACCCCACAAGTTGTAGTAATGCTCTTATGTGTCTATTGTAATGTAATGGATTCACATCATATTCTTCTTTCAGGATAAATGCTTCATTATTTGGCGTTATTTCGTTCTCTCCAGCAACTTCTAGATGGGAGGTAAATACAGCTATCAAATGCTGTACATTTTCACGCACCAACTCCACTAGATTCTGGGAGCCTTCATCGATTAATGTTGAAACCAGTACACCGATTTGCATATCTAAAATCATATTCTCAGACATCATTTCCTGTTGCTCAAAAGGAATAAATTGAGATGGTTGTACAGCATAAATTTCACTTTCCTTGGTCATTTTGTGTTCACCATATTTTTGGAAATACCCGACAACACCATCATTCAAAGGTGGAAATAGTATTCCAACATGCCAAGCTGGTGAAGACTTCAGCTTCCTCTTCAGTCTGCTTAGATAGTATTTCGCAAAGTCATTGATATGTGTTCTCGCTTTTGATGTTCTTGGTAGTCCATCTTGCTTCAGCATATCTTTAAGCAAAATGATAAAATCTAATCTATAAAACAGAGTTTCTTCATTATTTTCGACAAAAAGTCTGTACAGAAAAGAAATGATCATCTTGATATGGGAATATTCTAATTCATTGAATCTTTTTAGTGTGTTGATGTATAGATCAATGGTATTCCTATGAAAGAATGAACTTTGTACCCTTTTGAAATTAATAACAATAGTTTTATGGCCAGGATTAAGAATTTCAATGGCTTCATCAGGATCGTAGCCCTCTTCATTTACTAGCCGTTCATAGTCTTCCTTTGATATAGATTTCATTTTCTTTGCACGTCTCTTAGACTCCACTACCAACGAGTTATCCCCGCTATACATTTCTAATATTTTCAATACAGTGTGAGTAAGCTCGATAGATGTTTTCATAAAGGACAGGGAGTGAGTTGATGCAATTCTGGGAAGATTAGATAGTAGTTGTATTCTCTCATCGCTAAAAAGTCTGCTTAAAACGTACTCTATATCTTCATTATCTTCGAATTTCTTCAAGCTGTTTACAAGTTTCAACAGCTCATTGAAAGCAAGCATAGATGAATGAACAACTGCCCATGCCTTAGAGTCATATGAGGACCGTAGCAGTGAAGAAACTAAAATAAAAGTTGTTTCTTTGATAGACTCCGAGATCATCATAATATCTGCATCTTTATCTACTTGGCATCTTAATATTTGGTATTTGTTGAACCATGCAAAGAATAATAGATACTCAATTTTTTCAAGACTTATTATTTTATCTTCCTCTGTTACAAAATAATTCGTGACACTTTTCAATAAATAATTGAAACTTGAATCGATAAAATCATTGATAAAGTCATTCAAATATTTTGAAATAGTTAATGGTAGGTATGTGCCGCTCTTCTTATGCACGTTCAATAAATTTGTAGGAAGACTCTCATTATCTGTTTCATTTCTAATCATTGGTCTTCTGCCTTTAGATTTTTTACTGTCATCAATTTTTTGTAACGCTTTAGAGTTGTCCAAAAGGTTTTGACTTCCAGAAACAGTTAATCTTTTCTGGTCTAAGGTTTGAATTGAGAGCATAGCACCAAACCTAGAATGTCTGGTTGAAGTATTCATTATAACTTTTTTTTTTAGTTGTGATTCCTTTTGTAGAAGATCATTCAGTTCTTGGCCCGCCTTTGAAAGATGATTTTCGCTTTGTGCTGTATCAAGTTCACCCGATTTAAAAAGAAGGGAGTCTTGGCTTATATCCTTAGTTAAAAAAAACATAACCTCCATCAGGGGAATGTTTATAAAATCTTGGTCAAATTCTTTAGTCATTGAGCTTCCTAGGGTCAGCAAAAATGGAAACACTTTATTTTTCTTGAAGCAACTAATGACAGTGCTTTGGCTTATATCATCTTGAGTTACATTAGGAGGCAAAGTATCAACAGAATTTATACCTTTACTAGCAATATTCTTTCTCGCCGTTATTGTAAGCTCACCTGGCTCTATTGCAAGGATATTTCTAATGAAATTCAAGACCATTTTCAAAACCATATTATCCCTTGGAGTTCTAGCCAGCCGATCTAGTTTTATGACATCAATGGCTATTCTAATTGCCGCTTTAAGTACTTTACCATTCTCTACAGACAGGATCGCCTTCTTATAGGTCAATTGGTGTTTCTTAAGTTCACTGTATAGATTAATTTGATTTGTGGAAGACTGTTCTGTTAGAATCAAAGGCCATGTCATTAATACCATAAGCTGTAAGCAGTTCAGTGCTATTTTATCGTAATACTGTTTATTCTTGAAATGTGCAGATATGTCGCTATTACCTTTGGATAGTTTAGTAGCTAGATAGCATTTATTTTCCCAGTCTATGAGAATCGGAAGCAGGTCGTCCGTCAATATTTTGTATTCCGCGACCGCCATGGCTACGTCCCATCTCCTCTGATTATCGTCAACCAGTCGAAACCATCTTTTCAAGTCCTTTAGACACGCCAGACAATCATCACCTATCTGATATGGTGGTGGATCAATCTGAGAAGTATAATCTGGCCCACCAATGGCAGTAGCAAGAAGCGCTATTCTTGCCTTCAAAACTGTGAGTGGGGACTCTGTATCACTCATTTGTTACCAATTTTAACTCCCTAATTTACAGTCCCGGTCACTAGTTAATTCTTTTGACCAATTCAATCTGGATCTGGTTACGGTATCCAACTTTTCAATTGCTAGTATGGAGGGCGATGAGGTCTATTAATTACTGTTCTTTGCTCGAGGCCTGATCAGATTTATTTTTTCTAGGTTATCTCGCGTCGCGTCACGTTGAGAGAACTTGAAAAATATGTCAAAATAATGAAAAGTATAGGATAATAGCAAAAGCGTATGTTAGTAGGAATTTGCTTGTAGTCACTTTGATTTGTAATGCACCCTCTTGCCGGCGGTGGTGCTTATCCGGCTAGAAGATCGAAATGTACAAGATCGGTTTTATCTAGCATTCTTTCTGAATTAATGCGGGGGGAGTGATATTGTAAAATATACCCGATGAGGGAGCGGAGGGTGAGGTGTTATACTGTTGAGTAGAATAGGTGCATAGCACTTGGGTTGATGGATATATGTTGGCCCCAAAGAATGAGGAGATTGACATGATAACGACCTTCAGATATGTCTATAATTCCCTCCTGGATTTATTACGTCATATGGTTGAGAGTGACACATTTCTTTTTCGCTTCGAGCAGCCAGATTGCTGATAATCACAACAGGGTCCAAAGTCACTATGGATTGATAAGAGATTTGGATCTTGTGCATGATATAAAAAGGAGGTCTAATAACGAATGTGATGAACCGATGTTAATTGGCTTGCTTTAGATATTTTTCTTTGATTTGTTTTTGCTATCGCAGTGTTTCTCTAGATTCTCAATATCAAAGAGGGAACAAAAACGTAACGTTGTTAACAATGGCTAAACCAATTATCTTAAGACTTGGAAGTTTGACTTTTGCGCAACCGCAATGGAAAGAAGTGGAGGAGATTGCAGATGTTATCACTGTCGATGATTCAATGACCAGGGAGCAATTCTTGAAAGAATTAAAGAATCCTGAGAGTAAGTTAAGCAAAGTGAGTGTGATTACTAGGACTGTTGGTAGTGCCTCGCAGACCGGTTTGTTTGATGAAGAGATTGCAAAGGCTTTACCTGACTCTGTCATTGCAATTTGTCACACAGGTGCAGGGTACGACCAAATACAGGTACAGTATTTCAAAGAAAGACACATACAGGTTGCGAATGTTCCTGAAATTGTTAGTAATGCCACTGCTGATACTCATGTTTTTTTACTACTTGGAGCACTAAGGAATTTTGCTTATGGACACCATAACATTCTTGCAGGGAAATGGCAAGAAGTTACTAGTGCAGCTGAGACACCTTTCGGTTATGATCCAGACGGCAAAACTGTTGCTATTTTAGGTCTCGGGAGGATAGGCAGAGCTATAGTTGATAGGTTAAAACCATTTGGCTTCGGTAAATTCATCTATCATAATAGACACAGACTACCAGAAGATGAAGAAAATGGTTGTGAATACGTTGCCTCAATAGATGACTTTTATCAGCAGGCAGACGTAATCTCAATTAATATTCCATTGAATACACATACTAAGCACTTAGTTAATAAAGAGGCCTTTGATAAAATGAAAGAAGGTGTTGTTATTGTCAATACTGCGAGAGGGCCAGTTGTAGATGAAAAGGCTTTGATTGCGGCTTTGAAATCGGGTAAAGTTAGAGGTGCCGGATTAGATGTGTTTGAGGATGAACCACATATTCCAAAGGAATTGTTGGAATTGCCTCAAGTTCTTACAACTCCCCACATGGGTACACACTCAGTTCAAACCAGATGGAGAATGGAGAAACTTGTCCTAGATAATGCCATATCTGCTTTGAAGACTGGAAAAGTTATCACACCAGTCCCTGAAATTCAAAATGACAATTGGATTGAGGAGATTCAACCCGTCATCTAATATTATATTTTGTAAATATGTAATTGTCTAAAAGTGCGTATACAAGAACTACTAGTTTTTATGATTATGCATGCTTATGATTAAAATATTATTCTGAGCATTATAAATCTATTCATATTCTTTTAAAATTAATGCAAAATATGTGCCAAAACATAAAATTAAGTGTCCTAAATATTTTTATATACTAGAAACATGTTCAACATCAGTTTCAACTTCATCTTTATTAGAGAAAAAATTAGCGTTTCTGATATTCTTCATTAGTAAGTTTTTAATTGTGAACTCCTGTGCAACATTGGAGTCAAGAATGTCTAGTTCTTCCTTTGTGAACATATATGGGAATAAGAGACAGGCAACCACAGTCAATAGCAGAATTATGGGGAATCCGATAGCAGCAATAGTGTCTGTTATGGCAAATTCGCCTGCAAAACCAATTAAACTGAATGTTAAGAATAATATTAACTTCTTTTTAGGCACATTTTGGAGCAGTTTGCTTTTGTCCTTCTTTCTCTCCTCCGTGAAAAGCCAAATCAATCTATGAATGATTTGATTACCGGTAAGCCCCTGTATACCCATAGTAATAAATAGACCAGATAACACTGCTTGCGGGATCTGTCCCAGACATACTAGCAGACCTCTTGACATTGTGACTAGCATCAGACCGCCCTGTGCTGTGTTTGTAAATCTCTGTTCCACACAGCGTATAACTTTTTCATCTTTATCGTGGACCAATAAGGTTTCTGTATGTAAAGGCGCCTGAGGGATTAAACCATTAGGAGCTGGAATACCTAATACGCCACTAACACCGGTAGTTAGACCTAGTAAGGCAAAATCGTAATGGAACGAAGAAGGTTTCTTTAGTTTGTACTCCTCCTTTTGAGCCATCAATGAGGAAACACTATGATCGAAATAAAACAGCAAAGTTAGAATGATACCAAAGGGTAGAGCGATGAAAACATCACGAACAGGGATAGATTCGTATGCCAGCCAAGTCGATCTATCACGATAAGTTCCTGATGTTGGGTGGTATGCTTTGGTGATTGGCAGCTTTTGAAAATCCACGTTGTTTAAGTAACCACCGAAATGGATAAAACTAGACCAGAACAACACCGAGAGTGCATTTGAGTAATCTGAGATAATTGTTCTTAATTTTGGGGTTAGCAAAGGTGTCATCTTGATCAGCTTGAAGAAAGTACCGAAAACTGTCATGGCCATTGCCACTATGACGTTGGCAAACCCTGCTGCTGGGTCATCGTTTCCATTTTTATCCTTGAATTGATGTGTCAATATCTGTACACCTTTCTGCAAATAGACGATGTTGATGAAAAGACCAAATATGTCGCATGGGAAAGTTGTAACGTATTGTAACAAGCAGACGGCGTTGCCAAAAGCTAATATGAGGTCAAATATCATCGACCATATGTAAACCCAAAACATGAAACCAAAGTAGTTTGTGTTTAGCGGTTTGATAATGTCATACACGGTGTAGTTGAAAATGGAAATCGGTCCAGTCACACCGACAATACATAAAGGCTGGCCCGATAGTGCACCGAACACTATACCACCCATGGCGCTAGCCAGCAACACTTCATTCACACCATATGCATTATCTGTACGATCGAACATATCCTGTGCGAAGGCGATAGCTGGAAGCAAGTTGTTGAAATAGGTTTCTACCACTGAGGGGATCACTCTGTAATCCCAAGAATCGGTCCAGTCCTGCCAGTACCAAGGTAGTCTATCCTTGAGGTCGAGCCATATACCGATACCAGGTTTTGGAAACCTTCGTTTTGATTTGTGTGAGTCTTCGTCGGAATCTAGTGCTGATTTCTCACCATCAATGTCAGATGGCGTAGAGGACAGATCGTAAGGTCCGTCCGCAGGCTGTCGTAGCGATGATTCCATCGAGTTTATACTAGTCGCTTGTAAATTTGCTGGTTGTTTAACCATATTCGAATGTCGCTTAATTATCATACTTTTTGAAAGTGTCTAAATATTGGGAATGAAATATTTTGAGAAGTGTATACTTAAATAATAAGGTACCAACAAAAAGAAACTTGTACCAAGGAAACTTTTCTTATCCTGCAATCCTGTAGCAATAGAAATCCAACGAATTCCTATAAGGACTCAAGAAAGTATTAATCTGGGGTAAGAGGTATGTTATTAACAAAATTAGAACCGCAGGAAGGGCTTTATCTTTTTTCTTTTTGTCAATTCCTGACACTATTGCATCCTTGTACTATTAAAACAATCTACAAACGATGGCGATGTTGGATATCTATTACTGTTGAGTGATGCCTGTATTAGTTTCTTAATTTTTTTTTTTCAGGAATCGAATTAATGATTTCATTGAATCAGAATCATGTATGACGTTATACTGTAATGAATGGCATTTATGAGCCCGATTCGGCACCACACGCACACAGACTACTGCGTGGAATTTAGGAACATCTTAATGTGCTTCGCGAGTTCTGTGCCGAAAGCCCAGGGTTAGAAAGCAGTAGCGAACTTGACCAGTGGTACGCATGTATCTTAACAATCTGTGGCCATTCCACGGGGATCTCTGAGTGAGATCAGAAAATATATACAAATCTAAAAATCCGGAAAAACTTTCAAAAGCCCTGCGTGTTTGTAGTCCCGGAGGATGGTTTGAGCGGTGTTATCTAACAATATAATTAATATAATATAAAAATTACGGGGGGGACCCTTAAATCGAGTAATGGCAGCGTATGGGGAAGGGGGCTATGAATATTGGCTTAAGTCTAATGTCATGCATGTAGTCCCGATAGCATTTCTGTGCGATGCAATGATGCATGTATACAACAAGGGAGTGCACACACGCACATGCAACACAACGGCTTGTATATTGCCCAGGTTCATGTGAAAGTCAAAGTTAATTGAAAGTTTATGTTTAATAGATAATTAAATGTATGCAAGCTTTTAAAAAATGTATCCTATGTCCTTTTTATATATTACAGCTGTACTGTACGGGGTGTAAGCTACCAGTTTGTTACTTCTTCGGCTTCGCCGAACACGGAACCAGCATGTTCGTCTTGACCTATTTCACCGGTCCATTGACGTGGTGGGGCAGTCATGATATCCTTCACGTTCTTGTTCAAGAATTCTAGAATCAACTGGTTGATCAATTTGAACTCCAGTAGGAATGCGTCGTGGCCCTCGGGGGATTCTATCTTTTCGAGACGTGAGTTTGGCAAATACTCGGCCAAGAACTCTTGCTCCGAGTAAGTAAATAGTCCATCTGATTTAATACCAATGATCAAACTTGGGATGTCGATACTCTCTAGGACTCTTTCTATGTCCTCGTCGTATTCTGGCCTGTCTCTGGCAAGATCGTGTGTATCTAGCTTTCTAGTGATAGCAATGTAGCAGTTGGCATCGAACCTATTGACGAACTTGGCGCCTTGGTATCTCAAGTAACTCTGGGCAGAGAAATATGTCTGTGCAGGCTTAACCTCCTTCGCTTCACCGGTCACTGAACTCACGGAGGTCAACGAAGATGCAGATTTGATAGATTCAGCCGAGGATACGTCTGAAACCACGCTTCCGTTTCTTCCATTTCTGTTGAACTCGATTCTAGGCTGTGGAGTGCTAGACCTGTAGCCGTCGTTGTGGATGCGTAACGATTGCTCGCTGACAGAGGACGGTATCGTTGCTTCTTGTCCCTCACCTGCAGAGGCTTTTCTGTTAGATTTCTGTGCCTGTTCTATGGATGGTTTCCTTCTGGAGAACTTGTTTTCAAAACTGTTCCTGGACCTGTAAGTCAGCAGAGCGCTCATACGTGCTGCAGAGAGACCAGTTACAGGTGGTTCATCGAATGTGTAGTAACCGTCCATGTACTTAGGGTCAGAATAAATGGACTGTCTTTGAGCTTCTGACCACGATATACACCATGCAGAGTGTCTTGCTGAGGTCGCCAATGCCACCAGGTTGTGCACGTATTTTTCTGGACCGTGGCCATATAGCGAGGCCCATTCCAAAGCCAGCATACCACCCATAGAGCCACCGATCACACATGCGACCGACTTGACACCCAGCGACTCCAGAACAATCTTGTGAGCCCTGACATCGTCCCGTACCGTGCACAAGGGGAACTCTGGGCCGTATGGCCTGCCGGTTTCCTCATTAATAGTCAGCGGCGAGAAGGAGCCGTACGGAGAGCCCATAGAGTTCAAGCACACGATGAAAAACCGCGATGGGTCGAACCCAAGGTCATTACCAAGCATGGGTCCCCACCAGTCCGACACATCGGAAGACCCCGTAAGCGCATGACAGATAACCATACAGTTATCGCCTCGACTGTTCAAATGACCCCATGTCTTGTACGCAATCGGAAAATTGTTCAACACCACACCGGACTCCAACACCAACTCAGGAACCTCCACTATCTTCTGCCCCTTCACCAACTTCACAAACGGATTAGTCTTGCTCAGCTCTGCAATATCAACTTCTTTCAACATGTTTGTTGTCCTTCTTCCCATGTCGAGGGTAGCTTACAATAAAGCTCCCCCCTCCCCCCCATCCTCTTATATAGGGCATTTCCATGGGCTCGATGCGCTTGTGATGCTGATAATCCCACCACCACCGTTTTTTTCTCTGGTTCCCAATCCCCCCCAGAGGCCTGGTCTGGTGGTCCAGTCCGTTCCTCTTATCCAGCGCCGGTACGGGTATTTCACGCTGCCACAGCGCATATGTGGGGGTGGAACTACGGGTACCTGCGGGAACCTGTGGGAACCTGCGGGAATTACTGAGTTCTTGCGGGCCCTGAACATGCCGAGTCCCTCTGCCTGTTCTGCCTGTTCTGTCTGTTCTGCCTGTGTGAATCATGTGAGATGACTTACCAGTTCAAGGGTAGAGTCAAAACTGTGGCTTCTGGGACTTGTCCGAATAATCAAGAGCCACAGTTTTTCTTGCACTTTAAATGGACCAAAGCAAAAAGGCTTTGTCTCAACGCTTGTCTCAACGCTTTCACGCCTTTTTTCCTCTGCATTACGCTGGAAAGATGGTGCCACAGTTCTGGTGGATCGGTTCCCACGGCCCTGTGAGAACAAAGGCGTGGGCGTGGGGGAGGGGGGGAGCTGACTTCTCCCTGACTTCTCTTCTCTTCTTGTCTCTTCTCTCTTGTCTCTTGTGCATCCACCAGTCCCCGGTTTTGGTATTTTGTACGTATATGCACGAGAGATCGTTGGAGGGTATATAGCTATGCACGCACTAAGTCATATTTTCAGTCACATGTAGGTGAGCGACAAAGTGCTAGCGTTTACTATGGATATGGGCTCTACAAGACGTTGTGAGAAACGGGCAATAAGGCTTGATGCTAGAAAAAAGTATACATATGTAATGTTACAGATTCCCACAGGTAGTGGTAGTTCGAATATGCAATACGGATCTTGGCAACCTTGTAAGATCAATGATATAGCACAAAATATAACAAGTAGAAAAAGAAAAGAAAACAGTATAATAGTCGTGACTTTCTATGCAGATTCAGTATGAGAAAGGGAAAGATAAAAAAAAAAAAGAGGGACTTGGAATGTTAAACTTAGAATACGTCTTTAGAGTTACTGGTTGGAGTATGGATTCGTAGCTGTGTTGGATGGTGGCATGAACTGCGAAAAACCGCCTTTCACCTTGGCTCTCTGCTTGCCACCTGGAGCTTGACCCTGGCCCCATTGGGGCATGGGTCCACGGCCCATGGCGCTCTGAACACCCGTTGGCATGCCGCCATTAGGCATAGGATACTGTGGGCTGCCGAACCCTGGTCTCTGATTGTACCCGTACCCACCCATTTGGTTTGGTGGGGCATTGTTGTAGCCATACGGAGGCATGGGCATGTTCTGTGGGTGGCCACCCATGGGTCTTTGCATAGGCATGTTTTGTGGATAAGGTGGCTGCTGAGGTGGGTAGCCTTGTCCAGGCATGTTTGGAGACCCAGGCGACATACGCATCTGGTTGGTACCAGGGCCAGGTGGGGGGCGCATGTTGTGCTGTTGCGGATTCATAGGACTTTGCTGACCAATTACTGGTGAGGAAGAATTTCCTCTCACGTTTGGTGAACCACTGTTGAATTGTTCTCTCGCAGGTGGTCTGTACATTTGCTGTGGATTGGGGCCATTTGCATACCCCATCTTGTTATTAGGGCTAACATAACTGCCACTTGGTGCGCCTGTCCTTACGCCTTGTGGCGGCGGTGTATGCATATTTGGTCTGGCATTGGCATATCCTGGCTTAACAGGTGCACTATTCCCAAGATCATTACTTGGTCTTTGCACGCTTTGTGATGGGTATCCTGCTTGTTTGTTAGGTACGATATTCTTTGGTTTATCATAAGGATTGACGGGTAGATTTGTATTTTCCATCGCATTGCGATGATTATTTGAAGTCTTTTCCTGTTTGGTTGGGGTATCGCCTCCCTCAGCAGGGTATGGTAGTGGATTGCTTCCAATCTTTGGACTAACTAGTTCGCCTTTGAATTTTGAACTGTAAGGATTGTTGAAATCGCCATATGCATCATTGTGACCTATCGACATCGCTTCATCTTGAACCAAGTAATCAGGATCAAAAAGATTAGATTCGTCTGGGCCATCCTGAATTGGTAGTGTACCGCTAGACCCGAAATTTCCTTTCATTACTTTCTGCGGATGTTCAAATCCAAACTCGTTTATACTCCTTGCCATTTCACTAATTTCATCAGAGCTAGCATCATTTTCACCTCTCTGCCTTGGATTGGCATCATTGAAACGACGATCTAACTTATTGTAGTTCCTGCCCTGGACTTCATTGCCTGTCATGTGTTCGAGCTCATCGTCAGAATATTTCTCAATTAGTGAGGCTAAGTCAGAAGCAACGGACAGTTTTTTGGAATCATCTTGCTTGACAGTTAGATGGTCCTTGCCATATGCGTTGAAGTTCGAATCGACAATATTTAAATCTCTTGGTTTGCCACTCTTGTTCGTGTCTCTAGCATTATTAATATGCTGTGCTGGTACAGAAGGTTGGAAGTTTCTCTGGTTTTGATTATTTGGAAGAGGTGGAATTGTGGGTACATAGTTCGCAGGCTTTGCTTGTGATGATGCTTTTTCTGAAACGATGCGACGTTGGTTAGAGCCTTTTGATGGTGAGCCCCTACTCCTGTCTTTGGAATTTGTTAAGCTTTCAGATGAATTTGAAGCAGAGCCCGGTTTACCAGACATTAATGGCTGTGATACTGATCTAGGTGAAGCAATTGACTTACTAGTGTCAAATAGATCGTTTGATCCAAGCAAAGGTGACCCTAAGAAAGTAGAAGCTTCTACAATTGATCCACAACCGGAAGAACCTTCATTTAACTTTCTTTGTAATACCCCTCTTATTTGGTTCCACCACTCTCTATTATCCCAACCTATGGAGCTCATTGAACTAGACAGTTGAATCAGATCTGAAACTTCTAAGTAATAAATATGCGGTAGAACAGGTAATGCAAAAATAAGGGAGTCTTGGTCCCGCTTATCCGCTTTAAGCTTTTTAGGTCTACCATATAATTTAAATGCATTGAATGCTGGTAATAAAAACCTAATGACAGTATCATAGCCTGGAACAGCATTATGCTTCTCAGGCATTATAAATACCGTAGTATCTTGCGGATCCTCCTTTTTTTTGAAGCTTATTTTTCCTTCTAATTTAATGATCGTAGAATCATCTATCAGTTGTACTGCTGAAGGATAAATAGCATATAAAAACTCTGCAGAGATAACTTTCGCCATAGAGTTTGACTTCTTTATTTTCTTATCACTCTCATAGAAATTTATTTCTCCAAGTGAGTTTTTCTTTGTAGGTTGAGAAATAACGGCATAACATCTTTTCCAGGGCATACCTGCGCCAAATCTGACGCTAACCCAATCTTCATAATCATACTTCACATCAGCTAGCAGCACCTTTATATCGCTAAGTTTCGCACCTCTACTGGAAAGAAACGCACCTGTATAAGCCATTTGTAATGAAGCACACTCGTAAAGAGATAATCTTAGCGCAGCATGCCATTCATTAAACGAATCCTTATTACTAAATTGTAAGAAATACCTGTTCTTTAACGTTGAAGATACAATAAGAACATTTTCTAGCTTCTTGCCAGATTCCGTGACTGCTCTATCACCAGCACCTAAAGGCTTTATAGTAGAATCTGTAAAATTTATGTACGTGGGCTTTGATACAGCTTCTTTTAGTTTAGCAGAGACTTTATTTACATCCAACCTCTCAGCTTGGTTGAGTTCTGCTAATTCTTGAGCATCCCATAGCGCTAATTGCGTACCTATAAGCACCGCGTATACTTCTTTCCATTTACGGCCACCAACAGAACCATCACCTTTTAGATCTTGTAAAAATAATAATACACCTTCATGATATCTTCTGTGAGTATGCGCTGTTAATAGCGTTAAAATAGGCACCAGTTCTGGAGAAACGGCTGATTTAGAGGTCAAATTATCTTGGTTGAATGTGCCTGACGTTTTTAAAATTGACTTGCCTATATTGGGACTATTGATTGGCGATTTTGGCAGCCCATCCGGTGACTTTGAACCAGAAAAAATTCTCTTCATTATGTATAGTCAATGTCAATTTCAGGATAGTTGTATTAAAAGTTTTTCCTCTAGTTATATTTATAGTGTCGTTACTCTTTTGTAATATATTCAAAGTTGTTGTTGTTATTTTTTAGCCTGCTATTATCGCGATTTCATCGATTTTTGCTATCTTTCTTAGTTGGAATAGAATAGTGGACCTAGAAATCTAAAATATAATGACTGCACTGGGATAAATGCTTTTGGGATATAAATATATATATTGTTCCTTTATTGTATATCGCTAAGATAGATATTAACAAGTCTCTATATTTACTTTGGTTTCTCCTCTTTAATTATCAACTTTCTTGAGTGCACATCAAAAATAAGTTAAGAAGAAAAATCTTTGCTGGTAAAGAGAGACTTTGACTCCGCAATAAGGTGTCCTAGTGAGTACACCAAGTATTGCAGAGATAGAAAGCAAGGGCACGAAAATTTATCTTAGCTTTTATCTCAGCTTCCACTGTTATTTCAGAGATTCACATAACTGGAATACTTCGGTTCACAGCAAATATTTAGTCCTACATTGATATCTGAGAGAATTAGTGTCAATAAAGGACTTTGTACAACACCAGAAGCAATGAAGGGCAACTTCTCACCCAGAGGTAAGTGAAGTCAAGTAGCAAGTTTTTCAACATGAAGGAACAACAAGTCGAAGAAAAGATGGACGACGATAAAGGCTTTGTGAACATCATCTCATCCCATACCACTCACACGGTTTGAAATTTTAATGCTGGTGAGCTAAGCCAGCATATCGTCATGTCCCAACTGCTTCTTTAGTTTGACTGTAAATAATTCCGCATCTGTGTTGAGAGCTACTGTGATCTGCAACTTTTATCACTCAAACGAGAGTTCTTTTGTTTACGTTTTTCCTGTGGTATCGCATCGTCTCCAGGACAGCAATAGAGCCATTGGGATTTGTGTTAACCAAATTCCAATTAATGCTAGGGGAACATACAATTCATTCAATGCGGTCTTGCGGGCTATGTTCACAATTTTTTCTACTTGGTCGAACATGTGGGATTCATTCGATGATGGTAACATTTTCGTGTGGCCGGCAATGTTAATGAGCTCTGTTGTGTTGATTCTAGGTAGCTTTATATGGGCTTCATTGTTTATCCAAGTCATTGCATTCTCGACAGATATTAACTTCCGCAATATTGCACATCCCACAACCGTTTTCATGGGTTTATACAATGGCGTATTGTTAAAGCTGGACGCTAAAATGTATTCAATTTTGTCAACAGCGTGTGCTACAGTGGCATTGACACTTGCAGTTGTGTTTGTTATCCATCCAAACACTTGTGTGTTCAGGTTTGCCTCAGTGCCATTTACGTATTGATTTGCCAGGGAAGTCCATAAATTGATGTCGCTTTTGATCATCTTGTTGATTTCATCGTTTGAAGCTTGTAATTGAATATGAACCTTGCCTGTGTTACTAAGATAATTACTAATTATCTGGATAAGGATGAGTTGAATGGCTACAGTTATTAAACCGATTAATCCCATTGCCATTATTGTTGAGGACCTACTAGAAAAGATGTAGAGCATACAAAATTGCAATCTTTCTGAATATTCGGTCTCATCGTTCCCAAAGTATTTGCCCATTTTAATTGTCATCCACCTTGCTATTGGATTGAAATTACGTTGATATGATTCAGCTAAATTGAATTTACTATCGTTAAAGGGATTGTAATTGAGTGAAGAGTTGTCTCCGGAGGACATGAATTCTTTATTGTCAATATATTGACTTACTTCATCTTGAACGTTATTAAGTCGTTTCGATTCTTGATATTCTTTTTTAATACTAGGTATAGCCATAAACAAAGCTATAAAAATACCGAGTATTGCCACCAATATATTTCCTACTTTTAATATGTGGATTAGGTGTTCATATACTTTCTTAATATTTGGGATATATTGACCACAAATTGGGTATAAAGTTGTGTCGGTGTTATTTCTTGAATACAGAATTTTGGTATCAGGTAATAAAGATTCGGCATTTACTTTAGTAATTTCTCTTTTAACATGGTAAAACGGTATAGATATAAGATCCTTAGTTTCTGACTTCAAGTCGTCGAAACTGGGTACTTTATCTGCCATATACTGTAATTGGTCGTTTATCTTTGATGATAAATGTATATTTCGTAGTCCCTTGACAGTAAAGTTTACTTTACTTAAACTCGCAGCTACAGAGTTATCGCTCTTGAATATGCTGGACAGTCTATTTCCGCCTTTATTTATTAATGAGGTCAGGTCGTTTAAACCATCATCTAGTCCGCGTGTGGCCTCAATTAAAGTATTGTTTACTGCCTCTAATATATGTTCGGTAGTATTTGTAGCTACATCGACAGCGCCATCGACAGCACTAATTAAGAGGCAGGCATAAGTGCCAAGGTACAAATCCACTAAGAAACCCAACAGACCCTCGCTAGCGTCAATCAGGATCTCTAAACCACGGAGACTAGCCTCGACACTTTCAAGCATGGACTTTCTAATCATATAGTTTCCAAGAGTGTTCACAAAGATCGGAAGATCGTCATAAACTTTGCGATTCACTTGATCTAAACCATTACAACTTGAAATTGCATACTTTTCTGTATACCTTAGTACCCTTATAATGAAATAGTTAAATAATACAATCTTGGCGGTCAGAATAGTTACAGTTATGCTATACTTATTAAGCCAAACTTGTGTTAGTCTATCTCTCAACAATAAATAATTTCTCATTATGTAGCTTGCTATAAGACAGCTTGGTTCAATTATTAGTTGACAGCATTTGTGAAAATGACTGCAAACTGTATACAAATTTTACTAACTTAATTTTACATTTTATATTGGTTGAATCCCTCAATATTCGACTTCTCAAACTATCTTTTACATTTTGATGCAACAAACTTGTTTCAGATATATTGCCAAAGTAAAACAGTTCCGAGAGGAATGGCTTTTCCAAACTGTAGCTACATACTTAATGATCCATTCTAAGCTCTGTTATTTGGGACTTGGTTTTGTCTATTAGTGCTCATTGCTGTTCTAGTGTCATCTTTAATAGGATTATTTATTACTTTCTGTACCTGAACTTTTTCCGATGAGCTTAAATAATCCGAATATAAATGAAGGTTGGCCTTCTAAGTTAAGCATAAGTTAGAAGAATCCTATTGTGTTGCTAGGGCTAGGAATTACAAAAGCAGAATCTGGAATTAAGCTGCTGAAGAATGGATGATTTTTCTTCCGATGATGACCTTCTTCTTACGCTAGTTAATGATAAAGAGATTGAGGACGCCAACGATCTGCTAGAGGAAGACAGTCATACCCATAATGAGACTAATGACAGTAATGAAGAATTAACTAGGGCTCTTGGGGAGTCTAGTATGCTAAGAGATAAGTTGAAATTACTACAAGCTCAAATTGAACAAGAAAGATCAAAGAGTAATTATAGAGTAAACGAAGTCAAGGAGGAATTTGATAAAGAAATACAAAAACTGCGACAACAGTTGCAAAGCCTCGAGGATGAGAAGAAATTTCTTGTTTTAGAATCTCGTGGTATTAATGTTGTTAATCAAAGAATAAAGACGTCTCCACCTGAGGCATTCAGCAGAGTTTCAAGCCAGCATCGTGCATTGAACACACCAGATAGCAGTCACATTCAAGAGCATATACCGAAGAAAAGGAAAACAGAGATAAGTACACAACCTTCAATTGTATTGAATCCCAATAGAGTTATTAAGGATGAAGTATCAGCATTTTTTGATTGTTTGTATGTTCATAGAATAGTGGGAGTGGAACTGTCTACCATAGATATACTAAATTGTATCAAATTCGAGCATATTGATGAATTCAACTATAAATTATTGAAAATAAATAAGGATACTTCTATTGGTAGTGGTATTGTTGATTTCTTGCAATCATGTAAGAAGAATATGAAACTTAATGAGCTTGTAGATAGTGTCTTAGAACATCTAGCGACTTTGATAAAAGCAATCATTATCAATGATCAGGAGTTAAACTTTTCCGTTCCCTTTTTGGTGGCACTTATGGTTCAAACAATCTTATTCAGGCCAAGTGCAGTAAGTGTAAATTCCCTTAAAGATTTGTTCATTTTTACCTGTGATCTAATACGCAAATTTCAAATTGTTCTCAAGAAGCCACTTCATAAATCACCGCTAGAAGTGGATTTGGGGCCCCAAATATTTCAATATGAACTGATTGATAACTTAATACTGGTCTACTCATTCGATCTTTTAGAGTCCACCACAAAGGTAATACGGATACAGCAACTATCGGAAACGCTATACATGGAGTTCTTTGATGAAAGTTTGATGAAATCACTCGAAGCTGTTTACAAATTAACTTTGACAATATCATTTAAACCAGTAATTAATGTAATCTATAGTATGGTTGCGGTATTCGTAACCATTACTAATATTATGAATAACGACAACCTTTCGAAACCATTTGGTTCAAGTAAATGGTGGTCTGATCTTTTGACAAGACTATATCAACTACTAGGTAAAAGAATACTGAATTTTCATGTATTCGACGACACCAACACTAATAATATGCATATCGATAGATTTTTTGATTTCTACAGTCTCTTAAGAAACATGGGAACTAATAGTGTATCCCCATTACTAGCTCAGTTAGTAACACGGGGAGAAATAAAAGGTATACCTAATATTGTCTTAAAAGATGATATTATAGATAAATACGAGTCTAAAAAGGAGAAAGGCGTTCTTTCTGACAATTTAGAGCTTGAAAAGTGGTTCGTTTACTTAAAAGATGATATTCTATCTATAATTGAAAATTTGATGGGGTATTTTAAGAAGGACAGTAAAATAACCAATGGGGAAATTCTGATTAATCTAACGAAATTGATCTCTGTGGAACAGAGTCAGTTTATGGACCATCTCATTGACCAAGACACTGATGTATTTGCTGTGCGAATGAACCTTGTGGAGCATGCATTATCGATTATATATCGTATGTGGAAGTATTATGAGGAAAATATTACCCAAGAATCAATAAAAGAAGTGGAGAGTGAGCTTGTTATGTCTCTATGGAGAATAATTGTCTGCAAGCACGCTTCCAAAAAGATATGTAAAGATGATTTAATGGAACATAGGATCTTGATAAATCAGATGGAAAATCTTCATTTACAAGATACAATCGATTTATATGAAGATGCATTTGAAGATATGCCGGAATACATTAAGGAAGAACTTGAATGTTCAATTAATAATGGTACGCAGCAAAAGATGCAAGTGCAATATGATGATATATATATTGAGATGGCACGCTACATCTTAGAATCTAAACTAACCAATTTTATTTCGGTCGAGAACACAGATTCATTGTATTTGTCAATGGGATTTTGACATTTTCAGCTGTAAAGTTCTTTCTAATTTCATTACACTAGTATTACTTAGTACAGATTATTTATTGACGTGATTTTCTTAGAATATATGATGAAACTGTAATATATAAAAGTATGAACAGATTTTGTCGAGCTTTTTTCCCAAAACATAAAAATCAATGTAAAGGAATAAATATTCAAACTGAACAGCTAAATCATTATTGAGATTGAAGATCAAATACTTGAGTAGTAGTCTCTATTTACAAGCTACAAGCTCAGTCTATCCAACACATTTCTTTATGAAAAAAATCTTAGGGGTTCAAATATAGTAGTATTCGGAATTCTTACAGTCTAAATTTCAATTAAAATTGAAGCTTCTTTGGTTGTTCCCAAGGATATTCTTGGTTGGTGAAGTGGCCATAAGTAGCAGTTGGCAAATAGATTGGTCTAGCCAAGTTCAATTCTCTAACAAGGACACCTGGTCTCAAATCGAAGTTTTTCTTAATAATTTCAATAATTTCTTCATCAGTCTTACTGGAAGTACCGTAAGTGTCAACACTGATGGACAAAGGTTCAGCAATACCAATGGCATATGAGAATTGCACTTGAACTCTCTTACATAGGCCAGCAGCTAAAAGGGACTTAGCCACCCATCTGGCGGCATAAGCAGCAGAACGGTCCACCTTTGAGTAATCTTTACCAGAGAATGCACCACCACCAACAGCAGCTGCACCACCATAGGCATCGACAATGATCTTTCTACCAGTTAGGCCAGCGTCACCTTGTGGACCACCGATGACAAATCTTCCAGATGGTTGAATGTAATATTTAGTGTTCTCATCAAGCATATCGGAAGGAATGACTTTGTCAATGATCTCAGTCTTTAATTGGCTTCTTAGATCCTCGGTAGAGATGTATTCGGCATGCTGAGCAGAGATAACAATGGTATCGATTCTTAGTGGAATCCATCTACCATCTTTCTCTTCGTATTCAACAGTGACTTGAGTCTTGGTATCTGGTCTGATCCATTCTAGAGAACCATCACGTCTGGCATCAGCCATAGCCATATTCAATTTATGTGCCAAGAGAATGGTTAATGGCAAGCCTTCTGGGGTTTCGTCAGTAGCATAACCAAACATAATACCCTGGTCACCGGCACCCAATTCTTCAATGGCTTTGTCAAAGTGAAGACCTTGAGCGATATCTGGAGATTGTTGTTCAATGGCAACCAACACATTACAGGTCTTGTAATCAAATCCCTTTTCATCATCGTCGTAACCAATCTTCTTGATAGTGTCTCTAACAATTTGTTGGTAATCTAGGTGAGCCTTTGTAGTAATCTCACCGAATACCATGATCATACCTGTCTTGGCAGCAGTCTCACAAGCAACTTTAGACAAAGGGTCCTGCTCCAAACAGGCATCTAAGATGGCATCAGAGACTTGGTCACAGATCTTATCCGGATGACCCTCACCAACTGACTCTGAAGTGAATAAAAATCTGTTGTTACCCATTGTGTTTATTTGCTTCAATTGCAGAGTATATATGTAAAATTAAAGGCTTATACGTTATTGTTATGAACTGTTGCTTCGAACTGCCAGAGAGTTGTTACAACTGGATACTCTTTATATACTTTTTGCCAAAAAGTTTTGCTCATACTTATACGAGCACCCACAGAAGCAGTGTGCCAATTGACAATGAAGCTCAAAGACCGATACAAGAGCTGCGTTGATTTCAAATTCTTGTCATTGAACAACAATGCCTTGTTCAAACTGTGTTCTTTCAAACAAAAGATGCTGGAAAAGAGTGGGAACTGTGGGTATGTGACCATACGATAACTCAAATCATGATTACTGTACATTGTGATGTTGTGGTGTGTGCTATATAATGTATATTGGCTTATACAATAAGCTATTTCATCCTTCCTTTGTCCATACTATCATTGAGCTATATGGATCATGAGGCATATTTGGGCCCTTGTGTGCGTCGAGGTGCCCTTGTCCAACTCTATTCATGTCTAGAGCAAAGGAAAAACTAGTAGTAATGGGAAGGTTATATATAATCTTATGCTGGTAGTTCATATGTAGAGGAGCGTGGACTGAATACCCATCTCCAGCTGGCAGCTATCATAGCTATTCCGATGATACAGCCGGATACCACGTCGTACCAGTGGTGGCGATGGTCGGTTATCCTAGACATCATGACCAGAAGAATCAGTACTATGCACCATATGTGTCTAGTGTGATGACTTGACACAAATTGTTTCTGCCAGTAGTATGCAAACCCTAGTCCACTTGTAATGAAACTGGAGTGCCCACTTGGTGTACTCTTCAAACCCTCATAGAGCAACCTTTTATTCTGTTGTTGACAAATATCCAGGCCGTAATACTTTGTGAGGTCGCTGGCTTTATCCAAGGCTGGTTCACAGCGAGCTATGAAATCAGGTCTGAAGTTACCGATAACCAGCTTCAAACAACCAGTAACCGCACCATTGAGTGATAGGATTAGGGACAGGCATAGAACACTGATGAAGAAGAAGTGGCCTCTAGTGGACGAGCTCTCTGGCTTCATATTTGTCCAATTCCCATGGAACTTTCTAAGTGAGTCTTTGCCAAATGTGCAGAACCACACAACAATAAGGCCACTTATAAGTGCACTCATTGTGATGACTTCAAACCCCGAGATCAACTCATTGCTGATGTGGCTCTTTCCAATGCTCTTATCGTCCAACCTGAACCTCTTGTTCTCCAGTCGCGGTACCAGCTTGAACTCGGTGAATAGGAATAGTATACTACAAAACACCGTGGCAAGCAGCTGTGGAGAGTACATCCTGGTATACTCCAGTGCTAACCCAAACGACACCTTCATCTCTTATATCAGTTAAAATCGCTGGCTTGAAGGAACCTCTTTGCGAGTTCTCCTATTTGCAGTTAGCACCACTTACAAAAAAGTCTTCAAATATGTAATGAAGCCTGATGACCACTTTGTTGTAAAACATTAATTATTAAATACCACTCACAAGCATCTATAAGTGGGTCCTGTAATGTTAATTTCTATAAATAACACCTGTCAATGCCATCACTTATTGAATGATAAAGCCTTCAAGAAGGCACTTGGAACGTTTGATAGATCAACAAGTTCAAGACAGAAAAATACGTCATAGCTACTAACATTTAATTGCACAATTGAGATAACCATGCATGAGATTGCCAATGGCTACATACCCCATGGGAAAGAACTTATTCATGCTCGCTGTTTCTGTAGGATACTCTCTTTTTTTGTTTTACAACTGAATGTATTTTATTTTATATGAATATGTATAAAAGCGTTTAGATAAGAAATAGAAAAAAACTGGAGGAATCAAAAACAAATTAGTAAAATAAGAAGGTAAAAGTAGAAGTATTATAGTAGATCATGTGAGAGAAATGGTCCTTATAGTCTATCAAAGAGTCGTTTTAACATGATTTGAATTGAGATAAAAGAAAAGAATAATAATAACATAACGCAAGTTGTATAATAAAAAAAAAAGAGGAATATGAACTATAATGTTCTAAGTTTTTCTATAAGTTGGCGTGTCAGTACGGGTAGGAATAGCCATGTTCCAATAATCTATTAATATGAACATAATAATAACACAATAGGGGGTCTTGTTACAACTTTTTAACTCCCATTCTTTTTGAGGGCTGTGAAAAACAAGGAAGTCTTATATTAATTCAATAACAGCCTTATCAGACAAGGGTTGAATCACAGCGAAAAGGAGTGTATCCTAATAATCAAAATGGGTCTTGAATAGTTGGTTGACAAGTTCTTTATAAACACCAATTTGGAAATTGTCCAATTCCAACTTATTCAATGGTGGAGCCAGAACAGAACTATTATCGCTTTTCAATGGTGCATCTTGAACCTCCATTTGATTTTCACCATCAATCATATTCTGATACATATTCAGTTCCTTGTGATCTTTATCATAGTACTTAGTATCGACTTCCAGGTTGTTAGGAAGTGCGCATAACCAAATTCTAGTTTTATAATATTTGAAAAGCTCTTTGATAAGATCTCTAAAATCATTACGTTCTTCGCACAAGTAATAGAAAGTCAGTTTTTTGCGGTCAAATTGGAATTCGGCATTCAAAATTTTAATGTTCAAAGCCATCTTAGATCTCTGATTGGAATTGTCGTTCTCCTTTTCGCCTTGTTGAGAGCCATTAATAGTCTCATTTAAGGAGCTCAATTTGCTGCGAGCAATGTGCATGGCTCTCAACTCGTCCTGAAACTTATTGTGAAGGTTGGTACTCACCTCCCATGGTGTAGCAAATCTTAAAACTTGTTTAGATGGGATTATGAGTTCTGTTAGTTCAACAACGTCGTAAAGTTTTGGATTGATATCTGGCGTCTCACCGCTTTTTGAGGCCTCTAATAAACCAATAAAATTATCATTTGATATATGTTGGTTCCTATTAGTAATTAATGAATCAAAATGGATCTTCTTCTTCAAGAAATTAACAAAAAGGGCTAAGTTCAGATCTACTGAAGGTTCAACAACCAAAACTAAATCCTTACCACGATCACCATCAATAATTACAAGGTCTCCTCTCTTCATCAGAAGATTAGTTGTTTGAGGTGTAGACAGTAATTCAAGTTTACCATTTTTTAAGGCAACAAGTACCAAAGGTTTGTACGAGGCATTCCCACCATTGGTTGGATCATTCCCATTTTCGTTCAAGTTTCCATTCTCCTCACCATTAGATTGCTTGCTTCCCTTATTGAAATAATTACTGTTACGAGATTTCAGGAAATCCAGGAAGCTCAACACAGAGCTCGAAGTATTTTCGTTATCATTTGTAATCACCAATTGCTCCTTAATAAAATCAGCAAATTTGAAAACCTCTTTACTAGAAAAATAGTTAGCACCACACTCCAAATAAAATTGATGTAGTTTTGGAGTTGAAACAATTTGTCTCCCAGCAAGTAATAATAGTCCAGTTTCATTCTGTAACTCTTCATAGTTATCCTTACAAATGCTGAAATCTAATGAACTTTCAGATATATGGTTTTTTGAAGTATTCTGATGAGCACCATCATTCATATGAGAAGACTTTACATTTTCAAAGTTGGATCCGTTATTGTAATGATTGAAGCGAGAATTATATTGGTCTTGTTGTTGTTTGGAAGCGTTATATGGGTACTGTTGTATATCCTTTTGACCCTGTCTGGAGCCAGGATTATTCTGGTGAGGGAACCTCTGATTATTTAAAGAGCGATTCTGGGGGTTATAATTATTTTCACCCTTCAAGTTTAAATTATTCAGTAGTGGAATTATATTAGACGTGTTCTTATAGCCGTATGGCATAGTGTTTTGTACAGTTGCTGTTTGATTAGGCATTTGGCCGTATATTTGAGAGGGATTGACCTGCATGAAAGGGTCCATTGCTCCAGTAGCAGAGCTATGATGCCTTAGTGCAGCGATACCATTGGGTATGGGATTGTTGTGGATGTCATACTGACCATGGATTAAAGTATCAGAAATATATGACGATCTACGCCCGTCATTTCTGTCCTGCTGGGCTTCAAATCCAGAGAGTGCCGTCTTTTGGTTATTCCAGGCACCAGCAGATTGATTGCCGTTTGAATAGTCCATATTATCCTGCCCCGGGTTAGATTGATATTTGTGCAACGTCGGTAGCGCAAATTCGCTGAACGGCGAAGAGTGGCTGTTACTGTTGCTAACATCGTTACCATTACCCATTTTATCGGACATGTTATAGTTTGAGAATATATCCTGGTAGTTACCATTGCTATTAGGATCCAAGTTGTTTTGATTGTTGTTTTGACTCGGGTGATTCTGTTGTTGCAGTTGTCCTTGACTGTTGAAGAAATTGCTCGTTGGTATCTTTCTTTCAGTGTCCATAGATGTCATCTTCAAGCCAGAAAACGTAGGCATACGGTTTCTACCTTGTTCTAACTTAATACCATTCTTGTTACTCTTGAAACCATTGATAAAATCAAATTTCCTCTCTTTGTTCTCGTCGTCTTCGTTACTCCTGTGCGCTCTATTCTGTAAATCCGTAAGTGACTTGCCACTGCTGTTCTTAAACAGCAGCTTCTCGTAATAGTTGCGGAGATCCGCGTTATCAGATATACTCGTAGTACTACTGATAGATGGCAACTCCATTTGAAATAGCTTATCCTTCAATATTTTCCCTCAGTCCTGCCTTGTTTCTCAACTGTATTTGCTATCAAGTTTGGTTTTTTTTTTTCTCTTCCTCTTCCTCTTCCTCTTTCTCTTTCTATGGAAATGACACAGTATTAATAGTGCAAGCGCAGTGTACTGATAAGTATGGCGCTTAAACGATGTTCCCAAATTATGATTACTAGTCAACGTGGTGTGTTTGCAGTGCCTCTTAAAGCTCTAAAAGACTTCCCACCTGAAAAATTGTCCTTATTGGGGTTCCCTTTCGTGATTTTCATGGAGTTTCCCAAAGAATGGCCGGAGGCATCGGTTGTCTCTTTCTTTTCTGCGGGTGCTTACGTGTGCTGTGATGATAATACCGTCATTCTCTGTCTATTAGACTAAAATACATGTAGCTACATACAGATATATGTCTTTTTGAAATCTATCTCATGATGGTGTAGTACATCAGTATGTCCACGCAGACCATGATAGATATGTATATAAGGAGTACTTTCGTCTTGTTATGTTTTATCGGGTTCGCGTACTCAGTTGCTTCTTCCGTTGTAGAGTCAGACTCTGCATTCCCTTTAACTCTGAACATGGCACCCAGACCCTTTGATACGTGCCAGTCAACATGGCAATGTAACAGCCAGTCTCCTGGCTCAGAGGTTCTTATCCTGAGCACTACAAATGATCTGCCAGGAAGATTGATACTGTCTCGGAACATGGGTGACTGCTCTGGGTGTGTTTCCCAGTACTCCATGTCTTCACGGTACTTCTGTTGGGCTTCGCGGCTGTCGAACTTTCCTTCCCCGCCTTTACCAATGGATATTACTTGGAACCGGTGACCGTGGAGGTGCCATGGGTGGCGCATGTGTTCAACGGAGTTCAGCACTATGTCTACCACATTGCCTTTACCTTCCGGCAGCTCAATAGGCTCCTTGAAGTAGTCACTTAATGCCTTGCCGTTGAGCAAAAACATCCCAGTGCCATACTTCTCTTTGATCTCGGGGTCTCTATAGTAGTCATAGCTCAGTTCGACAGTAGTGTTGGCCTTCTCCGCGACTTCAAGGCCCTTGACCTCATCTTCTACAGGCTGAAAATCTCTATACTTCTCAAGTTTGTCCAGACCAGGTAGACTGTTGATTCTAGGTAAAGATGTTTCCGCAGTTAAAGTTCCGGCAACGTGCTTCGACGCTAACCAGGCCTGCTTTGCGTAATAGCCCATCATCTTGTTACAACCGTTTATCATCTGCAATGCCTCGTTCTCACCCTTCACAACAACCACAGAATAGCGCTGGCCTACCGCCATGGATAGCGTATCCAACACATATGGCTTGATCAAAACGCCGTCCGTCTCGAATACAACTATCTTGTGGTTGGGGAAGTTAACAATCTGCGTACCTGACATACCACTGTTGACAAACCTGATGAGAGCATACTTTGTCGACTCCGGTATGTCGATTACCTGGAATGTTGACCTCTTGCCGTTGATCAGGGAGTCATCTAGTCGGGGATCCCGGGTCCCATCGGGCGAAAGAACAATTTTTGAGTTGATGTCAAGATTCCAACTGTTATACCAGTCACTCAGTGTAATTATTTGTTCAGTCATGCCGGTTCTTAACTTCTTCTTTGCATCAGATAGAGTCATCACGCCGTTAGTGTCCAGCACACTGGGATCTCCGTCTATCGTGGCCAGAATACGATCAAGGTATGTGAGGTATCTATCGCAATCCACTAGGAGCACCCCACGCAGCCCGTCTCCATACTGTACTGAACTATGCGAGTGATACCAGTAAGTCCCGCATATTGTCTCCGGGATCGTGACGTTATACCAGAACTCCTCGTCCGGCGCTATGGGGTCCTGCGTGATCCCCGGAACACCATCGAGCTCATTCCCAATCCCTATCAGACCATGGAAGTGCAAAGCTGTATGGCAGTACTCCCGCAACTGCTCGTCGGTTTCCATGGAGACCAGCTCCTCCGCAGAACAGATGTTGTTCACCACTTTTAAGTTGATAGTATCGCCCGACTTGACCCTTATTTGCGGCCCATACGTATCCCGCTCGCCATTTATCGATATTATCCGCCTGCCATCCCTGTTGGTCGCAGAAGCAACATTGAACACCAGCTCATGTGTGGTCGATGCCACACACACATATAAATTGACCAGAAACCAGAAGTATATCAGCATGTTTCCACATACATTTCAATTAGTAAGTTGAATCCTAGTCGTCAGTTTCAAAGTACAGGGCCTTGATCAAAAAGGAACTGTGTTATGGGTATTTGGTGTCCTTATTTGCAATAGGACTCATTGTGTCTTGACTTCCTTATCGGATGTTGAAGGCTTTATTATGCTATTGGAAAAGGCACTCGCTAAGAAAGTGCCGTAGAAAGAGTATTACCTCCTTCAATGGTGAAAAAAATCAAAAATCAAAAAAAATAATGGTTGCTAAGAGATTCGAACTCTTGCATCTTACGATACCTGAGTGCTCCTGAGTTTGTTAACCCAGTAAGTAATGTTTCAACTTGAATCAGGCGCCTTAGACCGCTCGGCCAAACAACCATACTGTATTTGTTGGAAATTTGAATGCGTCTGGTGATGATACCTTCTTGATCCATAATTTTGTTCCCCAGGGTATATAGCAGCTTGGCATAGCAGTCTAGCCAGTCCCTGTCCTTATAACAACATACAAGAACAATATTTCTTCCTTTGAAGTTGTATATACGGTTATCCTGTTCATTGGGAGATATCTGTGTACCATGCGTTTCACGGGTTTGTGTATGCCTCGGAGTTTAGAAGGCGATGGCTGATTATGCCCGGTGGTTGGAGTATAGTCATCGCACATCGGAGACCATACTATATTGCTCAGAATGTACATATAAAAGACATTCGGTGGGAAAACATTACTGAGGTTCTCCTTGTAACGTATGCCAATTGTTCACAGCAGGTAGGTATTTAAAAAAATAATGGAGGCTAGGGTGAACGAGAAGTACGAGAGGGAAGTGAAGACCACTGCTGCTGTATGGCCACGGTCCCGGAATGCTGTGCTGAACCCAGATGTTGATCGGTTGTGTGTGGTGTATGAGGTTTTCACCAGGTGTACTGGTAATGGTGGCACGAAGAAGAAGAAAGTCAACCTTGTGTTCTGCCATGGGTCCGGTATGAACAGGGCCATATGGGAGTACCACGCGGATAGAATTGCCGACTTGAACAGCAACTGGGTTGTCGATAAGATTGTGGTTATTGACCAAGTCAACCACGGTGATTCTGCGCTGTTGAATAAAGGTAGGCTCGGTTTGGAGTTCGACTGGTTCGATGGTGCAAGAGACATATGTAAAGTGGCCGAGGAGGAGTTTAATTTCATGAATAATTACAATGTCATTGTTGGACACTCGATGGGTGGGTTTCAAACTCTGGCAGCTGTGGCGCACAACCCTAATCTCTTCCAGTTGGCCATTGTCATAGAACCTGTCATAATTAAGGACCCATCGCAATTGGAACCCAAGACAGAGTACTTATTCTTCCCACCTAACTTCTATAGAGCTCTGACCGCCAAGATGACTGACAATTTTGACTCAATGCAGGAGTTTGAGGAGTTTATGGAGAAGAAAAGCTTCTATGTGAAAGTCCATCCCGAGATAAGAAAGCGGCTCACCGAGTTTGAAGCTATCCAAAGACCAGACGGATCTGTGGTTACTAAGATGAAGAAAGTTCACAACTTCATGTGCTATGCAACTGATAATACATCGGCAAAGAGGATGGTGCAGTTGATGCCATTTATTGGCATCCCCGTGGTATCCCTAGTCGGGGCAAGCTCGAGATGGACCCCGCCTGTGAACAACGAATACGTTAGAACACGCATTCCTAACTGTAAGGAAGTGAGTGTAGCCAACGGCGATCATCTCATGAACTTGGAGATGCCAGATACTATTGTGGACTACATCAGTAAGCATATCTCCCAGTATGTAGCTAACCCACCACAAAGATCGGAAGGAGACTATGTGCTAGATCACAACGGGTCTTTAGCTGAAAGGAACCAATTCTTAGATAATTCCTACAAGCATTTTCTCAACAAGATAAGGCTTCCTCAGAAATCCAAACTTTGATTGTCTTGCACATATGCGCTGGCACTGTGCTTACACAAAATCACCCAAAAGGGAAAAAGACTAACTGCAATAATATTCATGATAGTAAATAAAAAGTAACCGGTTAAATAGATAAACAATTACATATTCAATACATGTAAATGGTATAATATTGCCTGAACTCAATACTCCTGTGCCAGGTGCGTATATTTATCATATCCAACGAATAACACGTTACCGGATTTTTTTCACCGAAATTCTGAGCCTGTCGATCATTGCTGGAGCAATTCGCTGGAGGGATAAGCAACCAGCAATGACGGGAACCATCAGAAACATGTTCCATGAGCAGTTTTTGTCGCTCTGAGGGATATTAGCCGCTGCTACAAGTCAATTGGCCACTCTGGACGTTACTGTTCTTTATTAATTATTGGATTTCCCGTTCGAAACAGCAAAAACGGCCGAGAAATAATCACAGTGTGAGAAAGCAAATGCAAATGTTTAACTTTTCTAGGCTAGTGGCCCTTTTGTTGGTCCTAGTCAATGTTTCCCTGGCATTGTCTCCAAAGCAGTTCAATAAAGAAAGATTAAAGTACAAGGACAGTATTATTGACCTGAATGACAGAAACTGGGGAAGATTATTGGCCAATCCTAAAGAATCATACTTGGTGACAGTTTTCACTGCCACTGGTCGTCAATATGGTTGTACTATGTGTACAGAGCTTGCAGAACACTACGAAACAGTAGTAAGATCCTGGTTTGCTGACCATCCTGATGGTATCTCCAAGAATGACGGATCCAAGTCGTTATTCTTCGCCAAAGTTGACGCTGTAGACCAAAATGTGCCTGAATTATTCCAAAAATTCAACGTCGAGCAAGTGCCACGTATAATTATCTATGAACCAGGTAAAGGTGATCCTCAATACAAATTTCTTGACATTCAATTGAGTGGTGAAAATGTTGTCGAGACCTTAATTGCTGGTATCAAGGAAAGCACAGATGTCCAGGATTTCGAGATCCATGAAGAGATCAATTGGAGTTCCGTTACTATTACTGGTGTGGCTACTTTTGCTACTGTTTTATTGGTTAAGAAGCAGAGTACATTGGCCCTGAAAATATTCACATCTAGATACGTCTGGGGTTTTGGTACCATCTTTTTCATTATTGCCATGCTTGGTGGCCATATGTTCAACCGTATCAGAAACACTCCTGAAGCTGGTATGGACAAGTTAAAAAACGTTATTTACATCTTGCCAGGCCAAATCTCCGGCCAATATGCTATTGAGACTCAAATTGTAGGCCTACTATATGCTGTCCTATGTGCATTGATAGTTGCCCTAGTTATGGTTGTCCCTAATGTTTCTAAGAAGCTGAGTGGGCCAGAAAATGCTAAAGAAACTGCACAAGTGATAGTTACTATTCTGACTGCTGTGTTCATTTATATGTTCTTTGCAGCATTCACTAAGGTGTTCGAAGTTAAGTACACTGGCTACCCTTACACATTGTTGAAGCTATTCAACTTCTTTGGTAAATAAGACGATTTAGAGTTCGTACATTAACAATTATAAATTTCAACATTTGTGATATGTAGATATCATCTTTAAATAGACAAATTCATTTCCTTTTGAACTCAAGATGTAAATATTAGATAGAGAAAAGTTGATACAGTGAATTAAAGTGTCATATATAATATAAGGTGTAGAAATAAACGATTTCGTGTTCAACTGTATATGAGACATTGTGTCTTGGTAAAATTCATGGTTACATATCCTTCAATCATCTTCGTTATGCTTCTTAGATTTCTTTAATCCTAATCCCCTTCCGATACCTTTACCGATTTTTCCTACAGATCCCAATCCACTGCTAACAACAGTTGTACCTGCTTTTAGGCCGCTACCAATAGATTTTACTGGTGCATCAGCGACTGTTTTTTGTTCACTGTCTGTTAAAGTCACAAATCTAGGGGAGAACTGGAATTCCAAGTGTACAATACCACCATCTCTTCCCTCGTCGTCAACCACTGGGACATCTAATGTGGTCGTGTTGTGTGGATCAATCTTAGATAAAGGAATAGTAGCACGTCCAATGACATCATCAGCCGATGCAGCATCCCAGTCCATGACCTTCAGGTAAAGGACGTCATAAACACGATTACGAACTTCAATAACACCTTTCTCATTCCAAGTTGGGTTAAGTGTCTTTTTGATCGTTTTGGTTTTGAAGCAAGCATCGTCTTCATCATTGTAATAAAATTTCAAGAATGGATCCGAATAACCATTAGTATCTGCAGATAGTAGGTTTTCAGCATTCTTTGCGATAATTGTTAGATCACCACTGTTGCTCATTAAATCTTCAGGAGGTAAGTCTTCGATATCCATAGGGAACCACTGTACTTGTAACATTAGCTTTGCTGTGTGTTGTCCTGAAAGTGTTAGAATTGATGGCTTATAGTAACTTTCTCTCAATAAGTCAATAGTAGATAGAGTGACATCACATAATTTATCAGAAGTCTTACCAGAAAACTTATCTCTGGTGACTTTGAAGGTAACGACAGAATTGTCTAATTCTTTGATCATGACATCACCAGTCCAACCACTATTAATGGTTCTGCTAGTCAGCTTTGGACTAATGAAACGTGCATGGGCGTTACCATCGAAAAATGATTGAACATAGACTCCAATATCTGGGACGTCACCACTCAAAACAGAAATTGCAAGAATACCAATCTTATGTTCAAGCAGTTGATCAAGAGATAATTTTCTCTTATTGTTGTGCATCTCCTCAATTTCCTTGATTTCAAGCTCCTCTTCCTCGAGTTTTTGTTTTTCCTCCTTTGACAGTTTACCGTCGGTCAGCAACTTACGCTTCTCATCAAGTTTTGCTTTTCTTTTTTCAGCAGATTCTATATCTTGAATCTCTTCCAATGTCAATACAGGTAAAGTTGGATAGAATGAAATCGAGTAGGTAACCACACCCTTGCTAAATTTCTTAGCAGTCAAGCGACCTTGCCTTTGAGTGGAATCGACCTTAGTGTCGTATCTGTCAAGTGAATTCTTCTGAAAGAAGTCATTTAACTTGATGTCAAACTGACCCAGAGTACGATCTTTATTAGAAGTTTCAACATCCATACATTCCAACGTGATTCTTTGGTTTGGTGATGTTAATGCAACATAAACACCTGTATTCCAAACTGGATTTGTTGTTTGTGCGTCGAAATCGGTTCTACCTCTCTGGATACCGTTAACCAAAATTTTAGCATATGGATCGATTTTACCGATTTTTTCGAGATTCTTTAAGTTACTTGCCTTATTTACGAATACTCTCAAAGCACCAATTGGTGGAGTGTAAGCAATGGATTTGTTACCAACATCTAGCATTACTGGTTTCCAGTAAGTAGTGACAGTTAATCTGGCATTACCATGAGCCAGAGGGATATTTTTTTGTCCGATTTGCGTTCTATCAATTAAGTCAGATAGAGACTGTAAAGTGGAGTTAATCTTTTCACCATTCTTATCTTTGACAACAAACCTGAATCTGGCTTTACGGCGATCAGTGATAATAGCCTCATACATATCACCCCAAGTGATAACACCTCTCTTTGGACTGCCTTTAGCTGTGCTTAATACCATAGTGGAGTTGAAGTATACCTCAACGGAAGCCGAGCCATCCTTGTCGACAATACTTGAACCTTCATCGACGATGATCTTAGCCAGACCTGTGTTCAAATCTGGTGCATCTTCCACAGTACCATCTGGTAGTTTCTTCGATGATAATGTTGGGAAGAATCTTAGGTCCATGGTCATCTTACCTACAGGTTTCGAATTTCTCAAGAATTGTTGAGATACATTTCTTTGTGTAGGCTTATCGTGCAAACTGTTTGCGTTGTACTCGATTCTACCTAAAATCTTGTCCTTCAATTTTTCACGTCTGTCATAAACTGTAATGGTCATTGGATCAGTGAAAGATGGCAATAGCATGTATATTGTTTCATTCCAAACTGGGTTAAGTGTATCTCTAACAGTTCTTGTACGTGCAACTTCCTTTCCGCCCATCTGAAATGTGATATATGGATCGACACTTGTATCAATCATATTGTTGACACGCTTTAGATCAGTAGCGTTCTTAACTGTGATTTCCAGAACACCTACAGATAATGGAGACTCTGAAACCAATTGAGGAACATTTAGTTGCAAAGAAAATGGGGGTAATAATATAGGGCCTGCGTATTTTCTAGCTAAAGCCTTTGCAAGGGGCATTAAACCTGGGATAGCTAGGATTTCCCATCCGAACAAATTGTTACCCATGAAATTGGCAACAAAGTCGATATCTGGGATCTCCAATAGTTGGATATTAATAGTTTCCACATGAGGGAATGGGGTCATAAGCTTGAATCTAATTCTGGTCTTAGCTTTGAAAGCCACATTAGCCACGGTAACAGGTATAGTCATACCAAAGAGTTTTGCCTTGATTAGAATCTTCTGGTTGACGTAGTTCTTCATCTGCTTAGCGTTCAAGTCAGATAAGTCATGTGGTGTGAATGATAGACCCCAGTCCATAACCACGACATCGGAATCAGTGTTTGGGAAAGTCTTTGCGTAGTCAACTCTTGGGGGTTTGATACCTAGAGTGAACTGGGCAATCCATAGAGCCTTGATGAAAGCTGGAATGGAGTCATTTGTGGCCAGGATATCGTTGACCTGTTCGCAAACCATCTGGGAAACAGCGGGCTCAATGATAGGCCAGTATTTGTCCAGCAAAGTGTTCAACCACTCCAGGGATTCGTAGTCGTCCTCGATCTTCTGGACGGTAAACTCCTTCTGAACCAATTCTCTGATAGAGGCACGGTTTTTCTTTGCGGAAGTTCTGTAGTACAACGCAGAGAACAGGGTAATGAAGAAAACAGGGGCCAGAGAGAACTTGAAGTGGCCCACTGCAAACGACAACACACCAGCCAGGAAATATATGGCAACGTTGTGGTACCAGTCACCGTAAAGTGGCTCGGGAAGCACGTTGTTCAGCAGTGTGTCGCTGTTGGCGTCCATCAGCTCATCCTCCAGCGTCAGCTCATCCTTCTCTTCCCAGCCGCCCATCTGCTTCCACCCCACATACGCAGCCCTCTTCCGCTGCCTCTCAAACTCGTCAACCAGATCGCCCGCAGAAACCTGGATGTTCTTGCTCACCTTCAGCTCCTGCTTCGCAGCTATCTCCTTGATATCCCCGTCAGCTTCCTTCTTATCCGCTTTCAGCATGTCATCCTGGGTCTCCCGCGAAGAGCTCATCGTGATCTCGCCAATACCCTTAAACATAATCCCCTCGTCATGCTGAGAGGACTTGTACCCAGACGTAGACGCCTCATCCACCATCTGTTTTTATCCTTAATTGATCTCTTAAACCTCGCCAATGAATCAGCACCTACCCAGTACTGGGTCTTCCCCAAAACCTGGGGGGAACCCAGCCTATTTCCTATTTATACTATCCCCTCAGTATTTTTTTTTATTAATTCCGTCAAGAACTACCCACAGCCCATGAGAGTTTCCCAGGATCAACCCTCAGTCCCCTTTGTGCTCCCCTCTTCTCTCCATTGTTCTCCCAGGGATCACCAAAATTAGCTTACCTGCGTTCGATCCCCGGTTGGTGCCAGTACCTCCCTTCCCAGTTGTACCTTTAATAAGGATGCTTAAATATAATCCCCCCCCCCATAGTACCGTACTTTACCTGTGCTTTGCTGTGCTTTACTGTGCTTTACCTGTGCTTTACACTTGGGGCTTGTTGGAGCAACTCATGTCTGAACAGTTGCCGGTGGATAATGAGGGCTGCCAGCCCGCGAACAGTGGGTATAACGTCGAGGCACCTACGTCGAGGCAGGTGCTGCGTGTTGCGTTGAACTTGAAGTACCTTGTGGACAAGGTAGTGCCCGTTACGTATGGGTGTGATGAGATTGAGAGTGACCACTCGAGTGTGGTTACGCCTGCCGTGGTGGAGCTGGCGCTGGAGGCCTGTGGCGGTGATCCCGAGGACAAGAAGAACCGGGACAAGTACAGGGCCGTGGTGGTGTTTGCGCTGTTGAAAGTGTACGGGTGGTACAGCCAGTTGGCTGCCACGGAGCTGCACAACGCTGAGCTGTATGAGTCCCGCGGTGTGGCTGCCCAGCAGCTGTGCAAGATAATTATCGACCAGGAGGAGATGAACGACTTGCACTTCATGTTTATGCAGATGCTGCTGAGACGGTACACCATCAATGAGAACGACGAGGACTCGGAGCCCGCCAACGCCATAGAGCTTGCGTCCGACATGCACTGCACCATCGTCATTGGCTCGGGCGGGTTCCAAAGGTGCTTGACGTGGCTGTGGCGCGGGTGGATCATACAGAACAGAAGAGACCCGACTACGTTCATCAGAGACGAGACCGTGTCCTCCCCGTACTTCATAGACCACTTCAACCCGGACAGAATCAAGACGCCCAAGTACCAGAACCTGCTGAACATCTTCTTCTCTATCCTGTTCCTGGTGCTATACACAGTGGTGGTGAACGGCAAGAACTCCGTCACGGTGTCCCCAATTGACCTGCCAGAGCTTTTTTTTTACTTGTTCACACTGGGCAATATCCTCGAGGAAATGACGAAGATGTACTACATCGGCGCGGCATACTTCTCTTTCTGGAGCAGCTTCAACCTCACCATGTACTCAATCATATCAGTCTCCTTCGTGTTGAGAATACTGTCCGTCGCGCCATTGAAGCTGCACAACCCGTCGGAGTACTGGGACAAGATATCCTACAGGATACTGTCCTGTGCCGCGCCATTCGTGTGGTCCAGAATGCTGCTGTACTTGGAGTCCGAGCCCTTCGTGGGCGTGATGTTAGTGGTCCTGAAACACATGATGAAGGAGTCGGCTGTGTTCTTCGTGCTGCTCGTGCTGATAATGGTAGGCTTTTGCCAAGGGTTCCTGGGTTTGGACTCGGCAGACGGTCACCGTGAAATCACAGGAACCATCATGGAAAACTTGACAATCGCAGTCCTGGGCCTCGGTAGTTTTGATAAGTTCAAGAGGTTCGCACCACCTTACGCAGAAATTCTTTACTACAGTTACTACTTCATCGTCTCTGTGATACTGTTGAACATCCTGATTGCACTCTACGCCAACGCTTACCAGCGTGTTGTCGACAACGCTGCTGACGAATACATGGCGCTCATGGTGCAAAAGACCTTGCGGTTCATTCGAGCCCCCGATGAGGATGTCTTCGTCGCTCCGCTGAACCTTATTGAGCTGTTGTTTTCGCCGGTATTCGCATTTCTGTCAAAGGCAAAGAAAAGTCAGTTGTCTTATTATGTCATGATGGTTATATATAGTCCAACGTTGGTACTGGTGGCTTTGTCCGAGGTCAGAACTTCGAAAAGAATCAAGTACAACAGGTTGAAGAATCTACCGGATGACGCTAATGAAGTTGATACTGCATGGGACCTAACAGATGGATATGTAGATGAAGAAGATACGCTATTCACAAGAAGCCACACTTCTGGAATCAGAGCAACGAATAAGAAGAATAAATTCTCTTTGCAGGTTCAAAGAGAGGCAGAGGCTAAGGATCCAAAGTTCTCTGTGCCTCGAGAATGGTACTCAAAAGTTAAGCACATCTGCCACAAGCATGAACAGGAAAAATGCGCCTCTGATGACGACTCGAATGACTTATCAGAGAAAGTATCCGAACTGCTAGTGAAATTGAGTAAAGTTGGTTTGTCTATCAATTCTTCTGGAAGTTCAACTCTTCCTGATGAAGTATTCAAGGAATTCAAAACTGATGTGGAGAAATTGGGCAACATGGTACAAGAGCTAAATGGCTTGAAAAGAGAGCTTAATGATATTTCTGAGATGAAATTTTTACTCAAGGAGATTGTAAATCAGAAAAAGTAAATAGTTATATAAATATATTCATCTAAATACGTCCGCCTGTATCTTGTTTAAGAATATATATTAGGCGTTGAAATAATCACAAACTCAACTAATTGATTAGTATATTAAAAGTCATAAATATTGTACAGAGTAGCAACAAATGTGTTTTGGAAAGCCTACCTTTTGAGAAATGAATAAAGACGATCAGGTAAACTAGTGAACTTTTGGAGGCAATGAATAATTAGAATTAGAAAATACTGGATATTGCATTCAAGGGTTACTAAGTTCTCTTTGTTTAACTTTTTATATAAATGCTTAGATTTGTGGGTATATCACAGATCTAATAATGAAATGCATGAACTAAAGATTATCTCCTTTTCTAGCAACTACAGCTTGAGTTAGCAGCAGGATTATTTACCACTGATGTTAGGTCTACTCTTTGATTCTCATTAGCATTATTTGGAACATTTGCTTGGTTTGCGGTTTTTAAGGGTACTTTCTCACCAATGGCCAGGAATACATCTGTGATATTTTCTCCCGATTTGGCACTAGTCTCGAAGAATAATAAGTTTTCTTCCTCTGCAAGCTTTTCGGCCTCTTCACGAGATACACTTCTCTCGGTACCATTCTCTAGAACATCAATTTTGTTCCCCACTAGTGCTATAATTATATCTTTGCTAGCTTGTTCTTGTAACTCTTTCACCCAGTGACGTGCTTTTATGAATGATTGTGGCTTAGTCACGTCATATACAACAAGTGCCGCCTGTGCGTTTCTATAGTACATTGGTGCCAGAGATGCAAATCTTTCCTGGCCCGCCGTGTCCCATATCTCAAACTTTACTGTATGTTCATTGATAGTAACTCGTTGGGTCAAGAATGCGGCACCGATAGTAGGCTCTTTATTCTCTGAAAAGTCATTGGATACAAACCTCAATACGATAGAGGATTTCCCAACTGCTGCTTCACCCAATAGTACCAGCTTCAGAGATGTGATATTGTTGTTCATACTTGCTGTCTATGTTGAACTTCGATTGATGTTGATACACTATAAACTTCCGTTTCGTTTCTTTTTTTATCCGTTGTTACTCTGTCGCGCCAGATAAACTCCAATAACAGTTCCTAAACCAGATTTAGTTTTATTTCCTAAGCTTAATAACAGGAGCTTAGATTTGTGTGTCGATTTTTTTCTTTGCTACTGGAATATGCAAGTCCTGTGCGATGGCAAATGGGTATTATCCTTTTATTTGCCCTTTATTGAATAACTGAAATCCCTTTAATAAGCCCTTTGACGTGAAGTATGATGTCAATGCGTAACCTTGATGATGATTCAGTTGGTGTCATGGTATTAATATAGTTCGTATATGCAACTGCAAGAAGGATTCATTAAATCATTACTTTATATACAGATGATAGTTGGTATAAATATCATAGATAGAAGTGTATTACTTGCGAGGGCAGCCATATGTTTCTTACAACTTTGATTGCACAGGGGTGGTGGCATCAAGGTTGGGAAGTATTGTCTGGGTATCGGGAACCACGCTGCTATTGTTTTCGCCAAAGAATGCCACGGTCACAGTAAGGTCATCCCTATACTTTCTGCTCATAGGAGCTGGGATGCTCACAAGTGTTGAAACATACTCGTTTTGTCCACCTGCGCTTAGTGCGTTTCTGATCAGATGAGTAGCTACATTTGCGTCCTCTAAGAAGTATGACATGTTTTCCAAGGATTGATCCTTACGGTATCTGAACGCGGGTCTCTGAGATTCGCTGTCCGTGCTTAGATCCTTGACTTTAGGTAGCTGTTTCTTAAATGACAGGCTCTTCACTTTAGTGTCATCAGAATGTTTCTCCATCCACTTCACCACAAGTGCAGCTATCTCTGCGTTACTCAAAAGTTCGAACAGCCCATCTGAAGCCAGAACCATGAATTTTGTGTTGTCGTTGACCTTTGCAGTGGTGACAACAGGTTTTGCTGTCACATAAGGAGGCGTCTTAAAATCTCTAGGTTCTTTTCTGAAGTACAGCTTCAAGTGATCAGGTAAGTCCGATAGTTTCTTCCCATCTATCTCTTTTACTTTATATCTGTAATCCCCAAAGGCCCTGGAGGGTTGTAAGGACCCGAGGACTCTGCCGTTGCGTACCACATTGTCCTCACCTGGGTGTTCGCTTCTTATCCGTTGCACTTCCTCTAAGTTGTCACCAGTCTGGTCAGTAGATAATGACTTAACATACCATTCGCCGTTAGAATCCAGTCCACCGATTAGGGCACGAGAATCACCTGTCACTGCCACTTTCACCGTGGATTCGTAGGAGTTATAGACTGCTAGTAACGCACATGAACCAGAGATGGCTGGCAATGCAGCCAGCATGTTGTCATTAGTAGGTTCTTTCAGTAGTTTTCCCAGGGAGTGGTACACTATATCATTGTCTAGTTGTACAAACCCCTTTTCAAGGGCTACATCAAAATTCATGTTATGTGTATAGTCTGACGTTAGTGCTTTATTGTGCTGCTGGTATACGTCGGCGATCTGGTGAGCCACGTATGGCACCAGGTCTGTAGAAAGCTTGGCTGAGGTGAACGCACCGCTGTGGCCGTCGAATATCCCAAAAAAGTACAGATCGTTGTCGAACGCTTCATCTTCGCGGTCCTTCAGGGGCTTGCTGCCATCAGGGCTAGGGAAAGTAATTAACTTCTCTACGTGATTGTCCTCAATGGGGTTGTTGGAAGGCAATTGCGCGACATCGTACCGAACAAGCCCTTTGTTCCTCTTCACAAAGAAACTTTGCTCCCTGGCCCGCAACCGTCTATCCACTTCCTCCTGGGACAAGATCTTGAAATCTGCGTTGCTGTTCTGAGAACCACCACTGGAGCTTATCAGCTTCCCGCCATCGTTGTGTATCGTGGAGTACTCCTTGAACGCCTTGAATACTTCCAGCGGGTTCCGCTTCTCTGAGAAATATGAGTACGTCAAGTACATGAGCCCGCCACTAACCAGCGCCAAGTTCAGCTCCCGCAACAGCAGCGTAGAGCTGCCCAGCCGCGCCATGGGCCTCATGTGCAGCCCTCTGCTCCCAACTCTCAGGGCACCCTTAGCAAGCTTGCTGCTCTTCTTCAAATTAACTATCCTGCTCAATGAAGACATCCCGCGCTTGTATACCTGTAGCAATACTGGGAATACAGCATGCAGCAGAGGATTATTGAAGTACCATTCCTTGTTGTACCAGCCAACCCAGGCGATGAGACTATGGAGGAACCCTTTAAAGATAGGGCCATTTCACACGTATCATGTGACTGAAAAATTTTTAGCGAAATTTGGTTGTGAATTGCGATGAGCAAAGATGGAAGGTATAGTGTTTAGGTTAAAAGTCTGTGTGTTAGTGCGGAGGGGGAGTATTTGAAGTGTGTGGTACTTATTTGTGGATGGCGTTTTAGGCTAGGATAGCACACTAGAAGAGATAGAAGGATGCCACCTAAGAAGAAGCAGCAGCAGCCTGCTAAGAAGAAGGACAATGTCGACAAGACGTTTGGTATGAAGAACAAGAACCGTTCCACCAAGGTTCAGCGGTTTATCAAGCAGGTCCAGGCGCAGGCTGATCCTGCGAAGGAGGAGATGAAGCGTAAGAAGCTGGAGGAGAAGAAGATGAGGGAGGCTGCTGAGGCGGAGCGGAGGGCGCTATTTGGTAATGTTGCTGATCAGAGGATACGTGCGGGCGTGGATCCAAAGACCGTTGTTTGTGCGTTGTTCAAGATGGGTAATTGTAATAAAGGTGCCAAGTGTAAGTTCTCGCACGATCTTAACGTCGGCAGGAAAGTCGAGAAGAAGGACTTGTACCAGGACACCAGAGATGAGAAGGAGAAGGATACAATGGATGACTGGGATGAAGAGAAGCTGAGGAAAGTCATTTTGTCGAAGCACGGTAACCCACGTACCACGACTGATAAAGTCTGTAAATACTTTATTGAAGCCGTCGAAAACGGTAAGTACGGTTGGTTCTGGGTGTGTCCGAACGGTGGTGACAAGTGTATGTATAAGCACTCCCTGCCAGAAGGTTTTGTATTGAAGACCAAGGAACAGAGAAGACTGGAGAGAGAAGCGCTGGAGAACCAACCAAAGATTACATTGGAAGAGTTTATTGAAACCGAAAGAGAACGCCTGGATAAGTCTAAATTGACTCCAATCACAATGCAGAATTTTGCCGAATGGAAGAAGAAGCACGTTATAGAGAGACTGAACGCCATGAAGGAAGAGAACAGTAAGAAGAAACCCTCTGGTCGTGAAGTGGTCCAAAAGCTTCTTGCAGACAACAAATCCTTCGACGACTCCTCTGTTGCGGAAACCGCCGGTACAGAAGGCACAGCATGGGATCTTACTGAATTCACAGAGGCTCTCAGAAAAGCTGACCATGCAGATGATGCCAACATTAAGGATTACGGTGATGGTAGCGACCCAACTTTTGAGATAACCAAAAAAATTGAAGCATAGGTAAACAATAGGTTTGCCAATTTCTATTTGATGAATTTTCAGTTAGCAAAAGAGTTTGCCAATCAGATGAAGGGAACTAATGAAGGAACTGGAGTGAGTACCCGGTGCTCCTCTAGCATAATGGCATGGGTGTCTGAAAACACACCGTTGTCCATTCTACGCATTATGACATTGTGCCAATAAATGGGATAGTTGTCCATGACTATCAATTAATTGTCGTCATCTCTATATATTTGGGTGCTATTTCTCAATAGAAGAAAAACAACCATAGAACATAGAGCATTGCATTATTTTGTTTAAATATTTAACAACTATAATAATTTAAAAAAGAAATAAAAACTTTATAATATACTACATCCGGATTAGTAGCTTGTCCTGCATAGAAACGTCGATGAACCTACATAGTTTCGAGGAGTAATGCGTTTCGGTATAGTCATCATAGAAAACGGAGTTTCGAGCAGCTCAATGCGGGATCCTGTGGAATAAGCAGTTGGTCTAATTATAGATGTCATCGAGCAAACAATACATTGCAAATCAGCTACGGGGAACATCGATGATAGAGACCGTTTCATTGGTAATTTGAGGATTTGATAAATGTGTATCCCGTGGTTATTACAAGTTGAACGGTAGGCAACGGTAACAGGTGCGTGGAAAGGATGAATCATGATGCTATTGATTCATTGGAAAATGTTGGTCTTTGGAAGAAGCTAAGTAACCTCGAGTACTTCACCTTCTGCATGATAGGTATAGGCCTGTTGTGGCCTTGGAATTGTGTGTTGAGTGCAGTGCTCTATTTCAAACACAGTTTCTTTCAGGATGTGACGAATTGGGCGAAAGTGTTTGCCAGTTCAATGATGGCGGTCTCGACCATTACGTCGCTTGTGTTTAACGTATGGTTGGCAAACAGACAGAGGAACTATACGCAGAGAGTTGTTCGTGGGCTAGTATGGCAAGTGATGGCGTTTGTTGTCTTGGCTATAATATGCATGGTCCACAATATGCTGCCGATGTGGTTTTCCTTTCTATTCATCATGGTTGTGATTCTTTTCAGTTCGGTTGCCACTGCACTGACTCAAAATGGTATCCTTGCCATTGCCAATGTCTTTGGATCAGAATACAGTCAGGCAGTGATGCTGGGCCAAGCTGTCGCCGGGGTTCTGCCGTCTGTGGTACTGTTTGGCCTCTCCTATATAGGTGACTCCACGGCTGCGGAGACTGGGGAACAAAGTCAAGCTGGAATCATCGTATATATCATCACTACTGCAATTGTTTGTGGTATTAGCACCACATTGTTCAAGTTTACGGGTATTGGAGGGCAGTTCATGGCGATTATGAGAGAAGAGTCCATAGATGTTGATGACAACGACGAACAAATTCCATTCCGCGTACTATTTGACAAGTTGAGACTATTAGTTCTATCCATCTTGTTGACATTTGTGATAACATTAATCTTCCCTGTATTTGCATCTACGGTGCGATCCACGGGACTCGGTATGAAAGATGAGCATTACATGCCATTGATCTTCACACTGTGGAACCTCGGTGACCTCTACGGAAGAGTGCTTGCCGACTTACCCTATTTCCAAAGCCCCTCTTTCACACCGTTAAAGACTTTTATTTATGCATTGTTAAGGTTCTTACACATCCCATTTTTTTTCTACTTCTCATCAAGAAATGACGGGCACTCTGTGGTGCTGGACATCGGCTACATGCTCTTGCAGTTTGTCTTCGGCTTGACCAACGGCCACGTCATCTCCCTGAGCTTCATGAAAGTTCCCCAGGTGCTGGACAATGACCTCGAGAAAGAAGCTGCCGGTGGCTTCACAAACATATTCGTATCAGTAGGTCTAGCACTTGGAAGCCTGGTCAGTTACATATTCGTCTTCCTGATAAATTAGGGCATCGGGAAGAAGACCCCCCCCCCCTCTGTAGTCATTAGTCATATTGTCCCAAGCGTATTCAAGACATTAAAGAAGCACATCACATAGTATTTATAGGTTCTATCTAGCAAAGAGCTAATAGCTAATGTCTATTAAGGGCAGGGCTCAGATGCCTTACTACGTTGCGAACGACTGGGCAAGTCCCTCTATGTCAGAAGGGTTCGCCAAAAAAAAAAAGTCGTCATCGTGAATTCACCAAGAACTTTTCTCTTCTTTTGGTGGATTGTTGTCTGGACGTTACCCAGGACTTTGGACTTACAACCCATTGGATTGACTTATATTGGTGTTACGTTGTAGTACTTCGCAACATATATTGAGTGGGAGAAGGGAATCACCGCTCAACGATCGCTTTAATAACAATTGACCATGTCTTCCACTGGTTTCCAGGGCAGTGAGAAGAGTGATGCCGAATTGAAGGCTAGAAAGCAGACGTCGGTAGACGATGTCCTGATAGAAGAGAAAGAGGATACGTCGAAGCTGAAGGATGTGAAGGTCTCGCAAAGTCCACTGCTGCAATTGGAGGCATACCTGATGCCGCTTGTCTTCACAGGGTTGGCTCTGTTTGTCAGAATGTATAGGATTGGCATAAACGGTAATGTGGTGTGGGATGAAGCCCATTTTGGTAAATTTGGTTCTTACTACTTGAGACACGAGTTCTATCACGATGTGCATCCACCACTGGGTAAGATGCTAGTGGGTCTTTCCGGTTACTTGGCCGGTTACAACGGGTCCTTTGACTTCGAGTCCGGACACGAGTACCCTGAATATGTGGACTTCGTCAAGATGAGACTGTTTAACGCTTCTTTCTCAGCTATGTGTGTTCCATTGGCCTACTTCACTGCTAAGGCAATTGGTTTCTCCTTGCCTGCCGTGTGGTTGTTCACCTGTATGGTGCTTTTTGAAAACTCCTACAGCACTCTGGGTAGATTTATCTTGCTGGATTCCATGTTATTGTTTTTTACCGTCGCATCTGTATTCAGTTTTGTGATGTTCCATAACCAAAGATCTCGTCCTTTCTCTAGAAAATGGTGGAAATGGCTCTTGCTGACCGGTATCAACCTTGGTTGCACAATCTCTGTCAAGATGGTGGGTCTCTTCGTTATCACTCTGGTCGGTATCTACACTGTCATTGACTTGTTGCAGATGCTAAATGAGAAGAAGATGTCTTGGAAGTCCTACACCGGTCACTGGCTGGCAAGAATCGTCGCATTGATCTGCGTTCCAATGGCTGTCTTCATGATTTGCTTCAAGCTGCATTTCGACCTATTGTGGCACAGTGGTACTGGTGATGCTAACATGCCTTCTCTGTTCCAAGCTGGTTTGGTCGGAAGTGATGTCGGCGGAGGTCCTCGTGATGTGGCTATTGGTTCTTCTGTGTCTATTAAGAACCAGGCTCTGAGCGGTGCTTTGCTGCACTCCCACGTCCAAACTTATCCAGAAGGTTCTAACCAGCAACAAGTCACCGCTTACAGTTACAAAGATGCCAACAACAACTGGATATTCCACAGAGTGAGAGAAGAAAGCCTATGGGACATAAACGAAACCGACATCGAGTACGTTGTCGACGGTGCTGTTTATAGACTTGTCCACGCCAACACCCAAAAGAACTTGCACACACATTCCATTGCTGCTCCTGTCGATAAGAAGAATTGGGAAGTTTCTGGTTACGGTAACCATACTATTGGTGATGCAAAGGATTACTGGGTTCTGGAAATTGTAGACCAAAAGGGTTCTGAAAATACAACTCAGGTTCATCCTTTGACTACCTCATTCCGTCTAAGAAACAAGGAATTGGACTGTTACTTAGCTCAAACTGGTAACCACTTGCCAGAATGGGGTTTCAGACAACACGAAATTAGTTGTGTCAAGGATCCTTTCAGGAGAGACAAGAGAACTTGGTGGAATGTTGAATCCCATGAAAATGAGAAACTTCCAACTCCAGAAGAGTTCAAATACCCAGGTTCTGGTTTCTTGAAGGATTTCATTCACTTGAACTTGGCTATGATGGCTACCAACAATGCTTTGGTTCCAGAAAGTGACAAATTTGACTATTTGGCATCTTCTGCCTGGGAATGGCCTACTTTGCACGTCGGTTTGAGACTATGTGGTTGGGGTGACAACAATCCAAAGTACTTCTTGTTGGGTACTCCGGTAACTACATGGGCATCATCTGTTGCTGTAATCTCTTTCATGATTTTGTTTGTTGTTCTCCTACTGAGATGGCAAAGACAGTACAATGATTTCTCCAACAAAGATGATTTCAACTTATTCCTGATGGGTGGTTTCTATCCAATTCTTGGATGGGGTCTACATTTTGTCCCATTTGTCATCATGTCAAGAGTCACCTACGTCCACCATTACTTGCCAGCTTTGTACTTCGCATTGATTATCCTAACATACATCATCGACGCTACAACCAAGAGATGGATGAAATCAAAGTGCGGAAGTATTATGAGACTAGTGGTCTTTGCCATCTCGATAGCTTCTGTAGTTGGTTGTTTCTGGTACTTCTCACCAATCTCCTTTGGTATGACTGGTCCAGCAATAAATTATCATTACTTGAAATGGGTCAAGACATGGCACATTCATGACTAAACGAAAACACAATGATTATTAGTTTTTTGTTTAATTTTCTTTTGACTATTGGACAGCAGTAGATAAACTCACATTACGGAAAGCTGATGAAACAGAACGCTCTAGCCCGATTTTTATCCTCTTTCATATACATATTTAATTATATACTACACTTTAGACTTTAAAAGAAAAACAAACAGTATTTGTACGATATAAATCCCACTCAGCAGTTTCCAGATTCATCTTATTGGCAACTATATTGTTCTTATACAGCCCATGTTATGCATATAATTGCGTATATCAAATACTGGTGTGTTATCTTCGCTTTTGCACTCCTTTCAAAAGTTTAGGGCGAGGCCAGGAAAAAAAGGAAGAAAGCATAGGATTTGACTTGGGAAATAGTTGCAGGATTACAGAACAGTACAGTGTCTATATGATTTCCACATAAGACAATCTTGTTGACATCATAAATATAGGCTAAGGATTTTTCTGGTTACTTATTTGTGCCAACAGTTCTGCAGTACTAGACAAGACTCAGCAAGGTAACAAGGGACAGATTTAAGGAAATAAATGCTGTTGTCTACATACCTTAATTGGGCAAGTGTTCTGTTAACTATAGCGGGTGCTGAAAGCGATATAGATCCCTGGGATGAAGTCAGTTCATTCCTTCAGGGGAAGCTCCGAAAGCTTGATGTTACGAATCCGAATGCGTATGATATGAATGATAATGAACAGGACGCCACATTCTATGTGTCGATGGATTATCATGAAGAAGAAGAGAGAAGCGAATACGAGAGTGTGTGGCAGTATTATAATGAAAATAGTGACCAAGACTGGCATAAATCTGTGTACGATAAGCTACTAGTGTCTGCAGATCAGTTCAATAACACTGAGGCAATGTATAAATTGTCACAGATAAATCTATGGGGGCAATATGGATATCCACACAATAAATCAGTTGCCTTCCAGTATCTACAGAAATTTAATGATATGACAAGTTATGAGAATAGCTCTGCATTGTTTGATTTAGCGGTGGCATATTCAACTGGTCTCTTTGGTACTTTGCCTGTGGACGTCGCTAGAGGATTATTATATTTCCAGAGATCGGCTAGACTAGGTGACTTAAAAGCGAAGCAGGTATTGGCTTATCGTTACTTTTCTGGCTACTCAGTAGCTAGGGATGTTGATAAAGCGCTGTTATTATATAAAGAGATAGCGGAAGAGATAAAAAAAAAGTACAGTGAAGAGCAATGGAATATGGTATTTCCATATATTGAGAGTTATATTGTCAGAATTCCTGATTTTGACGAAGGTTTACTAGGTAAAGGTTTGAGTACTGTTCCACAATCAGTTCGCCGTAAGAAAACAACAAGACCGCCATTTGCAGGTTCTTCAAACTTGAAACCTATAGGTGATGTTGGGTATGGAGAGGTTGTCATGCAGTTCAAATTCAACGCTGGTAATGGTAATCCTGGTTCATTTGTTATTAGTGATAGTGAACATGAAGATAGGCTGGTTGAACTGTTTTACACTGCATGGGACTTGTATAAAGGGACGTACACTCGTGGTAGAGATTGTGACAAGGCAAAAAGGTTGCTATTACAAGTTTACAAGACGTATGATGCAGAAGTCAAATACATGGATAATTTGCAGAAATTTTTCTACGTAAAATCCCTTGACTTACTTGCTCATATGTATTTTACGGGTGAAGGTTTTGAAAGACCTAATGTTCAGGCCGCTCTAGACTTATTTGACCGTTCTGAAAAAATCTTGGAAGGTGCCGAAATATCAAGAACAGCCAGTGAGGTTGATAAGGGTTTGATTAGTCAATACTATTTCAATAATACGCTAGGGGCTCTGAAGCATTATAAAAAGGCTAAAGAATCGGGAAATGCTCATGGAATTCTGTTTTATCAATTAGGGAAGCTGTCTGAAAAAAATCCAGAATTAAAAATAGGTGATCCATATCTATATATGCAAGAGGCCAGTTCACAGCAATATTTACCTGCCCAATACGAATTTGCCAAAATGGTTGAATCGAATGAATTAAGGAAATATAGTGTTGAAGACATTACAAGACTGTATAAGGCATTCGTTGAAGAAAATGAAAACATTATGGCCCCACATTTAAGACTGGGTTTCTCGGAGCTTCTTGGCGGGAGCAGTGAGGTTTCTCTATATGCCTATGCCCAGGCTGCTGAACAAGGCTATGAAGCGGCACAGATATCAGCTGCGTATCTTCTATATCAATTGCCCTACAAATTTGACGATCCGCCGGAAACTACAATTGAGAGAAAGACAATGGCTATCTCTTACTATACTAGAGCTTTCAAACAAGGTAATACTGATGCTGCTGTAGTAGCAGGTGATATATACTTCCAAATGAAGAACTATACAAAAGCGCTATCATTATATCAAAGTGCTGCACTAAAGTTCTCTGCTCAGGCCTTATGGAATATCGGTTACATGTATGAGCATGGATTAGGTGTAGAAAAGGACTTTCATCTGGCTAAACGATTCTACGATCAAATTTTAGAACATAACCAAAAATTATATTTTGCAGTAAAGGCAAGCGTTATGAAATTGCAATTGAAGTCATGGTTCATGTGGTTGAACGGGAAAGAGCTTGACAACATCAGTATCGATCAAGAGCAAGAAAGCACTGTTGTAAGACCTTTCTTTGACAGATTGGTACAGCTCTTGAAGAATTTATCCAGAGAAACTAGAGGAGACAATAAGAAGAAAAATCAACACAGAATTCTTAAGGAGAAAAAGACTCCTTCCCAAGGGATTATGGAAAGGTTTGGTCTACAGACCGAGGATTTATTAACGATGGTTTGTGTTCTGATAATATTTGCCATTAGTATGTTCTTTAGAACTGTTGCGCCTCGTGGGCAGTGGAATGTAAGAATCAATGGTGTCAATATAGCTGGGGGTAATGCCCTTGGTGAAGAAGGAAACCCCGAGAATGAAAACGAAGAGGATGATGAAAATGATGATGAAGGTAGGGCCAGGGCTCGTAACAACTTTGGTTTTGGTAATAATTTTGATGTACAAGTCTTTGCGATATAATCCAGATGCCGAAACAATTATTAACAGTTATAGTTTTGATGCAAAACCGGCTGATATTTTTGTTTAAGCTTGCACCATTAATTGTTTAGCAAAATCACATTAGTTTGATGAGAAAGTGTTATTAATAGATATATAGATTTTAATGCATTGAAATAAATAGACGCATGCAATTGGAAACCTTCAGGTTATATAGATAAGTACTTTCTCTCTGTTCATAGTACTCCATATTAGAACGTTTTCTTCATTTACCCGGTCCGCTGATTTAATTTTCACTGTGAATCGTGAAGGCGAGTTCAGCTTTGAAGCTCAGGCTGGGCAAGTCAATGTAGAAATAATAATAGACAATCAAACTTGATGCATTGTGGGTTTTATGGTAGTCTTCTTATCAGCAAAACTTGAATATAAGAATTATTAGCGGCGGGCTCTAGTTCGTTTTGTTTTTTTGAAGTTTGTTGAAAAAGCTTGAAGCCCTAGTGACACGAATCAAATAAGCAAAGGATAATAATGGTTGAAATTGCTAATGCTCACAACGACTTGATCCACGATGCAGTACTGGACTACTATGGCAAGAAGTTAGCAACATGTTCATCTGATAAAACTATCAAGATATTTGAAGTGGAAGGTGAATCGCATAAATTAGTCGATACCTTGGTTGGTCATGAGGGACCAGTATGGAGGGTCGATTGGGCACACCCTAAGTTTGGTACTATTTTAGCATCATGTTCATATGACGGTAAAGTTATTATATGGAAGGAGGAGAATGATAGATGGTCTCAGATAGCCGTTCATGCAGTTCACACGGCTTCGGTGAATTCTGTACAATGGGCCCCTCACGAATATGGAGCATTGTTACTAGCGGCATCATCTGATGGAAAAGTTTCTGTAGTTGAGTTCAAAGAAAATGGTACAGCAACTCCTCTTATTTTTGATGCACATGCTATTGGTGTAAATGCTGCATCATGGGCACCTGCCACTGTTGAAGGGGGGAACAATCCTGGTGAAGCACCAAAGGAAGTGCGCCGCTTTGTAACAGGTGGTGCTGATAACCTTGTTAAGATATGGAGATATAATCCCGAAACGCAGTCATATTTGGTCGAAGATACCCTAGAGGGTCACTCAGATTGGGTTAGGGATGTGGCATGGTCACCATCTGTATTGCTGCGTTCTTACATTGCAAGTGTTTCTCAGGATCGGACTTGTAATATTTGGACTCAAGAAGATAATACAGGACCATGGGTAAAGACGCAATTGACTCCAGAAGAATTTCCAGACGTATTATGGAGAGCAAGTTGGTCTCTATCGGGGAACATATTAGCAATTTCCGGTGGTGATAACAAGGTAACACTATGGAAAGAAAATCTGAACGGAAAATGGGAATCAGCCGGAGAAGTCAATCAATAAGGAGGTTCTCGCAGCTTATTTCAGAGTATATATATTTCTACAAGCATGTTAAAAAGCCTCCAATTGTATAATATATCGAAATTAACAGATTGCTGAATATTTTAGAGATATTTAAGACTATCGCCAAGTAAGGATCATCGCATATAATTTCATAGTCACCTTGTTGAAGAAATTTGGAAATCTATAGAATATTTACTCTCTGTAATGTAATTTTCCTACAAACGTAGAAATCAACGTTTCTACATCCTTAGATGCTATTCTACCATTTTCCAATACTTCTGCATGCGAAGCTTTTCCATAGTCCATTGGAACAGGTGTATCAATTTTACCACTTGGTGGGTGATCAATAACTGCAACATTTGTTATTAAACTCAATGCTAAGACATCCCACCCACAATGTCTGGCTACGATTACTTCAGGTACCGTACTCATTCCAACCGAATCACCTCCCAATATTCTAATCATTCTAGATTCGGCACGAGTTTCAAAAGTTGGTCCTGATGCAAAAAAATATGTACCTTCATGTAATGGTCTATCCATTTTAAGTTCGTTGTGGGTTTGGAATAAAAGTTTTCTTAGGTCGTGACTGTACGCATCACTTAATGCAAGAAATCTTGGACCTATGTCATCAAAATTTGGCCCTTTCAATGGGTGTAATCCTGCTAAGCCTGGGAAGTTGATATGATCATATATACACATTATGTCTCCTGGTTTAAATTCGGAATTGATGCCACCCGCAGCGTTGGTAACAATTAGTGTCTTAATTCCTCCCTTAGAAAAATGGTGCAAAACTCTGATTGGGAAGACTGTTTCTTGTATTGTATTTCCTTCATATCCATGTAATCTACCACTCATTAAAACCACAGGGTAATCGTTCATTATTCCAAACACTAAGTTACCTGAGTGACCAGGAACTGTGCTTCTTTTGAAACCGGGAATTAGCTCATATGGAATAACCAAAGGCTCCAACTTATCTTTATTTAGTTTATCGGGGATGCCTGATAGACCAGATCCACAAATGATTAATGCCCTAGGTTCAAACTTCTCATTTTGGAACCGTTCTTGAAACCTTTCTGATAAATACTCACTAGCCTTCTCGATTTTCACACGTTCTTCTCCTAAGTCCCAATTTGTATTCATTTTTGTTTAAAACGTAGTGGTGTATTGTCTGTATTAATAGCAGCTTTCCTAATTGTAGTCGAAAAAACAATTATCTTATATAAGACATATCGTGAAATATAAAGGGTATATCATTGCATTAGTGGCATGTTACCTCTCACGTTAAATTAATTTTAGACTTGATGCACTTCTGGTAGTTGCTCCGTGTGTCATTGTAAACAAAATAACTATTTGATTGGATATGACAAAACTTTTCGTAGAAGAATGGATTCTAAAATGCAGGACCGATGGTGAGTTACTGTAATTAATATCCCAAATGCAGTCCCAAAACATAAAAATTTCTTGAACCAGAATATAAAGCACAAGAATAATACCAACCATGAAATCTAAACTCAGTGATTTAACAAAAACAATTACAACAAACTATTTTGCATGTCCTTAGAAGTTTACTTTCGGACTTGCACCACACCATTTCTTATAATTACTAGTCGACAACTATAATAGGAAGGCAAACATAATCTAATCGACGACAAAGCACATTCTTGTGATCTACAACTATGAAGAATGTTAAAGGCATGTTACTTCCATATTTGGAAACAAGGTTAGCATTTGTATATATGTGATTTACATTTATCTCTACGATAATCTCTGTGTTTTTGTGAAGTTGTTCTACCATCGATTCGTGCGTATTAATACTGCAATGGGTATAGTTCTTGCTTACTACGAGAATACTTACGAGTTGATATCGTCTATAGGTACGACATTTTCTTGGCTCCACCTACCATTTTGAAATATCTTTGTCAAAACGCGAAGAAAATCTCGCGGAGATCTATCAAACATATGAAATTCTGAACTACCATTTTTGGATATTTACATATTTCCATAATAGGAACTGCGTTATTATATTGTTTCTTTTTTCTGTTCCAGTGAAATACACAAAACACAAACAAACACAAAATTGAGCTACCAATTCATTGAGATGAATTTTAGAATTTCAGGATCAATCCATCAGATAACTAAGATTGAATGGAAATGAAAAGCTTGTGTTTTAGCTCTATGGATCTAATAAGTAGGTATTATAGTTTTTGACCACTGAACAATAACAAAAAGGAATTGTGAAAAAAAGAAACAATAGCAATTAAAGCAAATCCTTCTGCACAATAAACAATTGAAAGTTCCAATACATTTCTGGCACTACACAGTATATTCTCATCTAGAATTCAAAAAAAAAATAATATTGGAACCATTCTTCTACTTTTGATTTTAATTGTCTATATCTAACTACTGATAAACCTTTGATTACAATAGTCTTAGAAACAACTTTCACAACTCTGTCAAGACTATATTGAATATTAGTTACCACAATTCAACGATTATCCCAGTTCAAAAATTGCAGATTTGCTATTTAGTTGAGAACATATTTAGAATAGAGAAATCAGTGCTTGTTTTGTGATCGCCGTAGATTTAATAAATCGAAAAATATTTTAAACTACTGGACAAGAGTGAAATCATATTACCATAATAACTATCAGAAATAAAGTACACCCACGTTTATGAATAATACTGAAGATATGTTTAGGGACGTTGAAAATGCAAGCCAAAATATGGCTTCAACAGTGAACACTTCAAGAATGGACCAAAGACAAAGAAGGGCTTTGACTGATTTGACATCACAAAAAGTGAACAGAATTCATACTTCAAAAACAATTAAGGATATTCCAGCATATTTATCAAATTACACTGCCGATGGAGAGAATAAAAACATTGACCAAGCTTTTAATCATAGTAATGACCAAGATATCGGTTTAGTAAATCAAATCAACTCAGGATATGCCAATGTTGAAAACGAACCAGGAAAAGAAACTGATCACATATTTATAGATCAGGATGATCTGTCAGATTTAGATATTGTACAAGAGGACTCCTTGAGGGAGCAACTAGAAGAATTTGAACACGACTTTGAGAATTTTGTGGAGCCACTCTCACCAATATTTAATGATGAAATACAAGATACTCTTGATAGAGCTTTTAAAGAATACTATAGAGCAACTCCAGATATGGAGGATGATGATACATTTGATGCTGTTATGGTAACGGAGTATGGTAGTGATATTTTTCGTTACATGAGAAAGCTTGAATTAAAATATAGACCAAATCCGTACTACATGGCAGGCCAACCGGAATTGAAATGGGAATATAGAAAGACTGTGATTGACTGGATTGTGCAGGTTCACGAGAGGTTCCAATTACTTCCTGAAACACTATATCTAACTATTAACATCATCGACAGATTTTTATCAAGAAAGAATATTACACTTAACAGATTCCAACTAGTTAGTGCTACTGCATTACTGATAGCATCCAAATACGAGGAAATCAATTGCCCTACTATAAAGGAGATAGTCTATATGGTAGACAATACTTATTCCAGGGATGACATCATAGAAGCTGAAAAATATATGATTGATGCACTAGACTTCGAAGTTAGCTGGCCAGGTCCTATGTCGTTCTTGCGGAGAATAAGTAAAGCAGATGATTATGAATACCGAACTAGAAATCTAGCTAAGTATTTGCTAGAAACCACACTAATGGAATCCTCTTTAATCAGTGCACTACCAAGCTGGCTTGCAGCTGGTGCCTACTTTTTAAGTAGAATAATATTAGGTTACGAAGAGTGGACCCTTAAACATGTCTACTATTCGGGCTATACTCACGAACAGCTTTATCCTCTGGCTACACTTATCTTAGACAACTGCCAGAATTATGAAGAAAGCCACCAAGCAATTTGGACGAAGTATAGTCAACCACAATATCATCAAGTTTCAATACTGGTTACGAAGTTCTTAGGTAGAGTTTCTTCAGACGATATGTCAGAAATTTATTAACCATATAAATGAATTCAGTAGTCACGATAATTGCATGGTGTGAATATTGGAAGCACCCAATAGGGAAGTATCCTTGGTTTACACTAGTTAGGAGGGCTTTTTTTCTATATGTTCCTCTAAACCTTTAAGTAATAAATAATTCGTAAATGCATCTTCATAATATAATAAACAATAATTGTCAAATACAAATCCTCATGCATAAATTGAATGGTTTAAAAAAAGTACTACGAAAACAATATATGATATAAAACGGCCGCTTATTTTTTCCCGGCACGTAACCTCTTCTCTCTCTCGTATTTATTCTTCTCTGCACCCTCTTCTGTATTAATTGTGTTGATAATATTAGACATCTTAGAATGATATGCTTCTGCTTCCTTCTTCTTCTCGTCAATTCTTTGTCTAGCCTCGAATTTAGTGTCCTTACGCAATTCCTTCATTACGAATTTACGTTCCTTTTTCAATTGAGCCTTCATCTTATTCACCTCATTTCTAGCAACGTCAGTATCATATGACTTCTTTGCAGGATTGAAGTTCTCTTCAAACTTTGGCGCGTATGATGGAATAGCTGTTGGTCTGTGTGCTTGTAAAGCAAGAGGATAATGTTTATTGAGCTTCTTCATTCTCTTTATCTTCTCTTCAATAGACTCAACAGTTGTAATAGATGGATATCTAACTTTGTATACAGACAGTATTGGTTCAAAAATTTCACAAATTTCCGGGAATGCCGCTTCATTATTCCAGTGACTTCCTATCAGCTTCTCTAAGTCCTCAAATAAGTTACTTAATACATTTATTTTCAAGTCTTCCTCATTTGTTGTAGATTTTGTAAATAGCTCATGCAAATGAACTACTGCGTCATCAGGAAGAGATGGCTCTTTTAACTTTAGTCCGCAGTCAAACGTATCTAACCTGATAGGTAGTGTCATGTCACTTTCAATATCATCTGGATTTACAACTAGAGAAAGCAACGCTTTTTGCAAGAAATAAACAGTTTCAGGAATATACCTTTTCGATAGCCTTTGATACTGAAGAATGATTCTTAATAACACAGAACCGACAGCAATTCTTTTCAGAGATTTAAATCTGACTTGCTCTAAAAATTCACATAATAGTATCTGTGCAGGAGTTACGACCAAATGGTATTGATCAGATGTGGAAAATAAGACACCGACAATTATGAAAAAAAGGATGTCTCCATTATTCAATGCATGAAAATTCTGCTTTTTGAACCTTTCCTGAATGTCAAGAATGTATTCCCTACTAACTTCAGAGATAGCTTGATTATATTTTTCCGATAATCGCTTCAAGATAATTAAAAATTCATTTTGGGTCTTGTCAAATTTGATCAAGTCTTTATCATACCTCTGATTGGCGAGATAGATCATATGCTTAAGTAGAACTTTGGAAAAATTTGCCAGTTTAACCTTATTACCTTCAGCAAGCTTGGGCTGATATGCTTTAATAATAGCCTTTACATGAATTGGCTGTTCAAGTAGTGATAGCCCTTTTAAATCGTTTAAGAATTCTGGGTGTGTTTGAGGACATGAAATTGCAACCAATTTCTTCGATTTGTATGATATAGCTTCTTCGCTGCTACTTTCAACTTCTATATCTTCATCAGAGTTCGCTATATTTTCACCCTCTTCTACCTCACTGTCACTACCCCAAAAGCCATCATCCAGGTCTTCTACACCTCTTTCTTCACCCTCTTCATCTTCCAACATACCTTGCATACGGTTCAATCTCTGTTCCTCAAGCTTCTGTCTCCTCTCCTCAGCTTCTTTTTGTAATTCTTCTTCAGTCTTTGTTCTGTCAGCCGGGGCCGCTCTTTTTTCAAGATTCAATTCCTTAACCTTAATATCATAATCTTTCTCTTCTGCTGGGACTTCAGTGTCATCCTGCTTGAGAGTTTGAGTAGTCATTAACTCTGCCATAACATCATCGAAATCTTCATCCAGTTCATCGATATTGTCTTCCAACTTTCTTTGAGCGGCTTGCCTTTCCTGCTTATGGAATTTCGATTTTGCTATAATTTCTTTCATGACTTCTAGTTTTGTCTTCTTCCTTTGAGGTTGTCCTTCTTCTAAATCTTCCGTATCTTCTGCTTGCACATTAAGATCATCCGCTAACGACAACGATTCACCGAGATGAGTTAGTTTATTACCAAACATATCTAACTCAATAGGTCCATCTTCATCATCATCTTCTAGATTAAATAGATTTTTCTTCCGTTGAGAACCAGCTTGTCTTTCTCTTGTGAAACGTTCCAGCATCTTTTCCTCCTCGGTAAGTGTCTTATCTCTCTCACCAAATCTTTTATCAATCACACCACCTTTTCTTTTCTTCATCAATTTTTTGGCTTCAAACGCCCTACGTCTGGCTTCTTCACCGATCTGTTTTGATATACCAGGCTTACCTACAGCTACTCTATCGGAGTTTAGTAAGCCTGGATCACCACCTTTACGCTTATTCTTTGTTGTCTTTACTTCAAATGGGTTGAATCTGTCACGAATCTTGGCAATAGTCCTTGCCTTTTCCTCATGATCATACTTCTTTGCCTCTCTTTTACCTTTCTTGGACTTTTTAACATTGGTTTGGCCCGTTAAGCCATGTGCCTTTAAAGTGGCTTTCAGCTCTTTTAATTGAGAACCGGCCATTACTTTTAAATCAGTACTAGTATACCTTAAATTAGTTGCTGTACTTAACTAATCAGATTTACAGCTAAACTAATAGTAAAACTTTACTATTCGCTCTCACAAAGCCGTCTTAAAGTAAGACTTCACCTATCTCATCGCTAAAATATAAGCTCATCGCAAGAAATTCGTTTTCCCAGAAATTTTTCACTTCTAATAGTTACCCGCATATATTTCCGTTAATAGTGAGTTAGGAAGATAGTCAAATAACGGCAGTTGAATAACAGTAGCGTCTGTCAAAATAGTTTATATCGCCACTCGTATTAGTCATTCTTATATGGTTTGAACATCCCCAAATGTTGAATAAAAATGCAGGTAAAATATACAAACTCAATTACAGTCCTTGTTGGCGGTTTTTCCGTTGCCTAGCACTTTCAACTAAACTGTCCCATCTTTCCTTCAATTTTGAATTCTGCGAAGAGAGTTTCTTAACATCCTTATTTAGGTGTTCAACTTTTATTTGGTATTCTCTTGTTCTACGCTGTTCATAGATAAGCATTTCCTTTTTAAATTGGTCAATTTGGAATAGAGCAGTTGAAACCAGATCATTTACGTCTGTCTTTTGATTCTTAGCCTCTTTGATTAAATCCACCATAGAATTTTGTAGTTTACTTAACATAGAACTGGTATAAGGATCAATGAATGTACTAGATGTTATGTCAGTGATATTTCTAGTGCTGTCCCAATATTTTGATGCTGCTAGGTTATTGTTATTACCTGCAGAAGATTGAACTAGAGCCATTGACGCTTTGTTATTTTTGCTATCCTTCTCATCTTTTGATGACTCAATTACACAAATTTGTAATTCCTTTATCCGTAATTGAATATCATCTCTTAGCAGCTTTACCGCTTCAATAATAGTATCATCCAATCCTTGTAAATCAAAATTCGGAGATTTTAAATCGAGGCCTTCCAATGCGCTTACATACAAATCCAATGCATCACTTAAGTCACCACTTCGACATTTCTGCTCAGCACGCCTTATGTGCTCATAAACTGTGTTTAAGTCACTCATTTAATATTCCTCAAGATCCGTCAAATTCTAACTCGAATAGACCTAAGAAAACCTGGATGTTCATTCGATTGAGTATCAACTCTACCATGCATTGAGGTACTCCTTGAACTATTAACCGGCTCATAGGTTTAGTCCTCTGAAATGTGTGCTTACTTATATAGGTTATTAATGTGCCAAATACTCATAATGACTATCAACTTGACATTATTCCACAATACGATACGAACATACTACGATGTTACAACCCGTCGATTTTGTTAATTAAGTATAAATTAGTACAACAAGTCCTTGTACTACATTGCAAAAGAGATATATAGTACCTTCAGGCTTACTGATGATAATCGAAACAGATACATATTCTCGATAATTATTACTATTAATAATACAATTTTGCCATCCAGCAGGTACATATTTAACATGCAATTATATGTTGTTTTATGCCAATAACAGATCTATACTTTTGATCTTGTAGACACACGCTAGCTATCGCCTTCATTATCAAAACCGCCTATCATGATATCATCCTCATTTAGAATATCATCTAAGTATGTATCTTGTTCAGCGTTAGAATATTCTTCCATCATTCTGGTAATAACCTCTCTGGATTCTACGAACTCATCAAGGCCATTTTGAAATAACTGTCCTGACTCAAACTGGTTCAAGAAAGCACCTTTGTAAAACAGTTTGTCAAATGCTGATGCAGAACGTTCAAAGACTGAAGTAATTGCTGACGTGTTAGATAGCATCAAACCGCTTACGCTATTTTCTCGCGACTCCAACGGAGGTAAATAAGGTGATCTTCTTCCTATGTTTACGTTGAGAGCCGATGTTGACCAAGATGGCATATTTAGCCGTTGTTGCATTTTCGGAAGAGCTCTCAAGATATGGTTCTGATCTACTTCACCTATCACTGTACTAAATACGTTAAAATGTGTAACCATGTCAGATCTTTGAGTAACCAAGGAATTGAAAGGATCTAACAGATCCAACAGTACATCATATGCCGTATTTTTTTTATATCTTTGACCGCCAATGATATAATCAGGAGTAAATGGTGTGAAATTGGGTGTTAGAAAGTGTAATTCCGGTGTTGGAATCAGTGTGGAAAAGATACTAGCCATTGAATTGTACATATAACTTGGAAACCTTAACGAATTGGTTATCGAGGAAAGCGCTGACGATATTAGTTGATTAGTGTGCTCATAGCTTGTATTAGGATCACGGAATGTTCTTGCTGTTAAATTTAGTAATGCATTATTGTCAAATATAATTGATGCATCGGCGTCTTCGCATAATCTCCTTAGAGTTAGCACAGTATTGTAAGGTCCCACCACAACTTCAGATTGCTTACTGGGGAATACTGAATATGTTGTAATAAAACTTTTTGAATATCGATCTGTTAAAGCCTCTAATAAACTAGATCCCAACCCTGACCCTGTTCCTCCGGCAACAGAATGAAGCAATTGAAATCCTTCGAAATTGTCTGTAGAATCCAATTCACGATCTATTATATCCATAATTCTATCCTGATTCTGTACTCCACGGTCATAACCAGTTGACCAAGAATTACCTGCACCTAAACCTTCAGAAGATACCCAAGTGTTTCTGGGGTTAAAAAGGTCATTGAATGAGCTTTGTACATCGGTTACTGCAGCTGGCTCAAGATCTATCATAATTGCCCTTGGGACATATCTGTTATTTGTTATTTGCTTGAAGAATGGATTCGTATCATCTTCACGAATATGTGTTAGATCGTCATTATATTTACTGTAGCCATCTTTGTCTATACCGTGCTCCTTTAATAATTGGTTCCAAAAGTATTTGCCAACATGATTACCACATTGACCCACTTGGATAGTTATAATCTCTCCAGTCATGTTTACTGTATATGAGCAAGGCAAATAAAACTGCTCTTTTACCTTACTTTTATAGTTCTGGGCTGTTTTTCCTACTCCTGTCTGATTCAATTAGCGTTAACACACTAATATAACGGTAAGAGGTCCCAAATGTGCGATATCCGTAGTCTAATAATACGTAAAATATACTGGTTCACACTATCTATTTATGATTTTCTCTTAGTAAAAGTTAATGAGTGACAATCGACAATAGTTTCTTATTTATTTGTGTTTTTGGTCTCATCGCGAAGTTTTCGCGAATCATCTCGGCTCATACTCAGATTACAAAAGATATATAGAAAGTGTAAAAGCATGGACTATTCTGACAGCTACAATACATATCAGTAAAAGTGAATTTGATTTATACATTGTTTCATTAGTGAATTTTATTAAATCATTACTTTGAATATGAAAAAGAAGTTCCACTGTTTGCTACCTAATAACTTCTTCTGGAAATTACTCGATAATTTAATTGATACATAATGATATAATTAGGAAGATAATTAATGGTAATGTCGAGCTTTTAGTTTTGTGAGCTGCAGAAGATTTTTGTCTCTTTGGTCTAAACATCATACTTCTCCTGTACCATTCCTCAACGTTTATTTCTTCGCTGTCATTTTCATTAGAATATTCTGAATTGGGGCTTTTCTCAAGAGAGTTCGTTTGCTTTCCTTTATTACCGTAATATAGGTCTGTTCCAGAAGAACTGCTGTTACTTAAATAAATGTCGTTGAAACAATCCCATTCTAGTGAGTTCTCATTATATCTATTGTCCTTCGAGGAGTTATAGTAAAATGTGGCCATTGACAGGTCTCTTGAAGTCAAATCGTTTATGTCCTTGTGAGACTTCCTAGTCAAACAATGATATATCCTAGGTAAGTGTCTATTCGCAGAGGGTTCAATTCTGATTCCTTTGACATTAGCAGAAAAATAACCTTTTTCTAACATGTCAGGTGCATTATCCCAATCGACCAGACCTCCAGCCCACATTATTGTTCCAATTTCATTCTTTTCTGAACCACCAGGCCAAATTGCTATTTCCAACCTCATAGGCGAATCCGGAAATTTGTATACTTTCGCATTCGGATCCCAAGTATCTTTTTTGTATAAAGTTCTTACTACTACACCATCAATTACCCAATCCACTTTATCCTCAGTCCAAAATATCTCAAAGTTATGATAGTTAAGCCAGGTATTATCCTTAATTTCATGCTTTTTCATCTTTGTAAAATCCAATTCACCTTGATAGTAGTGATTTGTTTGAACTTGGTTCAGTTCGCTTCCTACAAACTCGAAATCCAACTCATCGCCCACCGCAGACATCAATACAAGGGCAGTAATTACACCACCAGATCGTGCTGTTTTCATTGTAACAGATACTTTTCCATATAAGAATGACCTCACTGATGCTACTAGACTGCCTGTACTCCTCTTTGGCATTGTAAGCTGAATCTCCGATGTAGTCGGATCCATCTGCGTCATTCCACTGTATATGAAGTCATAGTCCATCAACATTTTATTTGCTTCTGTTGCATCCTCAGTAATCAAAAAGTCTGAGAAATGAATCATTTTATTTCTCTTTAGTTCCATTTCTCTTTCCTTCATTCTAGCACCCTTTTTCAAGAAGGCATCTCCTTTCTGTAAATTACCTGAAGCTATTCGAATCAATTTAGTCCCTTCAGTTGAAAACTCTATAGCGTTATATGGGATCAGTACAGGACTCGGAACACAACTATCCTCTCTGAAAGAATACTGTGGATTACACCCTCCAATACATGTTGGACCACTGCCACAGACTCCATAAGGCGAACAACATGGCCACTCAGCAGGACAGCTACCATCCCGAATGGAACATCTAACAGGAATTTCAGGTTTATGTAAATCTATTCCTCTCGAGAAATTAATCGAAAGTAGAAATCTAATTATTATCAATAGTTTCAATTGTTTTGCCATGGCTTGTTGACTGTCCTTCAGATATATTCTTTTTGTACTTGTTGCTCATAGAGCATTAATCACTGTACAATCAAATATAACCAATCGCCATAAATACAGAGCAATAAAAAACTTCAAAATCAACTACTACAATTAAAATTTTACCGATTAGTCGCAGTAGGTTTTTCAATAGTTTTGTGATCGCGCTTACAAATGACATAATTAGTGTTTTACCACAAAAAACATAAAATTGCAGATGAAGGTGAAATACATGAAAAACAAAATCTGGGGAATCATTGCGTACCAGCTACTTTTCCTCGTCGCTTGACTCTTTTTCCTGTTGAAGCAATAGCTCAGACCATTTCTGACTTAGCTCACGAATCCTTTCCGGATCTAGACTGGCATCAACAACATCCTTAGGAACATGGTTTTGAGAGTGCTCCTTAGAAGCAAAACGACCGATATTATTTTCTGTAATTAGCCTCAATTCATAGTCCCTATCTGGTTGTGCATTAATGTTAATGATCTCATTCCATGTGAATAACAATGGGTCAGTTTTCCTAGAAAATGGATTAATATCAATCAAAAACACCCTGTTGAAGGGCCTGGGAATGTATAGGTCGGTAACGAATGATTTATCTGGAAATTGTGGTACCATTTCATCTTCAACAAATTCATCAATTAGGTCCTTAAATGTATCTGTCAATTTGTCAAGGTAGTCATAATAATTCAAATCGCGTTGACTTACAGCGGCCACTTTTCCATCTTTAACAAATACTCTAAACTCTAGTGCCGGGTTAATTGCAAACCATTGCCTTAATACCAGTTCATATTCAGGAGTGGAAAACCCCTCCTTCTTATCAATACATTCATCGTATGCATGATTTAGATCATGTACAATATAATTAGAAGCATTTAGGAGTAGATAAATTTCATTCACCTCATTACATTTTGTAGTATTATTAGGTAGAATCCACGTAGCATCCTTAGGTGCTGACCAATTTAGTTTTGGTGTCACTGGACCTAACTCTACAATGATCTCTTTTATCTGATTGTGTAGTTCAGGGAAATCATTAAGTGGTTCAATACCAGGCTCATATTCAGTGGCTGTGTCTTCATCGCCTTCCCAATCACTATACTCATTGTCTTCAGTCCGTGCTACATCATCAGTATATGTTGAAAGCTCCGTACTAGACATAGGAAGTTTAATACCATCTTGTTCTAAATATTGAATAAACTGTTCTGGCAAAGGTTTAATTACCCTAGATTTAGGAACATGCTTCTTGAATTTCTCATACCAGAAAGAGAAAGCACAGTTATCTATCTGGGAGCAGGTAACTGGTAATTCACTCAATACTGCATACTCTTCTGACATAATTATACCTTGCTGAGACCTTTTTATGTTACTTACTGTGGTCAATCCAAATTGATATTCATGGTTAGTCTCAATTATATAGTTAGCTTAGCTCATCGCAATTTTTTGGCAATAATTTCGTCTTTCATTTTTCAAGTAGATCATCGAGCTCATCGCCACACCCTTTCTACGGGGTTATTCTGCACAGAGATATACCCTTACTTAAATAGAACTATAGCTATTGTGCACTTTATAGGATTAAAACATCAACTGATTTTTCAATATTAAATAGAATATAGTAAATGGAAATTTAATATCCAGTTTAATATTTAGACATTACTCTATATATCAATTATCCGAACATCTTGGATAAAGATTTTTTTTGCTTTTCTGTTTCCTGTTTCCTCTTCTTGATTGTGTCATTAATTGCCTTCGCAATAGCAGCATCATTAGGCTGGAAAGTGGTAGCCATTTCCAGGTCTGCTAAAGCCATATCTGTGTCATTTACATGATAATATGCCAGACCACGACGGTATAGAGCCTTTGCCTTTGCCTTTGCATCTGCAGCTTCAGCGTATAGCACTTCTGAACAAGCGACCATAACTGATCTGTAATCCTTGGTTTTTAAAGCTGCAATGGCGATATTCAATGGAACGGTTACTTTAAAGTCGTTTATCTTCTTCATATCTTCTTCATTTAGGTCATCTGGGAAATACTCTTTTAGGAATTTGTCACACTTCTTATACTTAGCCAGAGCAACTTCGTAGTTTTGTTCCTTAAATTGTTTCGTACCAATATCCTTAACAGTTTCAATGGCCTTAATTACAGTCTCAACTTTCTTCAAGTCAACCTTAGCGTCGTCCTTCAAAGAGTCTTCGTAGTTGTCACCAAACTCATCGGTTGGCGTTTGCTCTGCATCGGCTGGCACTTCATAATCGTCAGGTAGTAATCCACAACCTTCTACTTTCACATCATGCATAGGCTTGTCTGTACCGTCCTCAGTCTGTTGCTTCTCAATTAAGCGGACTAGACGTTTGCCCTCGATAACTTCACCAAAGACAACGTGCTTCCCATCCAAATGCGGAGTTGGCACACAAGTGATGAACGCCTGGGACCCATTCGTGTTTGGACCAGCATTGGCCATAGACAGTAAGAATGGCTTGTCGTGTTTTATCTCAAAGTTTTCGTCCTCGAACTTCTCCCCATATATGGATTCACCACCGGTACCATCAAAGTTTGTAAAGTCACCGAACTGGATCATGAAATCCTTGATAACCCTGTGGAAAATAGACCCCTTATATGACAATGGCACATCTGGCTTACTCTTAGCCATGCCACTCTTACCCTCACATAGCTTCAAGAAGTTCTCCGCAGTCTTTGGAACCACGTCCTTGTACAGCTCAAACACAATACGCCCCTTTGGTGTACCTCCAATTGAGATATCAAAATATGCCTTTGGTCTAGTCATTGTTGTCCCGGTGTGTACAGCTAGGTTATGCAGGAACTGCGTTTATAGTACAATTGCAAGCACAAAGAATAAGTGCTTCTTAAATATCCTATGTTTTGTCAACTGCAGTGCATCCGGATCAGTTTTTTTTGATCTTTTGCAGGCCCTTTTAAATTGTCTCTTGTTGTGAGTTTTCAGTGCAATGACAAAGACAAATGCGATGAGATAGAAACTTCTAGAAGAGCTAGTAAATTAAAAAAAGTATGTACAAGAATAGCTAGAGAATAAGTTACAGAGAGTCAAAGAAAGATTCTATAAATGTTTTTTTTTTGTTTGTCTTGAAAATGGCCATGTCTTATTAGGAATCTCTATCAACAGTCTTGACACGGTCCCTGTTACCGTTGGACTCCCAACACTCTTTGAACTTGGCCATCTCGGGAAAACACTGTCGCCAGTCGTTCGTCTCCGCGTGGCACAGTTGCAATGCCAAGTTCTCAACGTAACACCCGGTGTCTGTGATCCTCTTGTCCCAGCTATCCCGCTCCGAGCCGTCCTGCTCTTCCTCTACCATCTCCTTGTACTGCTCCAACGCCTCCTTGTAGTACCGCGACTCAGACATCGTTCCTTTTATGAAATATTGGCAATGGCACCATACACCTTAAAACAAGTTCCCCACCACCCACCAAATTCCTCTAAATATATATATAATACCAGCACACATTGTATATATTGAACTGAAAACCAGTTATCCCCTTATTTTCTCACAGAAGGGCATCCTTGGGGGACCGCTTTAAGACCTGATGGTTGATCACATGAACAGAAGTTTCAGAACGTCTACAATGATATACATATACTTACACACGTAACATCATATGATCACCGTACATAATATCATAATATAGAACGAACACACATGATCACATGTACATAACGATATAAATAGCTGGTTTCTTCGATTTTTTCGATTTTTTCTCTGAAATTTTTCCTTTTCGGCCTGTCCGCTTTGAAACTTTCCCGTCTTTTTTGTCATTCTGGCTTCTCGACTCTCGGTGCCCTCTTTGCTGAGCTCGCTGGCTCGCTGGAGGGAAGGGGGACAAGGAAGCAATTGGTCGATCACCAAAGTTGACTTTTTAATTTAATTTAGCTTTATCTTGGTATACTTTAACGTAGTTTGACTGACAACAATATAGTAAGAGAACAAGAAACCCCCAATAATCTAGATGGTGAGAATCGCTGAGTATTCGCGTACCGCCACTTTTGCATGGTCCAATGACAGGATCCCTTACTTGGTCTCTGGTACCGCGTCAGGTACCATTGACGCTGATTTCTCTAATGAGTCCAAGCTTGAGTTGTGGTCCCTGCTAGGCACTGATGCTGATAAGCCCAGCCACTCTGTTTCCACAGATGCCAAGTTCAAAGATCTCGACTGGTCCGCTGATAACAAGTATATCGCCGGTGCTATGGACAATGGTGCCGTCGAGATCTACGAGTTCAACAGTAGCAAACAGGAGTTGAAGAAACAGGGCTCTTTCAAGAACCATTCTACCGTGGTCAGAACCGTGAAGTTCAACAGCAAGCAAAACAACGTGCTCTTGTCCGGTGGTAACTCCCAGGAGATCTTCATATGGGATCTGAACAAGCTGCTGGACTCTAAGGCCAACTACCAGCCATTGACGCCCGGCGTGTCCATGTCCCCAATCGACGAGATCCATTCTTTGTCATGGAACAAGTCCCTAGCCCACGTATTCGCATCCGCTAGCAACTCTTCCTTCGCCTCCATCTGGGATCTAAAGGCTAAGAAGGAGGTCATCCACTTGAGTTACACTTCCCAAAACACAGGACTGAAGTCTGACTTCTCCGCAGTCGAATGGCACCCACTGAACTCTACCAGAGTCGCCACAGCTACTTCCAACGATAACGAACCATTGATCTTGGTATGGGATCTAAGAAACTCAAACACCCCATTGCAGACATTGTCAGCCGCAAACAACCAAGGACACGGCCACTCCAAGGGTATCCTTTCCCTAGACTGGTGCCAACAGGACGAAAACTTGCTGCTGTCCAGTGCCCGTGACAGCTCCGTAATGCTATGGAACCCTCAATCCGGTGAAGCCCTAACAGAATACAACACTACCGGCAACTGGTGCTTCAAGTCCAAGTTCGCCCCACAAGCCCCAGACCTGTTTGCCTTTGCCACATTGGACGGCAAGAAGATCGAGGTTCAAACTCTACAAAACTATGAAACTACTCTGGACGAGGAAGTCTCCAAGACAAAACAGCAAGAGTCCGAAACTGACTTCTGGAACCACGTATCCGAAGAAAAGGCCGAAATCAAATCCACTGTGGTCCACTTACAAGCGCCATCCTGGTACGGTAACAAATCCGCCTCTGCCCAATGGGCCTTCGGTGGTAAATTGGTCCAAGTCACCAAGGATGGTAAAGGCGTCGAAGTCAACAAACCTGAAATCACCGACCTAAAATCTGACGACACATTAAAGAATGCACTAGCTTCAAAGGATTTCCAACCTCTGATCAACCAAAGACTCGTCAAGGTCGTTAATGAAACTAATGAAGAAGACTGGAACTTACTTGAAAAACTGTCCATGGATGGTAAGGAAGAATTCTTGAAGGAAGCATTAGAATTAGACGAAGAGGAGGATGAAGAAAAGGACCAAGAAGGAAAGGACGGCGACGAATTTTTCCAAAAGATAGAAAGCAACTTCCAACCTTCTGGCTCTTTTAAGATTGACAGCAACGAAGAATCTGTTATCAACAATATCCTGTCTGGAAACAACAGCAAAGCTGTATCTGAATTGTTAAAATCCGGCTCTATTCTTGAAGCATTCGTTGTTGCAGTCACCTGTAATGACGAGAAATTGAAAGAAGACGTCAAGGATGCTTATTTCGCCGCTCACGGAAAGGAATCAAGCTTATCTAGAGTCTTATTTTCTTCTTCGAAGAAGAATTCAGATGATATTGTCGAAAACTTAGACATTTCTCAATGGAAGTACATCACCAAGTCTATATACAACTTCCATGCTAATGACGAGGTAGAAAGAACAAACAAGCTGCTACAGTTGGGTGATAGATTACTGGCCAACAAGAACAGACAGGATGCTCTTGTCATATACATTGCGGCAGGTTCCCTAGACAAGATTGCCACTGTTTGGCTAAACGAGTTCTCTACTCTTGAGAACAAGATCAAGGATCAAGAAAAAACTATCTACGAAGCGCATATTGAATGTTTAACCGAATTCGTGGAAAGATTCACCATTCTATCTAACTTTGTCGGAAAGAAGCAGAAGATCACCAACGAGTCCCTAATTTCTAAATTTTTAGAATTTATCAACATAACTTCCGCAACTGGTAACTTCGATTTGGCTTTATTGTTTTTGGATATCCTTCCAGAAGATAACGAGTATGTCATTGCAGAAAAGAAGAGAGTGATGGTTGCATCTGGTAAGGTTGTCGATCAATCTCAATCTAGAAAGGGCAAATATGGCTCCCATGCGAACCTTGCCTCAGCTGGATTTTCTGGTCACGCCAAACAACCTGTTAACTTGCCTCCAACAGCTGCACCATTTGCTGCCCAAACAATGGGTGGATACGCACCACAAGCAGCTGGGGCCGTTCCAACTCCAGCGGTACCAGTTCCTCAAACACGTAATGCATCAGTTAGTATAAAGTCAAACCCTTACGGTCCAGCAGGTACCAACGTAGGTACGTCTGACAACAAGTTCAATGCTTATGCTCCTCCAACTCATACGCAAGTACCAGTAGCAACTCCAGTTACCTCCTCATTCATCCCACCAGCCAACCCATACTCAAATGTTGCGGCACAATCTTTGGCTATGGCTGCTGAACAAAACGCCATGTCTCCTAATCTAGCCGGCAGTGCACCACCAGTTAAGTCTCCTTCTGTCTATTCTGGTCAAACGCCTCACTTGAATAAGAAGGCAAATGATGGCTGGAATGACCTTGCGCTACCAGTTAAGGAAAAGCCTCAGCGTGCCAAACCTGTAACTGTTGCTCCTTCTCCAATATTAGCCCCTGCAACAAACGGAGCTGCTGCTGCTGTCCCAACAAAGTCAATTGGTACCGTATTCCCACCAACTGGAGGCAACTCTAGAGTTCCATCCAGCATGGTATCTCCTCCACCTCCACAAAAGAGAGCATCTAGAACACCATCTTTGATTAACATCGATGATGTTGTAAATGCCCGTCCAAAGGCCCATACCAGCATCTATGCTCCACAGACTACACAAGCCGGCCCAGCTCCTGTCGCCCCACAAAGTGACATTCCATTGGCTCCAACTGCCAACCCATATGCACCAAATCAATCTGTTGGAAGCACTCCATTGCAAAAGCCAGTGAATCCATACGCGCCACCAGCCCAACAGGCTGGTATTCCAAGCGCTGCTAACCCATATGCCAGCCAGATTCCATCCAAGGCACCAGTGAATGCCCCACCACCAATGAGCAGCAAGAAGGCACCAGTGGGTCCTCCACCAATGAGCTCAAGAAAAAAGGCACACGAGGGGAAGACTCTGAGCCACGAAGCTGCCAGTGTCCTTGACTCATCCAAACCTGTACAAACGCAACCAATTGCATCTGAGTTAAGCAGGGAGCCTGCTCCAGTCCCAACCAGTGCTTCGCAGACCCAAGTCCCACCTCCTGTCCAGGAGACCCCTGCCCGCAACACCATCTCACCAATAGACATGGCCGCCCCAGCAGTCGAACAAGGCATCTCCGCTGCGCAGCAACCAATCCGCGACTTCTTCAGCAGCGAGCTGGCCCGTGTCACTCCATTGACACCAAAGGAGTACAACAAGCAATTGAAGGACTGTGACAAGCGTCTGAAGATCCTGTTCACCCACCTGGAGAAGAACCTGCTGTCACAACCAACCGTGGACAAGCTACTGCACATCATCGAACTGCTGAAGGAGAAGAAGTACCACGAAGCCATGGAAGTGCACAAGGACATCGCCACCAACCACGCCGAAGAAGGCGGAAACTGGCTCACCGGTGTCAAGAGACTCATCAGCATCTCCGAGGCAACCGCATAGAAAACCATTATATACAATTTAAAAGCTACATAAAACCTTCTAATACATGTACAAAACAACTACTTCATGTGTAATCAGCTGTGCCAATAGCGCACCATACGCACAGCCCAAAGCATCCAAAGGACCCTTATTAGGCTATCCCCGATAAGCACACCACACGTCTGTAGTAATCAGATGATCACCGTCCACCCCCTCCCGTCAGGGCCCGATAGCCTTCCCGAATCGACACACAACCACCCGCACCAACAACCACAGTTACCCGATATGGAAATTTGCGGGGAGTTTTCTCACTTCTCCCCCCATTGATACAGGAACAACAGCGAGAATCTAAAAGGACTCAAATGAGCTAGAAACAGCCGTACAACTACTGTTCTTTTTTTTCATCTCTCATCTCGTACCTCTGGTGTGCGTCGATCTCTTCGGGGAAGGATGGGGGGTGGACTGCTGTGGTCTCCTGCGGGATCTCCTCTGTCGGCGTCCAGTCAATCCTGCCAAGCCCGGGCTGGGGAGGAGGGCTATATAAGCAGAGGACTCCCTCAATGGGGGGGGAATGGAATTAGCTAGTGAGCGTTCTTCATCCATGGCTGGATCTAGGCGCTTATTGACGGGTATTGGAGACTTAGGATAGAGGAAGATTTTGGCATAGGATGACGATCATATCGGAGGATGAGAAGAGCGTGGCCCGAGATAGAGAGGGTGTGTTGGCTCGGGCTATCAAAGTGGTAAACAGGAAGTTCAGGAGGAAAGATGTACGGCGGGAAAAGCTAGAGCGAGCGCTTAGCTGTGATAACCAGATGACGTTGAACTCTACGAATCTCTACGCGGCGCAGCAGCAAGAGTATCAGCGGAGGGAGGAGAATGATATAGAGGAGAACCAGGAGCCGGAGGGTGGTAATGACGATATAGACTACGACATCTCAATACTATCGGACGAGATGTCTACCGTGGACGACGCATCTCTGCTTTTTGCGGAGCCACCGCAGAAGCAGTCGCATATGATGTCTATAGTGGTGGGTGCGTTTGTTGCAGTTGGTGGATTTCTGTTTGGCTACGACACGGGGCTCATAAACAGTATAGTAGACATGAGGTATGTGCGGGAGAATATCGCGCCAAATCACGTTGGATTCACGGCGCAGCAGCTGGCCATATTGGTTTCGTTCCTATCTCTGGGCACTTTTGTAGGTGCTCTGTCGGCACCGGTGATATCTGATAAATACGGCAGGAAAAAGACAATTATGTTTAGCACAGCGGTGGTGTTCTCACTTGGTAATTCCTTGCAGGTGGGGGCACATAACATTCAATTACTTATTGCAGGCAGAGTTATATCTGGTCTAGGTGTTGGCCTGGTATCCGCAGTTGTACCATTATATCAAGCAGAGGCTGCTCATAAATCGCTGAGAGGTGCCATCATTTCAACTTATCAGTGGGCCATCACTTGGGGTTTGTTGGTGTCAAGTGCAGTATCGCAAGGAACACATAATAGAAATGACGCTTCCTCGTATAGGATACCCATAGGTCTTCAATATGTCTGGGCATATATATTAGCAGCTGGTATGCTATGGCTTCCGGAAAGCCCTCGGTATTATGTTCTCAGAGACCAACTAGACAAAGCTGCACAATCATTATCATTCTTAAGAGGAGTTCCTATCCATGATTCAGGACTACTAGAAGAACTTGTAGAAATAAAGGCAACATTTGACTACGAATCATCATTCGGCAAAACAACTTTCTGGGACTGTTTTAAATCGAATAAGAGTAGACCTAAACAAACACTTAGAATGTTTACAGGCATTGCTATTCAGGCATTCCAGCAATTTTCAGGTATCAATTTTATCTTCTACTATGGTGTAAGTTTCTTCAATAGATCTGGTGTCGAAAACAGCTACATTGTTTCATTAATAACGTACGCAGTAAATGTTGGGTTCAGTGTTCCCGGGATGTTCCTGGTGGAATATTTTGGTAGAAGAAGTGTGTTGCTATATGGAGGTGCGATTATGACTCTATCGAATTTCATTATCGCTATAGTAGGATCCTCGACACAATCCGTCGTGGCTAATAAAGTTATGATAGCTTTCATATGCTTATTCATTGCATCATTTGCGGCAACCTGGGGTGGTGTAGTGTGGGTTATATCTGCCGAGTTATACCCTCTTGGAGTCAGAGCCAAATGTACTGCCATCTGTGCGGCAGCTAATTGGCTGATTAATTTTGTTTGTGCTTTCATAACTCCTTACATTGTTGATACGGGCGAAAGAAGAGCATTGATTGGACCAAAGATTTATTTTATTTGGGGTAGCTTGAACGCTCTAGGTATTCTGGTGGTATATTTCACTGTTTATGAAACCAGAGGGCTAACCTTGGAAGAAATAGATGAACTATATACAAAATCACCCAACGGTATTGTATCAGCTAAGTGGAATAGGAGAATAAGACACAGAGAAAAAACATATGGCCACAAGGAGCAACAAAATAGAGATAGAAATCAACAAACTACCAAGGAAAACCTACGTAAGAATGTTGTAAATGAAGACATGCTAAGTGATGACCTAACTCCTCGCAATGACTCTATAAACACCCATCATAGTGTTGATTCTAATGAAAAGTATCAAAGTGAAAACACCGATAACACTTTAGCACCCGCAGTTAACGATAGGAGTATGATGGATTTTGGCAATGACATGATATTACATATTTGTAATAGAGGTCCTCCATCTATCTCCACTGCAGCTAGTGTAGAAGAGTTTGGCGGAAACTCAACCCAAATGGAGAACCTCAGTTATAATGAAAGTAACAGTGTCGAAAAGAAAAAAGTGGGCTTGTTTTCCAAGTTCAAGCTGGGTTCACGAAAGTCTTCCATTAATGGGACTGAAGAAGACAGCAAACCAAAATCTCCGCCACTGGGTCAAGCCGAATTTTCTCCATCTCCATTAGATGTGAAGGTATCTGATGATGATCACAATGACTTCGTTGATTTAGGCAATGGTTTTGGTTTGTACAGTGTTACCAGAAGACTTTCCTCAGGAGTTCCTGATACAAGTGACGAGGAATCTGCGTATGATCTTGGTAATGCACCATCATCAACAAATACTTATAGAAATAGAGGTAACCTGGATTCAATAAACACGTATATGTCACAATTAATTCAGAGTAATACCTATACCAGCCAAAATACAGGGTACTCACAAAACGACAACGATCAGACGCAGCACCATCAATGAACATCGAGCAATGAGTTATAAGAACATCAGTTTTTTTAATCTTGCCTGATTACGATACTGTTCATTTTAGACAATTAATTAAAAGCAACCTTAATTTTTTCAGTGCCGACGAAAAACTGGCGATAATTTACAACCTAATGTCTTACTGATGTCAGATATTTAGGACCGTTCTTTTACAGACGCAATGCCATTTACTTTAATATTCTTATTATTTGAAAGTTTGAAGGTTTAACGACCATGAAATTTAATATTCAACTATTCTTTATTATAAATCAACTAATCTTTCACAAACTAATTTATATTCACTTCATAATCTAGGTATCTTAGATTCTTTCAATTTTCGTCCAATTAATATAGCATACGCTTTTAGATGTTTTTAAAATATATTCATTATTCCTTTTGTTTGAGTAAATTTATCATTTTGGTTAACAATAAGCACACCTACTATGCGGTAAGTGAATTGTTGAAAAAGTATACAAAAAGTCAAGTATATATATATCAACATATTTTAGTAAAATCCGATAAAACACTGGTGATAGATCCCTGCTGTATAAATTCATGGTAATTTTAATGAACTGTTTTGTAGTCTTGACAATTGCCATGCTCTTTCACAGGCGCCTATTATCAATAAATCAGTGACCTTTTAAATTTACCCGGACTTAATCTGAAACATGTTTTAAATCGAAACTGAAATTCCACTGGTCAGCTAGATCTGCTAACTGTATCAGCAAACTAGTATAAATAGCAATCTACTTGATCTCAGCTTTAATTATTAAACAGCTACTTGATCTATACGTGAACCTACTGGTTCCTGCCAAAAGCGACTAATTCTCCGCTGACAATAAAAATATACCAACAATCTGCGCCATCGTTGCAGTTAAATATCAGCTTTTATAAGTATTTTACAGTAAAGGTGGAACCAGGAAAAAGATTAGAAAGTATAACAACTGGCGAACTGCTGTTATTTGATTGGATTCACATAGCTTGAGTCATGGTAGAAATTAGAGATGACTTGGTCGAGGATATTGTTGAGTTAACCAGGCGGATACCTATCTTACATATAGAGGAATCCGGGCCCTTACTGGTTGATTTGGCACCAGAAAAGGAATGCTTAACTAACGGGAGTGCCAACACTAAGATCCGCTATGCACAAGCTATACTAGACTCAGTACTAACTGAATTTGGCGGCGGCAATAGCGGCAGCTCATTCTATGAGATACAAGTGCCAGATGGAGACGTTAAAAAGGGAAGGCTAATTTTCAGACAGTTCAGTAAATTAGAAAAATTTGTATATAAGATTCTTTTGGCTATTATTTTCTTTGTGTTTGGAATGCTCAGGTATGCACTATATCAGTACAATCAAATGAGGTTATCTTTGTTGCATCTGATATACAACCCATCCAGGATACCCCATTTGATAAGAAGGGATACTTTACGATTGAAAAAGATGCCTACTAGAGTTGCCTTTATATTAGAAGCCAAACCTATTGGACAGGTTGGGGGAGGACTCTATGGTCTTTTGTCAAATGCCGCAGAAGTGGTCTCCTGGAGTGTTTACGCTGGTGTCAAGGAAGTAATCTTATATGATATGGATGGTTATTTTCAAAAAAATATATTCCATTTGGAGGATGAAATATACAGTTCCTTAACGAACTATTCCAGCAGAAATAGCATTCCCAATTTCACGATCTATGTACCTCACAGCGGTAAAACATATAAGAGATATCACACGGGCAATAACGAGTCCCGTGAACACATCTCCATTACAGTTCTGTCTCACATCGACGGTAGACCCACCGTGGTCAACGTTGTGAAATCAATAATACAACTATGTAAAGAATCAAAGATGTCTGTGGGCGAGATATCTATGGAGTTAGTGAACTCTGTACTGACAAGATTGGTATGCGATGAACCGGATCTACTGGTGTACTTCGGCCCTACACTGGATCTACAGGGGTTCCCACCTTGGCAGATTCGGCTCACCGAGCTGTTCTGGGAACAGGACAACAACCGAGTCTCTTACAGCGTCTTCATTCGTGCTCTGAACCACTACTCCAATTGCAAGATAAACTTCGGCAAGTAATGTATAGAGAATTAGCTAGATAAATGTCCAGGCAATGTAACTTCCCATACAGCAGCGTTACACAAATAGTTACTAGTTACCCTTTAATACTATATGGGAATAGTTCACTAAATACAATTTTTAGATAACACACATTATACAAATATAAATGGAATTGACATGGAACTGCTATTCAAGTCATGTGATATATCACTATATATCCATGACGCGTAAACAGTAGAATATGGAAAAATGTCCCAATTTAGGACATTTCTTGCTGTATTGTCCTGAAGATACGCGTGCCCGTTATCCTGCAGCTAGACAATCCCCAGTAGCCTAAATGGAATGCGTTGGCCTTTGTCATGTCCTTTTTTTCTTCGCCACTGAGAGACTGCAGTACAGCAGTGGGATCAATTTCCCCAATTAGGAAATTTCTTCAAAACAAAATCAAGGACATTTGGTGGTAACCTTTTAGCCACCACTTCGTGAGTTTTGCTCAAAATTTCATATTTTTTTTTTCACTTTTTTTTTGCTTTCTTCCATCCAAAGGACTGGAAAATAATAGAAATTTCAATTTGTTATATAATTGCTGGGATCGAGTTTGTTGCTGAATAGTCGCTGATCGCCAGGGATCAAACACTGATAGCAGGTTTTCTTGAACAAACAGATTTAAGTGCCAAATTTTTTTTTTTTTAGCAGGAATAAAAGAAAAAAAATAACGTTTACTGGAAATACTTGTAATAAAAAGGAAACAATAGAGACGAACGACAAATAATAAGAAATGGGTTTGTTTGCTTCAAAGTTGTTTAGCAACCTGTTTGGTTCTAAAGAAATGCGTATTCTTATGGTTGGTCTAGATGGTGCTGGTAAGACCACTGTTCTTTACAAGTTGAAGTTGGGTGAAGTTATCACCACTATTCCAACCATTGGTTTCAATGTCGAGACTGTGCAATACAAGAACATTTCCTTCACTGTCTGGGATGTGGGTGGACAAGACAGAATCAGATCTCTATGGAGACACTACTACAGAAACACCGAAGGTGTTATCTTCGTTGTTGACTCTAACGATAGATCCCGTATTGGTGAAGCCAGAGAGGTTATGCAAAGAATGTTGAACGAGGATGAATTGAGAAACGCCGTGTGGTTAGTGTTCGCCAACAAGCAAGATTTGCCAGAAGCCATGTCTGCTGCCGAAATTACCGAAAAGCTTGGTCTACACTCCATAAGAAACCGCCCATGGTTCATCCAAGCCACTTGTGCTACTTCCGGTGAAGGTTTGTATGAAGGTTTGGAATGGTTGAGTAACAACTTGAGCAACCAATCATGAATCAGATAAAAAAAGGGAACAGAACTAAAAACTATAGAAAAAAAGCAATGATTCAACATTGATCATTGCCTCTATCCATTTTTTTATCTTTTACTTCCTGTTATTATAACATCGCATTGCTCAATACTATCTGAACAAAAAACTATTTTTCTCAAGTTAATTATTACTATTACTATTTTTATTACTCTTCTCACTCCATTCTTAATCTGAATTAAAAATATACTAGACTCCCATTCAGATCTTCATCGCTATTTCCGCCCAAATTGTAACGCTCAGTTTTATTTCTACATTGATTCCAATACACCCGCTAGTTAATGATGTCAAATGCCAGCTTTCTGGATAAAGTCTACAACTTCATGAGCTAAGGAGGAAAATCGCCAAGTAGAACCTGATATGAAGAATTGATCCTACTCAAATCTCATAATAGGAAGGGAAAGTACTATACGAATTTCCGTATTAGAGATCACACCCATTGCCGGCTTTGAATATTACGGGAATCAATTATAAACGGGCCATTAATTGGTGGGTTCGATGGACGATTTCAGACATACAACAAAGGAACTTTATAAAAAACTACAACATATATATGTGCGACATTATCCTTTTTTTTTCTCTCTATCATATATATCATATATACAATAGTGTATCACTACGTTCTACAACCGTAAAGGAAATGAATAACTCACTGCTAGCAGTGTTTATATTTGATTAAGAATTAACCGAGAAAAATAGTCATTGATTCAATTTAGCCCTCGAAGTCATGCAATTGATTAGATGTATCGTAATCCCCTGCAATCTCTTCCATATTGACACCATTTGTGCACTACCTTAGAATGGTGTTGTGACACAGTGGTGCAATCTATCAACGACTTGATCATTTTCTTGTGACTGCTTTGGCACTCAGCCATAGTATTGCAACGGTTTCCTAATTTGGGTTGTTGGTAACACCCATACACCATGAAGTAGTTAGTGTCATATGGGTACACCGTTTTCTAGACTAGAAGCCAAATTTACTAAATCAGAAAAATTCCGTAATATATTTACCCTGCCTTAATCCTCCTATCTTGAGATTGTAGGCCCTAAGTCGCGACTGCATGGCACTAGAGGTAGCTTACTGTGGTCGAATGTGTGATGGCCCTCTCGAGTGTTTCTAAAACCTACGCCCCAACGTGGGCTCTCTACGCCGAGCCAGGCTTCCGTCTACACAGTGCCCACCCCATTGGCAAGAGTAACCTCCTTACCTCGACCCGCACCCTGACCAGGGGAGCGGTTGGCACCACTTCCAGCCTGCCATCTCCACTAACGCTTAGCACCGTTCCTACCAAGGCAGTAGGATGAGCAGCCTCTGTACCACCTCCCCTCTAGATTCACCCTTCACAGAATACTACACTCCTCATACCCCCCCGATCATGGGCCCAACCGTAGTCTGCAACTACCATTGCCCTCCAGAGAGAGATGCCCAGCCTAACATCCCCTTTCCACGCCCACAGCAAACGCCGGCCTAGCAGAGCCTAGCTCAGCCTAGCTGGGTCCATCTGAATCTGCTTTGAGCCTAGCAGAGCCTAGCAGGTAAGCTGCTAGACAGAAAGACCCTCTCTCTAGCCGGCCTAGAGCATCCCACTAGAATGTTCGGACAGTTACCACAATCACCATGGACGACTAAATGTGGGCAGCAAACACCGCAACGATCCACAGGAGAGACTTTGCCTTCTACTGCAGTTTGTTACCAGACTCTCCCATCTGTGCGGTTCTTTCACTGTACCATTATCGAGCCTCTCTTCATCTCTTTTTTTCCACTTCCCAAAGAGAGTTTCAAAATTTCGCTTGTGGCCAGAGACAGAGCCCACCATTTGTGAAAAATTTCCCACATCATCACTTGTTAACATAGAATAAGAGAATACATAGCGTTTCTATATAAGAATAGTATCGTTAATTTCAGCTATTTCTTAGTTGAATCACAACTCAAGACAGTCGATTGTAACCAAAATGGTATGTTAACCTCTCACAAAATGAAATACACGCCGAATACTATGAGAAGACAGGAAAAGCAATAGCAGAAACGGAAAAACCTGACACAGCAAAGTTGTTGATGAAGAAGATACTTATGTGTTATAACGTGGAGCATATAATGATGATATTCGTTTCTAGTAGATCTATATGAGGCGATTACTGCTTTTCTCAAGTATGCTATGGAGAACCCATTTACTAACATGGAAATTTTTTTATTACCTTTTCACCTCTTACTTTGGGACATTTATGAACATATGAACAAAACGTCGAGTCAAATAAAATACATGGGAACATACGCAAACCAAGGAGTCGGATTACAAACTGGAAACTTTCATGGTGTACCTCTAATAGTTGACAGCAATAGATTTGAATATGAATAATTTCAGAAGATACTACAAGAATACACATTTGCACCAAACAACTTGTTATAAAAAACAGAATGACGAACAATAAAAGACGTATTACTGGGTTTGGAATATCGTACTATGGGGAGGCGTGTGGATATCCCATTGATATAATGTTAAGCAAGTCGATTTTTGATGTTTTTCAATTCGTGAATGTCTCCTAGTGTGAAGTTAAGAAGAAATATAATTAATATTAATACAGGCCGGTGTTAAAGCTTACGAACTAAGAACCAAGTCTAAGGAACAATTGGAAAACCAATTGTTGTCCTTGAAGAAGGAATTGGCTGAATTGCAGGTCCAAAAGTTGTCCAGACCATCTTTGCCAAAGATCCACACCGTTAGAAAGGACATTGCCCGTGTCTTGACTATCATCAACGAACAACAAAGAGAAGCTGTCAGACAACTATACAAGGGTAAGAAGTACCAACCAAAGGACATGAGAGCTAAGAAGACCAGAGCTTTGAGAAGAGCTTTGACCAAGTTCGAAGCTACCAGAGTCACTGAGAAGCAAAAGAAGAAGCAAATTGCTTTCCCACAAAGAAAGTACGCTATCAAGGCTTAAACTTATTTCAGGAAATAATTTAATCATTTTCAAAATACTCCCTTTTTTGTAGAAATAGTTATAATCTGGTAGGTATATCTTTCATAATCCAATACACAATCATACTATAATAATAACTTCTGTCATCAAATGACGAGAACTCTTCCATGGAACATAGTAACACCATCAATCTTGATGCAATATACTTTTATGCCTAATTAATATATAATTTTATAAGAGTGATACGAAATCACTTTAATTGCATATAATATGACTGGTAATCTATTTCTTCATCTTCTTATTTTTCTTGTATTCTTCAATTTTCTGCTTCAACTCCGTGTTTGGAATAACTTGTTCCAATTTCAATGGCATTCTGTTAAATGGATCAGTTGAGTCACTTAATAGATGTGCCTTGATTGTTGCTCTATCGATGTTAACCTTAGATGTTGGTAAAGTCACTGGATCTTTCATAATAGTGTACATTAACGGATCCAAAAATTCTTCGGGGGCATCTCCATATTCCATATCTTCTTCTTCTTCGGCGTTCTTCCTTTCCTCGGCTTTCAATGCCAGGTTCATTAACTTGTCACAGAATTCAGGTGATACAAGACCAATTTTACTTTGTAAAATATGCACCGCTCTTTCAAATAGTGCTGTATCAAATGATCTGGAGTCTCTTGCAATTGCACTTATGAACTCATCTTCTCCTGCAAGATTAACATATACAGTTGTCAACGCTTTTAATAATTGTTTGGGATGAAACGAGTACTTCTCAGGATTTTTTACCTTAAGCTCTCCACACTTAGGGCCAACTAATGACACGAGATTATAGTTCAACATACTTGCTAGACGGTCCACAATTTCGGAGCTACAGAAAGCAGAAGGAATATCAGCGGTAAAAATCTCGAATAACTTAAGAGACTTCCCGGCCAGACCACAGGATGATTTTGCTTGTCTTTCTGCAGACATCAGCTTACTCTGTAGTTCCTGATCATTTTCTTCCCTAGTTGGCTGATTACCTTTGGCTCTGTTTTCAATTTCATTTTGAATGTTATGAACATCTGCTAGACTACTTAAACCTTCATCCAAAAGGAAGGTTAAATCATTTAACATACGCGCAACAAATCTGATAAAAAAATCACTGTTCTTTTGTGATTGCCAAATCAATTGATTTTTGTACAGTGGTATCCTTGAATACAATTCCTCCAAAATAATTGAGATGCTGTATCTACTATTGAATTTATCATAAAATTGAGATGATGATCCTGTTTTTTCAACAATAACATAAAAGTCTAACAATGCGTAAAGCAAGTTTTCTTTAATAAGTTCGTCATGCTCAAATATTTCCATCATAAAACCAGGTGAACCATCAGTTAACGGCATTGCTCCAACACTAAATAGTTGCACCAGTTTACCCTTTAAATGTGGGTTTGAAACCAACTCTGGGCAACGTAAAATGGTAGTACCAAATTCCAGGAAGGATTGTAATCTTGGATTTCTGAACAAAGGAGAAGTTGAATATTGGGCAATATACAACGCATAATTGATTGGTCCTTCCACACAGAATTCTGGATAATATTTGAATGGGACTGGCGCATTCTTTCTTAAATATTCTGCATTATCGACATTTTCAAAACCAACTTGATCAGGTATCAAAGGCAACTTGAAAGCCTGAGCAGGATACTGGTGGTTAGGATCAATCACTCTCATTAAGAATGTAGAAGCACCACATATAAAGTCAAATACCTCTAATTGCATGTTACGGTGCGTAAAAAATCCTTGAAGAGCAGACCGTATCGATTGTGTTATCTTTAGTGTCTTTTCCATTTGTTTTAGTTGCATATTAGCAAATGAAGCGAACATATCTTGTGAATTTGCGGCTTCTTTAACTCTTTCAATTTCTTCTCTTAACCGTTTCAATTGTGGCGTTATCTTTTCATCATACAATAAAGTACCTCCTAGACCATACTGTAAATACGTTAAAGTTAAGAAAAAACAATCTGAAATAAAATTTGGTTTCATTTCAGCATCTTTTTTATTCCTATCATAAAATTCATCAGCCTCTTTGAAATCAGAGTTCAATCTTGTTTCCTGGGATAGATCAAGATATAGATTCAATGTGTTAAAATAGTTTACATCAATCTTATCAATTTTCTTGTAAGATACATCCAAAAATGGTTGCGAGAACTTTACTAAAATTAGAGTAATATTTGTCATGAAAGCATTAGAAGCCAGCTTATTTTGATTGGCATGGTCACCTCTTCGCAGATGGTTCTTATTGACAATTTGTGCAAAGTAACTGATCATATCAGATCTTGATTCTTCAGAACCTCTAATAATTTTGTCAATAACAAAAAATAGACGTTCAATAATGACTTTATGTTCTGCTTGCAAGGATTCATGAATAATCATTGTTTGTTGCTTAGATCTCTCCAAGTTGTCTCCATAATTTCTTAAAGCTACATTGGGATTTAAAGGGGATAAAGTTAGAATAGGGCCTAATATGGTTACCTTTTCGAATTCATTTGCTTTGCAATTATAGTCTGCAAAAAACCCCTCTACTTTAGTGAAAATTGCAGCTACAGGTTTAAATGTCAGGAACATCTCATAAATAGATAGTGTGTTGTTGTAAGTCATGGAGTCATTGATATCAAACATTGCCATGTCCTTAGTTAAATAGAACTGCAAATTTGTGAAGACATTTGTTAGGAATTCTAATAGCGATCCTTCTTGATTAGCTCTTTCAATGATCTTTGGAATGAAATTTGTGTAATCATCCACTTTCTCAATGATCTTTTTGATATAGTTCTTAAAATTCCCATTCATACAGAACTCTTCAATTTGAAACGCCACCAGACCATAGCCTACCAGTAAAGTTTCGATCTCGTCAAAGGAAGATTGTAGCTCCTTTGCATTTTTGTTTTTTCTTCTTCTGGTCAATGTCCTATTGTAACAGTTATTCAAGTATGCAAAAGGCTCCAACAATTGTTCGTTCTCAGTCAATTGAGCTAATATAATCCCATCGATATTCCGATCGATTTCATCCGAGAGCACGGTATACTGCGGGTTATTCGTCTCAGACCCAGGCAACTTCACCTGAAAGATATCCTCAATGATCAATTCCATTTCTTATCAGTACTTGAAGAGTCTTAGTATACCTCCCTTTCTTAGACCTGCTGTGAAAAGCCTCCAAAGCACACAAAAGATCAGATATCGGAATATTTGCAAACAAACAGTTGGCAATCCAGACACTTACCCAAAATAAAGAGCGACTAATGGTGTGTTTATACCCCACAACAACATGCATCTGCCATTATGGTCCTTAACTACTACTTTTGAAGCTGATTCGAAGTTTGCCTTCAGCTAGAATTGGTGAGCTCATATATCATATTAAACGATAAGCGACTACAAGCCGCATAGCTCATAGCGATGAGCTCTCAAGGTTTGCATCCAGATGCAAATAGTCTAATGGAACTAATATACTGTTAAGTCTATAGGCAAAGTACATATTATATTTTTGAATCTGGGTATATCATTCACTACTATGTAGCTTTTGATTCAGAATGTGGTTGTAGTCATTGTAAGATCATACCTTTCTTCTAGGAACCGGAGGATCTAGAACTAATTAAATTCAAATGCGATATGGATCTAGTACTGGGAAGGGTTGGGGCCATTGTGGTCGGTTATTTCTATACATGTCTATTACGATCCCTGTTATCAAGCTACTGTTTGAGGGTATTAGTTGACGATGCTATGAAAGAAATGGGGAGAGGAGTGCAAAGGGGATGTGGAAAGGGTGTGCAAGGGACAACTCGTTAGTGCTGATTACGGAGTTTCTTTTGGTGGGTTTCCATCTGAAGTCTTTTAGTATGTGTCCCGTGTGCATCTTAAACAAAAGACCCAGGAAAAAATGGCTTGTGTCAATTACTTGGGTACAATTTTAGTTTTCCTGTTTCAGGTTTGCGCAGAATTTTGGGTTCCCTTTTTCCTATCATGACTTGGACTTGGCAATACAACGTAGAGCAAGGGAATAAGAAAGACCCAAAGGGGGAGATAAAACGGATTGCATCATTTCAAATCGCCGTACCTATTTTACTTGTACTGTATGCATATCTAATAAATTCCTAATAACCTTAAAATATCACACAGATTGTTCCAATTGAGCTCCCAAAGGAAAAATAAAAAATCAAAAATCAAGAATCAGGAAAGATAAGTGTTAATCATTAGAAACTTATATCAATCTATACATAGGGGAAGGTCAATAGAGAAGTTTTTGCTTTGAGCTAGTACATATACACAATACACTTATTTTTTCTCATTTGAAAGATACATCCATTGTCTTGATAGAAAGAATAGTGCGCTATTATTAATCTTTTTCTATTTTTTGAGGGTTATTTTTTACACGCAACATAATTGTTAAACAATTGTTAATTCTAAGAGTGCAAACAGACTTTACTTTTTGATATCAACATAGATAAAGTCGAATACTCAAATAATCTCCAGCAAGGAAAGGAATCAAGTTGAATATAAAGAAATTCACTAATATTTGATATCCAACAACTTTCAACTATTTAGCCTTTCACAAGACATTGTATTACGATTTGGAATAGGGAGATATTAAGACAACTTATTAATAATAGTCTTTAAAGATTAAACATTGATCTTATTTTGCTTCAATCACACTCATTAAGTAAAAGGTTCAACCATGGAGGAAAAACCGAACGTGAGCAATTCTGAGAGTTCTAGTAAGAATGTTAACGATGTGGATTGCGAAGAATTGGGGTTATCGCCTGCAATGATCACAGCTTTATTCAAAAGACCACATGACAGACAATTCATTATCGACAAGGAACAGGCTATAATCAATTTTATTGACTCTAACCAAAATTCGTTAGAGCTACGCCCTATGAACTCTTACTACCGAATGCTTTCTCATCAAATTGCCGAGTATCACCATCTGAGACATGTCATCGCACGGAGTAACGATGTTAGCGTTATACTCTTTAAAGTAGAGGATACGCACAAGTTTAGGAACAAGAAACCCCTATTGAAGAGCTTGGAGCCGTTATACGTAACTGAAAATAAATCCACAGTATCAGAGGAAGAATCTAAACCTGCAAACAACTCTGCTGGAAATACCAAGAAATTTAAAATACTAAAAAGATCAAAGTCAAAGGATGATGCCATTACCGACAATAGCAGCCAAGAGAACATCCAATTAACATCTGAAACACCTGAAACCCCATTACAGGAGTCAAATAATTCTAGTTCATCTGCTTTGTTAGAGGAGCAGCGCTTGAAGAAAGAGGAGGAATACAACCAAATCAGACAAAATTTATTCGAGAATGTCAATGGCGATGAGGTAATTGATGACAACTCCTTGAATGATGAGGATGATGGTGTTCATACAGACCTAAGTGAGGTTTTCGGAGATGTCAAGACCAACAATGATTCAGAAAATCAGGACACAGCAAATGGTAAGGATGAATCAACTTCTGCACCATATTATAGAGTCAAAATCGTGCAAGAAAAATTTGGTGGTATCAACGATTCAAAGAATGGTGCATCTCCACAACCTGATGAATTCCAGACATCTCGAAACAGTCTTCTGACAAACCAGGAATATCAATATCATTACAAAGGATATCAAAATAGAAATTCAAGAAGATCCTTCCATAGCAGTAACAGCGCAAGCAGCTTGGGTAATGACATGAACCCTGGATATAAATCGAAAAATAGAAGTGGCAGCTTTACCAGGCGTAGCAGTAATAGCAGCATTAATAGTAGGAGATCATCCTATAACAATAATTCTGAATATGGAGGCCTACATTATGGTAAATATATGCAGCAAATACCACAAGGAACTCCCGCTGGTTTTCCCATGCCTTACATGATGTATCCGCCACACCAAATGATGCAGTATCAACAGATACCACATTTAGGAATGTTTGCAGGTGCAGGTACTATACCAATCGATGGAGCTGGCGTGCCATTTTCAACATCAGCTCCGTATATGTACCCAATACCTATACCACCAACTACGGATGGAATCAATGTGCCTGGAAATGCTGCTGGCAGTATGACGGCCACCTTTACACCCTTCTCCCCTTCCTTACCAAATGGAGTACACATGAGCCCTATAATGGTGCCAAGTGTTCCTAGGTACAATCTAAACTCAACTAATCACCGTTCACATTACAGTAGTAATAATTCTGAGTCAAAGGGATATACAAGAAACAACAAGTATCAAAAGAATTCGTATAGAAATAAGATTACGACGGAGGGTAGTAGCAACGAATCATTCGATGGATCTGAATCAGAAAAAAGTATCGACAATGGCAGTAATAATAATGATCGTGAGAGCAACGCACCCAGTTATCGATCTAGAGGCAATGAAAATGGAAATTCTGTGTCTGGGGATAACTCTCCAAAGGGGGAAGATATACTCTCATTAAATCAGAACTTGAAAACACTATCAATTTGATCGAGAAACGCTTAATAGATAAATAAATTTAGCAAATTCTATAGTAAATATAGGACATGTCACGACCGAAAATAATAAGACGAACACCTAAGATACCTCAATGGGGTATGATACACTCACTCTCTTCAATTCTAAGAATAATGCCACTACAAAGGGATTATTTTACTTTTGGAACATTGTTCGTTATAAAAATTAACTAAATGTTTAGCTGTATGAATACTTACACAAATCTATTTCAAGCCACAATAATTTAATTGTGAGGGATATCATATTCTCCAAATTAGATGATTGACTTCTATAGGAAAGAGGAACAAAAAAGATGAAGTCCATAAATCTAACAAACCCAACAAAGTACTTCTTGTATCATACTTTCACCATATCTGCCAACATGATGGACGCCTAATTACAGTATGGAAGATAATGCAATTCTAAGAAACTTAAAAAATCTATTTCTTCACAATTTCGACACCCCAGTTCAAAGTTAGATGAGTTGTTTTGTCATCATCAATAAATTTAGAGACGGCACTGTAGTTACCTCTAGCCAAGAACCCACTTGGGGCCTCGCTTTCGGGCAATTCCACTTCATAGAAAGGCTTTTGTTTTGTGTTTGGGGCATATGATCCTAAATGATCATCAATTTTATCCACCGCGATCCCTGCCTTCTTAATATACTGAACATATCTAAGCCCTGTAATGATTTCATGCTGGACTTTAAAAGTGATACGTAACTTATAAATGGACTTTTCCTTAACTTTGTAACGCTTCGAGGCCAGTTCTTTTATCGTTGTCTCATTGGTCAAATCAAATGTAATTGGCTCTTTCTCTGTATCCACCAACAATTGAATCTTTTGTATCACAACTTTTCTGGTGTCGCCAGGAAACTCCAATGGCAGAACATCAGAGGACAGTCCCAAAGATTCCTTCCATTTAGCCAGGGACTCATCCTCAGCATCTAACTTCTTGTATTCATCAACAGTCTTCTTCTCAGAGACCTTGTACTTGTCATCATTAGTACTCTCTTCAAAATCGTTGAAATCTGGTTCACTCATCCTACCACGGCTATATTTTATACAGATTGTATATTACTTGATATGCCATACAGCAAATGATACAAAACAATTGATCAATCCAGAAGTATCGAAATAATTGGTATCCTCGAGGCCTTTTGCCATTATACCTTATTGATCCGGCTCCCTCGAAGGGTTTCAAACGAAATTTCGATTTCTGATCCGTTTGTGCGGTGAAAAGCGTATTGGGAGATAGGCGTATGCCATGACACAAAGTAATATACATAACTGCGCCCAACTATACGTGAATATTTAATTATTTGACAGTGATAGCAATTGCGTCAGCTGTACAGTATATGTGCATAATATAGTTTGGAATTTTCTTGAATTTTTGGTAATTTTTGTGGTCGATTTGGTGCGATTTTCAATGAGTGAGGCCTCAAATTTATTATTGGTAGAAATTTCAAATAAGTAATTTTAGTATCGAGCTCAATAGTGACGGAACTAGCTCATAATTATTATTCAGTAAGCCTTTCAACAGAATTTGAGTAACCATTGTTTCAGTAATGTCGAAGTTTGCTCGGATCAACCTTGAGACAGCAAGTCCCTTAGACCTTGTATTCAATCTCGATAGTAACGATTCACAAAGAGGTGTAGATAGTACATTGGATCACGGTTTGTCCAAGAACAAGTACTTTTTACCACAAGATGCTAACGTTTCTAGCGTCAGAGAATTGGTGATAGATTCTCAGAGCAAAAGAAAGCTGCGCCTAGGAAATAGATTTGTGGAGAAGATGGAGGATAATTTGGTAAAATGGAGACCACCGCTATCCTCCAATAGAGGAACTGTAATGGCAATAGAGGGTAAACATCCATACCAAATTGCTGCTGAGATTTATGCTCCTAATTGTGACCCAGAACTCTTCAGAACCGCCGACCAGAACAACGGAAATGCTACACAAAGGCAGATGAGCCATACAATGTTTGATTCTTTTACACATTGGTGGAAGGAGAACGCAAGAGGTGCCCTTGAACTACGCAGACAACAGTTTGAAGAGGAGATACTGGGACTGTCCGATTTGCAGGATATGGACCAAGTGGTAGAAGTCACCGTGGCACCAGCAATAAAGGAAGAACCACAACTTGAGGATACAGGAATGAATACAGAAACGCAGAGTGCGCTAACGAACAATACCGCTGAATTGGCTAGGCTAATATCTCAAGAAGATGAGCGCAGGCTAGAGATAAGTGACTTGTCAAACTCAGGTATATCATCTGGAGTGTCTTCACAAGGAACGTTCCTGGCTAGACCAATAGTTAAGACACCTCCTGCTGCTGTGGTCAGAAGAAGACAGCAGTTACAACAGGAATTGAAACGTACAGGAGCCGTTCCACAGATATACGAAGAAGTTTACAATGCACCCGTACCGGTAGCTTATCTGCCCGTGTCAAATAATGACCCAAGATACTCTCAACAATTATCACAGCGACAACGAGAGCACGTCAGCCAGAATGATGGTCCATTATGGTCTTGCAGCCAAACGGATATAGTTTCAAAATTAAATGAGTGGTCAGTGGCAATAATGAACTGCTTAACTCCAATTACCCAGGATCACATAAACCCATAGTCCTAAAGGAACTCTACGTAGTACAAGTAAAAAATAAAATCATGACCAGTATTAGCCAGAAGGCAGACAAATCTGGAAGAAGCAAAAAAAGGCCTTTGTACAATAGCAGGTACAATTAACAGGCAAAATCAAACCAAATGGTCTTGTGTTATATTCGAACCATCCCAATCTCTTGGTAAGCCATTGACAAGTTAATCGAGCTCATCGCTGTTTTCAGTTGATTTTCTCTGGTTTAGCTTTAAGCACCCTTTAAACTGGAAAATTAATTAAAAATTCCAAATTAATTAAAATTTCCAAATTACATTTTAGAGTTACAAAATCATAAAGTGTTTAGAATTTAGTATCAATAGAGCATATTATAATCTCATTTTTTTATGACTAGAACGTATATCATACATCTGACACAATAACACCATAGGTTTTTATTTTCCTGAGACTGAGGGCCATATCGATTGTGGAGATAGTTTATTTAAGTCCTTATCATATTGTTTTGTATCAAAATTTAAAAGATATCAGAAAGGGTTATTCAAGAGTAATAGTGTCACCGGGAGTAGAAGATACCATTCTGACACAAGATGGAGCGCATGGTGAAGGATGTTGTTGGACATCCCCAGGATCCTGATGAGAGATCAGATAACAGTGTGTCTGATCAGCCCAGGGTTGATGGTGGGAAGCAAAGTAATAAGGGTAACGTGGGCCATGGAAATGGAGTGAGTGATCATAAAAGACAAATGGTTTCTTTGAATCCGTATGGTCTATATCCAAGTACAGTACCGCCATTTGTACTTGAGTCAGACTTTCGAAGACTGCATGGCATTAACGATGATTTCAACGACAGAGAGGTCAGATGGGCCAATTTTATAGGAAACGTAGGCTCTAATGTTGCCTACTCTACAGAACAACGTCTACCAAGTCGGGGAATAGCAAATAATGCTACTCTCCGACACAATTATTCGGTCGGTAACATAAAGGATCAGCCAAACAGACATATTGAAGACATAATTGACCCACTTGTCTCCACAGGTAACAATTCAATCAACGAGTCTGCTTCTCTAGACCACGAAGAAATGGAGAGAAAAAGGAAGATCCAGGAAGAGATACTCTATGATTTAGACTCGGAATGGAAAGGTGGCGAAAGATTAGATGCAGTATTCAATTTCTCTGTCAACAAAGACTTCGAATTTAAGAACGAAAAGGATAGAATAGACTGGGTGAATTACATCTCAAAGGTCAAGAATGCATACTACGCACCAAATAAAGAATCAAGCGGTATAAATGACGAGAGCTCATCAAGTCTATCTCAACAACAGGAGGGTAACAGAGGTGATCGTCAAAATTATGACTGGATGGAAGAATTGAACAAGGAGAAAGAGAAGTGGAAGAAACTCAAGCAAAGAAAAATCCAAAAATGGAAACCCGCTCTATCTAATCTATTATTCTACAACCAATACCTGCCTCTTGGGTTCCGAATAGTTATAGGCATACTTTGTCTGATATCGTTGGGGCTATCTGTACGGATATACCAGAATTCGGACTCCTCAATAGAACAGGTTGAAGGTGGTGGTGCAGATTTAGATACAGGTATACCGCAACAAGCAAGCACAATAATGGCTATATGTGTAAACACTATTGCCATAGCATATACATTTTACATTGCAATTGATGAATTTTCTGGTAAACCATTGGGGTTGAGAAATCCGTTAGGAAAATTGAAACTCATATTGTTGGATCTACTGTTCATTATATTTGCCAGTGCTAATTTAGCCCTGGCATTCAATACAAGATTCGATAAAGAGTGGGTATGTACTGGATTAGGAGTCACAATTGCTGAGGAGGAAGTTTACTATCCAAAGATACCATACATATGTCGAAAACAGAAGGCCCTGGCGTCATTTTTATTTGTACTTCTCTTTGCATGGGTTGTAACTTTTTCAGTCAGTATAGCCCGTGTTGTAGACAAAGTACATTCCAGCGCAACAAGAGATTGAGATGCTATAAACATATCCACATCAAAAGTGAGGTTACAAGATATGTCTAAATGTGCATCTTATATATATGTTTATCAAGCATACATAAAGCCCCCTACAATTGCATACATATATTCACGTTATTATTATTATTTTTGGTTCTTATTTGTCTTCAATTAACATAACTCCTCTATCGCTGAACCAGCGTAGTTGAAAAAAAGTGCTGTTAATGTTAATATAGCCTCAAATGTATATCACCAGATGGTTTATATAAATTTAGCAACTTTATTGGACTACTAACCGGTAATCAAAAGACAATAACTCGAAGTTATATACTATTACCAATGCCAGACCATCATAACAAACGATGGTATTTCGAAGGAAATTTTTTGCGAAAAGTAAATAATTCAAGCAAACCTGATCTCTGCGAATAATAGCAATGAAAATACAATGCTGGTTGTAAAAATTGCCCTTATTGTACTCTTCACAACATTCTGAGTTGTTACATATAGAAATCAGTAGCTCCTATCAACTATACTTTTGAAAGTAACACGACTGGGATTGGGGATTTGGATTTTTTTCATATTTAGAGCCAAAAATTTCACTGAAAAGTTACAACATAAATTTTGGTTTGATAAATATATCTGACACTTGCTATTGTGTGAACCTGAAGCAGGAGAAGTGAGTTATATATTGCTAGAACTCTATTTTGTCTTTTTTCATTGAATCTGTCACGCTATTATCATTACCAATTTATCCCCTGTTTTTGCTTGGAGGATTTGGAACACCCAGAAGCTACCTTGAGTATACAAACTGACAGCCGATCATATTAACTCCATATTGATTACACATTTAAGTTTAATTCCTCATTGATTCTACTGTATACATTCTTCTAATCGGAAAAACATGTCAGAAAACTTGCCTAGATCTGATGATCTAGATGCTACCTGGAATTTCATTCAACCAGGTATCGATCAAATCCTGGGAAATGACAGTACTGAAGTAACAAATAAAAAGGTACAGAAAATTTTATCACCAACAATGTACATGGAAATATACACAGCTATTTATAATTACTGTGTTAATAAATCTCGATCATCAGGACATTTCAACGCTGATAGACAACAATCTGGAAGTTCTGGCCAATCATCTATATTAGTTGGCAGTGAGATATACGAAAGATTGAAAAAGTATCTCAGACATTACATATCAAACTTTAAAAAGGATAGCAATGAGACATTCTTACAATTCTATGTTAGAAGGTGGAAAAGATACACTATTGGTGCAATCTTCCTTAACCATGCATTTGATTATATGAATAGGTATTGGGTGCAAAAAGAAAGAAGTGACGGTAAAAGGCATATTTTTGATGTAAATACACTTTGTTTGATGACATGGAAGGAAGTTTTATTCGATCCACACAGTGATGAACTTATTACTGAAATTCTTGATCAGATTACTGCTGAGAGAAATGGCGAAATAATCCAAAGAGATCATATAACAACCTCAATCAAGTCACTGGTGGCCTTAGGTATTGATCCTCAAGATCTAAAGAAGTTGAATTTGAATGTTTACATACAAGTCTTCGAAAAAAAATTCTTGAAAAAGACAGAAACTTATTACCAACAATATTCAGAAGATTATTTAACAACTCATTCAGTTACAGAATACATTTTCAAAGCCCACGAAATCATATCTCGTGAGGAGAAGGGAATGGCCATGTATTGGGACGATCATACCAAAAAACCACTGTCCGAAACTCTAAATGAGGTATTAGTTAAGAGTCACATTGAAAAGCTCGAATCCGAATTCATTGTCTTGCTAGATTCTAGAGACAATAGTAAAATATCAGCTCTTTACAGTTTGATATTGCGTGACTTTTCTCTTCTCCCCAGGTTGGCTAATGTTTTTGAAGAATACATCAGAAAAAGTGGAGAAAATGAAGTTTCCCAATTAATATCTGCACATAAGGCTGCTGTAATGGAAGCTTCTGCTGATGGAAATGGTACTAAAAAGATGGCAATGGCAACGACACAATCTTTACCTCCAAAAGATTACATCAAAGCACTTCTTAAGGTCTACAATACTTTTAAGAATATTGATAGGGAATGTTTCCCAACCGATCCTCTATTTGCAAAGGCTCTTGACAATGCTTGTAGGGCATATATTAACATTAACGAGTTTGCCCTACCAAGCGGATCTTCCAGATCTGCTACATCTAAAACTTCAGAAATGTTAGCAAAATATAGTGATCAACTATTGAAAAAGTCAACAAAACCCGAAGTTGCAAATGATATGAGTGATGACGACATTATTACGATATTCAAATTTATTACCGACAAGGACGCATTTGAATCTCATTACAGAAGATTATTTGCCAAGAGATTAATTCACGGTACTTCTACATCATCTGATGACGAAGAGTCCATTATCAAGAGACTACAGACAGAAAATAGTATGGAATACACTGGTAAGATAACCAAAATGTTTCAAGACGTTCGTTTATCAAAAATGTTGGAAAGCGATTTTGATGTTATGATTAAGAGTCAAAGTGACTACTCTAGGGAAAAGTTCCCAGAACTTCAACCATTCGTTTTAGCAGAAAACATGTGGCCCTTCTCATATCAAGAGGTGGACTTTAGGTTACCGGAGGAGCTTGTGGCATCTCATAAGAAGTTAGAATCTATGTATATTGGAAAGCACAACGGTAGAATATTGAAATGGTTGTGGCCTTTATGCCGCGGTGAACTAAAAGCAGATATTGGTAAGCCTGGCCGTGTTCCATTTGTATTCACTGTTACTTTATTCCAAATGTCCATTTTGCTGCTTTTCAATGATAAAGATGTGCTAACATTTGAGGAAATCCAAGAAGGCACTAACTTGAACATTCAAAACATTGCGTCATCAATGGTACCATTCATTAAATTCAAGCTAGTTCAGCAATTACCTCCGGGTTTAGATAATCTGGTAAAAGGTGATACACAATTTAAATTGAATAGACCATACAAAGCAGTAAAAACTCAAATTAACTTTGCTGCAGGTGTGAAGAACGATATCCTAGGCACCATATCCAAGTCATCAAATTCAGTTAGCAACGGAGTTTCTGGTATTTCCGATGAAAAATTGAGTGAGAGTGAAAAGATCGAAAAAGAACTGAATGCAGAAAGACAAATGTTCTTAGAAGCATGTATTGTCCGTATCATGAAAACGAAGAGAAACCTACCCCATTCTACGCTGGTCAACGAATGTATTGCGCAATCTCATCAAAGATTCAAAGCTAAGATCTCGATGATAAAACGAGCAATTGACAGCCTGATTCAAAAGGGCTACTTACAAAGAGGCGAAGATGGAGAATCATATACATATCTTGCATAGAGAAAGCGAAGAAGATATATCTAGTTTTTCTCCGCACTCTTACCCATTCTCATTTTTTTTTAACTCAGCATTTTACTATAGATTTTTTTTCTTTCTTATAATCAAGTACATAGAATATATGCACATAGAAACAAAAAAGATAGGCAAGTTATTATTCAGACGCATTATCATTAAAAAACTTTATTTATCTGTTAACGAAACAACATTTACCGCTATTTCTCAAAGGATTGTAGCAGCATCATGAGAAAAATATCGTCAATCGGAGCGAAGTTTATTACGTCTACACAGGTAACAAGGGTATCTGTGTATTGAACGTCGGATTGAACCGGCATATTCTCACACAAATGAGAAGCTTGAAATCCCCACGGATCCTGCCACACCCCCAACAATTAAAATGACTAAGAAACAACTCTAGACCCTTGTTACTTATTTCACTCAAACTTGTACGTGCCCTGCTAACACAGTTTAGAGATAGGAGTCCATATGACTGCTGTTCCACACACCTCGAATGGCTCTTATCCTCTCCCCTCTCCAATAGAAGAGACTTGGGCTAAGAAAAAATTTACATCGGAATTTTTACAGCTGTGTTGGTTTCATCACTACTTTGCAAGCCTAGTTTTTACCACTTCCTCATATGGTTATGACTCTTTTCCTCATCTTTTTGGTGCTTTCATTTCTTTTTGCAACGGTTTATAATTTTTACCTTCGCAATTTTCTGATTTTTTTTTGCAAAAATATTTTCACAATTTACAAAATGCACTAAAAGTCCGTAGAGAAGTGGGATCAGTTATTATTCCTTCACTTACTAACATCGATACATTTCGAATCAGCTATTTCATAGTGGTTTATGCTATTCTAATCACACATTTTGTTACAACACTTCCTTCAATACACGATTGTAGTTGTTGTACGTATCCATATAGTCGACTCATTTGCGTCGCCTTCTCTTGCTTTTAGCAACAGTCGTTCTAGTTTTTGCAAGCTTCTGACTAATTCCTAAAGGCAAGTATAAATACATGCCGTTTCTTGCTGAAACCATATGTTGTCTCGTATCTATGTTTCATTACACATTTTTGTAACAGCTATTTCAACTGGTGAAATACTACAAGTAAAAATATATTCTACCTAAAATATTTTTGCTGAACAAAGAATATTAAAGATGGATCAATACCAACAAGTAACTGAATCAACTCCAACTGTGGAGACAAGTAATCCATATGGACCAAACCCAGCTGACTTCTTGTCCAATGTCAAGGAATTTCAACTGATTGACTCTACCTTGAGAGAAGGTGAGCAATTTGCCAATGCTTTCTTCGACACTGAGAAGAAGATTGAAATTGCCAAGGCCTTGGATGACTTCGGTGTCGACTACATTGAATTGACCTCTCCAGTGGCCTCTGAGCAGTCTTTCAGAGATTGTAAGGCTATTTGCAACCTGGGATTAAAGGCAAAGATTCTTACCCACATTCGTTGTCACATGGACGATGCCAAGGTGGCCGTTGAGACTGGTGTCGATGGTGTTGATGTTGTCATTGGTACTTCCAAGTTCTTGAGACAGTACTCCCACGGTAAGGACATGAATTATATTGCCAAGAGTGCCATTGAGGTCATCGAGTTCGTTAAGTCAAAGGGTATTGAGATCAGATTTTCCTCCGAAGATAGTTTCAGAAGTGACCTGGTTGATCTACTGAATATTTATAAGACTGTCGACAAGATCGGTGTCAACAGAGTTGGTATTGCTGATACTGTTGGCTGTGCTAACCCAAGACAAGTTTACGAGTTGGTCAGAACTTTGAAGTCTGTGGTCTCCTGTGACATTGAATGTCATTTCCATAACGATACTGGTTGTGCCATCGCTAATGCTTACACAGCTCTAGAAGGTGGTGCCAAGCTAATAGATGTCAGTGTTCTAGGTATTGGTGAAAGAAACGGTATCACACCATTGGGTGGTCTAATGGCTAGAATGATTGTCGCCGCTCCAGAATATGTCAAGTCCAAGTACAAGCTGCACAAGATCAGAGACATTGAGAATTTGGTCGCCGAAGCTGTTGAAGTCAACATTCCATTCAACAACCCAATCACTGGTTTCTGTGCCTTCACACACAAGGCTGGTATCCACGCCAAGGCCATTCTTGCCAACCCATCCACATACGAAATCCTTGACCCACATGATTTCGGTATGAAGAGATATATACATTTTGCTAACAGGCTAACAGGCTGGAACGCCATTAAGTCGAGAGTTGATCAATTGAACTTGAACTTGACAGATGACCAAGTCAAGGAAGTCACCACTAAGATTAAGAAGCTGGGTGATATCAGACCTCTGAATATCGACGATGTTGACTCCATTATCAAGGACTTCCACGCTGATCTAGCGACACCAATGGTCAGACCAACCGAAGACGGTGCTGACAACGAAGAGCCACTACAACTTGATGAACCAGCTAAGAAGAAATCTAAGCTATCCCAATAATTGAGAACATCGTAAAGGGAACATTTGTATTTATTCTCATTATTTCTTATTACCTTTTATTTCTCTCAAAAAGACCACAAAATTTCCGGTATTTTCTTTTATTCTAATATCCACATAATTATTTAGATTGCATAATATACATTTTAAGAAACACATTCTTCACACTCGGTAAAGCTGTAGCTCCTACTATGTTTCATCGCATATTATGTATATTACAAGTGACTCAAATTATAGAGAGCCTTATAATCATCACGCAGAACGACATATGAGCTGGAGTCACTACAGTCCTTTTCTTTGTTTTCATCCCCTTAGAGGGTTTTGGTTCTTCCATTGTTTAAATAGAGGGTACCTTTAAGTCATAGAAATGATCCAGAGTTTGCTATTCCTTAATCAATACCAAAGAATACTCTGAGAAGTAACGATAAGTTTCAAAGCATAAAAAAGATGTTAGCTGCACGTACAGGATCTAGGGCTATTTTGAGGATACGTCCACAGGCTGTGATAAGACAATACTCTGATGGTTTCATGGCCACTGGCAATGGAATATTTGACCAAAGAGAAAAGGCCAAAGAGGACTATTTCATCAGACAGCATGAAAGAGAGCAATTACAAAAGTTAAAAGAACAACTCGAACACCACAAATCCAAGGTCAAGGATATACAGGAAAAGATCGACAAGTTGTCCAAGAAATGAAGTCAATTCTATGATGAGCTGCTATACAACATGACCTATACAATAAACCTGTTTTCCCATGCTAATGCCAAAATATTCACGAAGAACATCCAAATATATACCCACACATAAAAGAATATATATTCAATATAAAGAATTACCTGATTGCCAAGGGACTAGTACAAACCGTATAACCTACAAATATGCTAACTCTCACTTGTGAGAATGTGGCTATTGCTGACATATTCTGGCATCGATTATAACTCCCAAATTGGTCTCATCTATCAAATGTCTTGAAAGTGCAGTGCTTTCAGTGAGAGTTGAGGCATTACCTTTCCCATTGTCTTCCATATACCAAAGGGTCTAGAACATGAAAAAAGTGAAAAGTGAAAGTTGCAAGTCTCCTTTTAGTCGGTGCGGTGTATTCTGTGGGGAGTGAAAAATAAAGAATGATGGGAATTAAGAATCGATGGGTAAGACTAATAAAGAGATGAGATGACTATAAAGAGCACAACGTATTGCTCAAATGGAATGAGCCGTTATTATTATTTGATGACCAGATAGGAACCAATAATACTATGTCTGAATCAAGTAAGTTTAGGCCTCCTATTGCTGAGACTAAGAAGCTGGAAAGTGATATTTTGGCAATTATACAGCGACTGCGGGATGACGAGGCTGGTGAAGGACAGGTGGCGAAAGATGAGGTTATAAGCGTATTGAACCGGTCTTTGACAGCGCTGTCACACTGGGTCTTACAAGCCCAGCTGATGGAGCTGGACCCCAATAATCAAGATCGAGTTGCAGTTGAGAACAGTTTACTGAAAAAGGAAGTAGAGTTCTTATCCGGGAAAGCATCTCAAAAGCGTCTCCATCCTATTCAGATACCGCCAAGCCAACTTAAAGAGCCCTCAGAGAGGCCATACAAGGTAGATGTTCACACGCCCGTGAAGGAGAAAAGGAAAAAGAAGATAGACATCTCACAGATAACTCCCAAGAGAGGTGAATTCTCACCAAAACAGCAAAACACAGGTACAAAATATGATGCTGAGAAGTCCCCAACTGGTAGAAGCTTGAATACTAGGCGAACAAGTGGTGAGCCCTTATCTCCCAAGGGCTTACACGAACCAGGAACACAATTTAAGCTTGTCGAAAATAAGAAACCACATCCTAGGATGAGAAGAACCAGCGATAATCCTTCTAGAAACGAATATGTTAGGGTGTTCCATCTAGAGAAAGAGAAATGAGATCGGACCGCAATTTTGATATTGAAATGCTAATTGATCTTTGATAAATTTTTTTTTTCTGTGTGCTTCAGTTCTAAATTAGCTATTAAAAAGATGCCTTCACTTCATTCTATCACTTGATTGCTGTATTATTAATCCCAAACTTATAAAATATTCTTTACTACTTTAAATTTACTATATATTCAAAATTTAATAAGTACTAATGAGAAACTTTCACAATTCATATACTAGCTTAATCGCTATGCATATACTTGATGCGACATCTGCCGTCTTGCAGGTTAAAGATTTCCGAGTCACTGAGAGGTCCGTTGCAACCTTCTCAACTTATATGTTCATAGTATAAAACATAAAAACATGTAGAATCTCCACCCAGATTAAAAGTGCTCATCCTCTGTGAGACTCCAAAAATGATTCTCAGTACTTTATTTTAGTGACCCATGATTGCCAAAATGATAAAAATTGGAAAATTCTTAAATTAACCAAGGATGCCCTTTTTTTTTCCCTCTAATAAAGTTTTCTTGAAAATAACGGTAATTTATTAATATGATTAGCTTATAAGGATTGATAATACATTATCATATTTTTGTATATTTTTTTTGATCCTGTCTGATCTAGCTGTAACACCAACGTCTGTATATTCGAATAAATTAGATTATAATACTGATACTTTGAGATTTTTTTTTAGAAGCTAAGGAATCAATATCTATTTTATAACAATCATCGGCATACAAGGAAAATAAAAATGGATTCCACAGCACCATTATTGGGACCTAACTCAAGACAGACTGCTCTGTCTACGTACTCTGCTGCAAAGAGAGACTTGATATATGTATGCGCATCATCTCCATTGCATCTTTTGCTGATATTTGTGCCTCTAGGTATCATTTGGGGTTATATGGAGTTGTCGCACACTTGGACATTTGTTTTCAATTTCTTAGCTATCATACCATTGGCTGCAATCCTAGCTCATGCCACAGAAGAATTGGCTGACAAAGCAGGTAGCACTATCGGTGGTTTATTGAATGCTACTTTCGGTAACGCCGTCGAACTAATTGTCTCAGTGATCGCTTTGAAAGAGGGCCAAGTCAGAATTGTTCAAGCCTCCATGCTTGGTAGTTTGCTCTCTAACTTGCTTTTGGTCCTAGGTTTCTGTTTCTTATTTGGTGGTTACAACAGAATCCAACAAACTTTTAACCAAACAGCAGCTCAGACTATGTCCTCTCTATTGGCCATCTCATGTGCTTCGCTATTGATTCCAGCTGCCTTTAAAGCTACTTTGCCTCACGGTAAGGAAGATTGGATTGTTGATGACAAAATTCTACACCTGTCTAGGGGCACCTCATTGATCTTGCTTATGATATATGTCCTATTCTTGGTATTCCAACTTGGTAGCCATCATGCTATGTTTGAACAACAACACGAGGAAACCGATGAAGTCGTTAGCGAACTCTCCATCAAACCACACCAGAGTCTGTCCATCAGATCATCTCTTTGGTTCTTGCTCCTTTCAACTGTCATTGTCTCTATTTGTGCTGACTACTTGGTTGGCACTATCGACAACGTTGTGGAGTCTACTGGGTTGTCTAAGACTTTCATCGGTTTGATTGTTATTCCAATCGTTGGTAACGCAGCCGAACATGTAACTTCAGTCATGGTTGCTATGAAGGACAAGATGGACCTTGCTATCAGTGTTGCCATCGGCTCCTCACTACAGATCGCCCTGTTCGTCACCCCATTCATGGTCCTTGTCGGCTGGTGGATCGATGTCCCAATGACTTTGAACTTCTCTACATTCGAAACCACAACATTGTTCATCGCAGTGTTCTTGTCAAACTACTTGATTTTAGACGGTGAGTCCAACTGGCTAGAAGGTGTGATGTCTCTGGCCATGTACGTCCTGATCGCCATGGCCTTCTTCTACTACCCTGATGTGATGGCTGATGCCGCCTGATTAAGTTACATACTTTCTAGATATTTTTTATTTTTAACTATTTCTAGCCTACTTTTACTTTTTTTCTGTTAATCTTCATATAAGAATACAGCTCAGAATAAATACCCTCTAAATGTAGCACTATCTATGTGCTGTATACTTCAGTTCTTAAAGGGCAAGAATTGATATTACCCACACATGCATATACTTAGAAACGGAAATGCACGACCATGGGTCATGCACACAATTGCGTTAAACATGATTATTCAATGCTCCGTTACAGAAAATGCATAGAAGTTTCGCGTTGGTACAAGGATAACACTAAAATGATTGTAGAATGCTCAGCCTTTAGGGAAGACAAATCCAGCCATTTCCCAATTGGGTATAGTTAGTCTCGAAAAACCCGTTTCTTGGGTCTACTAACTGCGGGTTTTCCATCCTCTACATTAAAGTAAAGCCAGCTGGGTATTTTTTGCCTGACAGTTTATGAAGTGCTTGTACGGCGTCACCATGAGAGGGAAAATTGTTCAAGTATTCTACGTGTGTTTATTAGCCCCTTCCTTGCTTCAGCTTTTTCTTTTTCCTTATTCCCCCGACCCCTTGACAATAAGAACTCAAAGCAGGGACGAGTCAAACCCACGTACAGGGAGTAACAAAGTGGCGGGTTTTTAGCAAAAAAGTAATTCTAGATCTGTTGTTCCACAAAATACCTGAGATCTACGGAAGTTTATGGGGGGCTTCCCTCCCCTCCAAAAAGTAATTTACGTATTCAGTATCTTCCATGCTTTCGACCTCGACGTTGCTACCTGCACTATTTTCGCGGGTTGCCTTCCTTTCCCTCCCACTACCTTCCACTCCCAGCACTCCCAGCACTTTCACAAAAGTGCACAGATTGTGCTGCAGACACTTCAAGGATTCTACACTGCAATCTCAATAATAAAAACCTTCCATGCAGAAAAATATGATAGTGTAATTTCACTAAATTCCCTGCACAGCGAACCAGATCTGTAATAAATAATCCAGAGAAGAAACGCAGCCCCAGATACCCCAGCAGAAGACGGATAGAAGAACAAAAAAAAAGGAAGCTGGGTCAAAATGAGGGGAGTTGCCACAGATAGTTCCGTACAGACTTGGTTATTCAGACTAAATTTGGGAAGAGACGCTTGTTCCCGCCTTCCATTTTTTTTCTTCCTTTTCTCGTTCTCGCTTTCCTCGCTTCTCTCGTTGCCGGAGCTTATTATGATAATAATGCAGGTCGCGAAAATTTGGCAATTTAAATTTATAGAAAATAATAGAGAGGGCAGGTAATAGCTAGCATTTTTGGCGTTTCGTTCACTAACGAACAGGATCCAAAAAAAATCACCAAATGTCTTGAGTCAAACCTTACTGTCGATGACTTTTTTTAGCAAGCCATCAGAGTAAAAATAGAGAGACTAAGAGTAGAGATGGCTTGCGATAACCAGACCAAATGAGCAGCTCTTTAATATTGCTGAGTGAAAAGTGAAAGAACTAGTATATATATAACATTGATGGTACTTGGAAGACAATTTCTTGCCAGGGCGTGTACATTTTTAGATTCATACACTTGCACAGAGACCATTACAAAAAATACTTAATTGAACCGAGATCATTAACCATAATAAGATAATAACTCTGATCAAAAAAACCTCTAAAGCTCCTACACAAAAATTTTATTTATTATTATAGATATTCACTCTACAAGGTTTTTTCTTCTTCTGCATAATACAAGCTAAACACCATGTCTGATATAGAGGCTTTATTGCAATTCAATCGGAAACCGGTCTCTCAAGAGATGATAACGTACTTGGCAAGGTCCACTGAGAGTATCATACAAGTACGTGAAACTCATAGCATGATTGATGTCGCTATTCCAGCACCAAAATTGGAATTGTTCATCAAGAAGCTCGTTAAGTACTCGAATGTGCAAACACCAACATTAATGGCTACCACGGTTTTTCTTACGAAACTGAGGTCTATTATACCAGCTAATGTATATGGTATTGAAACTACTAGACATAGAATATTTCTGGGTTGTTTGATCCTTTCGGCAAAGACTCTGAATGACTCCTCACCGTTGAACAAGCACTGGGCCCAATATACTGATGGATTGCTACATTTGAAAGAAGTCAACACTATTGAACGTGAGCTTCTCGAGTACTTCGATTGGAATCTTACTTTATCAACAAATGATTTGATCCAATCATTGGCTCCATTTTTGAAGCCTATCAAGGACCAAATCATCAGATCAAGACAACAGGAGTTGCTATTGTTCAATGCACCAACTCCTTCTCAACTGAAGTCGTACATGAACTCACCACAATCGCGTTCATCTTCCTACAACTCTATCCCATCATTGTCATCGTCAAACACAATCTCTACAATCAACTCTTCGAGATCTAGATCCTCCCTCAATTACAGCGCCAACATACAAACCATACCAGAAGGCGAATCTGATGTGGTATCTCAAAGAAAGACTAGTCTGTCAAACCTAGATCCTAACAAATATGCAAACACTTCTGTATCAGAGAAGAGAAAATCAAGCAGACCAATAATATTGAAGACTGGGCTTGATAAGCCCATGGTTGCCGGACAAACTAAGATAAAGAGGTCAAATTGGACTAACTTCTTTTAGGAAACAGCAACTAACAGTTTCTTTATATATTCTTGGGTTTTTCTGTTCGATCCGATAGCCTAGATACACAGTGCATATTCGTTTTTTTTGCTTTAACACACGGACATTTGTTCATTAGTACTTTCATTCAATTCAATAATCTAATTTCGCTCACAGGATTGAGCTCGACTATAAAATTTCATTTCATTTTTATGCATTAGTAGTCATAGTAATATACATTAAAGTAGTATAATCTGTTATGCAGAATTAACTATGTAGATCACCATCATTCCAATAGATTTGACTATATTATCCTTTCCGTTATCCGTTTTCAAATTTTCATTCTCAATGTAGTCCACAATGAACTACTGGAACTCAATTAACGTTGAATAGTTATAATTTTATCTGATACGAGTTTAATTATATATACTTTACTTAAAAAGGAGTCTAACTGTACAAATCGTCGTCGTCATCACCGGCTGAACCGAAGTTAGCACCGCTGTTACCGGCATTACCGGTTTCAGTAGTACCTTGGTTGGAATCACCAAAGTTGAAGTTACTGAATTGACCTCTGGAGGCCTTCATTTGTTGAGAGTAAGCTTCGTAACGACGTAATTCAGCATCAGAAACAGAACGCTTGGCAGTCTTCATAGCTTCAGCAAAATGCTCTCTGGTAATGTATGGAACTGGATCAACAGTCTCAACTGGTTCCTTCTTGACATCTTCACTGGTCATGTCAACATCTCCACCTTCTGTCTTGACTTCAGCTTCAGCAGCAGCTAAGCTTTCTCTGTGGGCTTCAATAGAATCCTTAATGGCGTATTTAGCAGCTCTTTGAACAATGTATGACAAATCAGCACCAGAGAAACCTTGGGTAGCCTTGGCAATTGCTGTTAGATCTAAGCCTGGTTCTAGAGGTGTCTTTCTTAATTGTGCCTTTAGAATTGATAATCTTGCTGGCTCATCTGGCAATGGAACATATATCAGTTGGTCCAATCTACCTGGTCTCAAAATAGCAGGATCGATTTGGTCTGGTCTATTGGTGGCACCAATAACGAAGACATTCTTCTTCGCATTCATACCATCCATTTCTGTCAATAATTGATTGACAACTCTGTCTGAGGCACCGCCAGCGTCACCCAAAGAGCCACCTCTAGCCTTAGCAATCGAATCCAATTCATCAAGGAAAACAACAGTTGGAGCAGCAGCTCTAGCTTTATCGAAAATATCACGGATGTTGGATTCAGACTCACCATACCACATACTCAAAAGTTCAGGACCCTTAACAGAAATAAAGTTAGCAGAAACTTCAGTGGCAACAGCCTTGGCTAGTAAAGTCTTACCGGTACCTGGTGGACCATAGAATAGAACACCCTTGGATGGAGCCAAGCCAAACTTGGTGTATTGGTCTGGGTGAAGAACCGGGTATTCAACGGTTTCCTTCAATTCTTCCTTAATCTCATCTAGACCACCAACATCATCCCAAGTAACGTTGACACTCTCGACAACGGTTTCACGTAGGGCAGATGGGTTAGAGTTACCAAGAGCAAATCTAAAGTTATCCATAGTGACACCAAGAGAGTCTAGCACTTCTGCGTCAATTTCGTCTTCTTCAAGATCGATCAAGTCCATCTTCTCACGAATTTGTTGCATAGCTGCTTCAGAACACAAGGAAGCAATATCGGCACCAACATAACCATGGGTTTCAGCAGCCAAAGTCTCAAGATCGACGTCATCGGCAAGTTTCATGTTCTTGGTATGGATACGTAGAACCTCTAGTCTACCAGTAGCGTCTGGAATACCGATGTCGACCTCACGATCGAATCTACCAAATCTTCTTAGTGCTGGGTCAATGGAGTTAGGTCTGTTAGTGGCTGCAATGACAACAACATTAGATCTAGCCTTCATACCATCCATTAAAGTCAATAATTGGGAAACAACTCTTCTTTCAACTTCACCGTTAGTCTTGTCTCTCTTTGGAGCAATGGAATCGATTTCATCAATGAAGATGATAGCTGGAGCATTCTTTTCAGCCTCCTCAAAAGCCTTTCTTAGATTAGATTCTGATTCACCTGCCATCTTAGACATGACTTCAGGACCATTGATCAAGAAGAAGAAAGCACCAGTTTCATTGGCAACAGCTCTAGCCATCAAGGTTTTACCAGTACCAGGTGGACCATACATCAAAACACCCCTTGGTGGTTTAATACCGATGGCTTTGAACAATTGTGGGTGTCTCAAAGGCAATTCGACCATTTCTCTGATTTGAGCCATTTGCTTACGGCACCCACCAATATCGTCATAACCGACTTCGTTCATGTTATTTTCCTCATCTTCTCTGTTAATTGGCTCACCTTCCCAATGGATGATGGTATCTTGTGCAACCACGGCATATTCTTCTGGTTCGACATCAACAACCTTGAATTCAACAGCTCTCATACCACCTCTGACAACGAAATGGTCACCTTTTCTAACTGGTCTATAAGCTTCAACGAAGTATGGCTTCAAGTAGACGTCGAATAAGTTACCAGTGATACCTTCAATCGTGTCGGCAATTGGCAACACAGAAATTCTGCTAGCGTACTTGATGTCTGGGCATGGGTGGATCGAGACCAGGTCACCCAATCTCACACGCAAGTTGTTTCTTACCACACGGTTAATCCTACAGGCACCATCCTCCAATTCGTCATCAATCAACACAATTAGCACGGTGTCTTTCCTTTTCTTACCCTTTACAAGCACAGAGTCACCTCTGAACAACTCTAGCTTGTCCATGGTGTTTGAGTTGATAGCGATCACAGAGTTGTCATCATTGGTAGCATCGTCCACAATCAATGTGTTGTCCTTCTTCTTACGTCTCAAAATAGCAGTGGCGGTACTGTCCTCCACAGTTGGTTCGGCACCAGAACCATCCAACAAGGGCTTGTGTTCCTCACCCATTTTTATAGTTCCTTTCTATTGTCTCGTTTGTTCTCTGTTTCAGTTCTAAGGTAAATCACACAATGCTCGGCTCAAAGTCTCAGTATACTTTCAGAGGCCACACGTTAGTTTATTTACTTTAGAATGCTGTGGGTCTACTTCCAATTGGACAGCAACACCCGCATCCACAAGTTCCCTTCCTGTTTAAATACCTTTTGCAATTTGAAGGGTTGTTTCGGGTTCTTTGCCACCTCGGATTCCCAGGTTTCCAAGGAAAAGGGAATTAAGTATGGCGTACATAGTTATATGTATAAGATGGGCAATGTTATTCGCATAGAGGCATAGTTATAGTATTTAAGTATCAGTCAGTGGGGGTCTCCACGTCGGCTATACATGGCTCATTATATAATTTCTAGGTTAAGGCGTCCCAAAACCCATTTCGTTAGCAATTGTAGGAAGTGTGTGCTGATATAAGTCGTTATGAAGCTCGTAGAAGCAATTCAGGATTCCAACTTGGCCACCAATTCCTTGTGGAACTTTGCCAATTGATCCATGTCGGCTTGCTTGGCAGGCCAGCCGACAATGAGGCCTGTCTTCTCGTCTGGCTTAGGGATCAAGTGGAAGTGGACGTGGTCTACCTCTTGATGGGCGAGTCTGCCATTGTTTTGCAGAATGTTGTAGTTGCCGTCTGCGTCGAGGTTCAATGCCTTGGCGATCTTCTTGGCGGTTGGCAGCACGTCGTGTAGATACTCATCTGGAATGTCGTGCAGCTTGGCACCGTGCCACTTTGGAATAACCAAGGCGTGGCCTTGGGACGTTGGCTGGATGTCCAAGAACGAATAGACGTGCTTGGTCTCAATCAGCTTGAAGCTTGGGATTTCACCTGCGTGCGCTACTCCACATTCATTGCAGCTATTAATGCGTCAGAAGAGCGGGAATGTCGTCCACATCATGCAATGAATTGTAACAGAGACTTGTTAGTAATATGAACTCCATATTTCCTTTCCACATCGCTTTATGTAGGAAACATACCCTTGATAATCTTGCAGAAGATGCATGCGGCATCGTGAGCTACTGAGGCGGACATTAGATATATTTGTTGGTGGGTGAGTTACTGGTATGTCTCTCAAGTTGGCAATTCCCTCATGCCATTGGCTTATATACTCCAATTCTTAAGGATCCATGCGAGTAGAGGTCCGAACAGCCACACAATCATAGCAAACGGATTACTAACTTTGACAGCCCTATGCCAGCTTATCAACTATATCAGTCCCTAAATTCGCAATATATACACTTTCAATTGCAGCTATTGTAGCAAAGTCAATTGTATAAAGGACACCTATTACACAATGGTTAAGCAAGAATTCTTTAAGCTGAACAATGGCCATGAGATGCCCGGTGTGGCCATCGTTGGTACCGGTACCAAGTGGCACAAGGTTAATGAGACAGATGAGAACTTCTCACAGACACTGGTAGATCAATTGAAATACGCTCTGTCTCTGCCAGGTGTTGTTCATCTGGATGCCGCTGAATTTTATATGACCTATAGAGAGGTCGGAAGAGCACTAGCTGAGACTTCGAAGCCCAGAGATGAGATATTCATCACTGATAAATACTGGACTTTGAGCAAAGTTACTGAGAATCCCATTGTAGGTTTAGAGACTGGGTTGAAAAGACTCGGATTAGAGTACGTAGACTTGTACCTGTTGCATAGTCCCTTTATCTCTAAGGAAACCAACGGGTTCTCATTAGAGGAGGCCTGGGGTATGATGGAGGAATTATATCACAGTGGTAAAGCCAAGAATATTGGCGTCTCCAACTTTGCTAAGGAGGACTTAGAGAGAGTTTTGAAGGTCTGCAAAGTCAAGCCACAGGTCAATCAAATTGAGTTTAATGCCTTCTTACAAAACCAAACTCCTGGTATCTACAACTTTTGCAAGCAAAATGACATTCAATTAGCTGCATATTCTCCTCTAGGTCCTTTACAGAAAAAGCCAGCCGACGGTGATTCACAACCATTTTATAGCTATATCAACAAGCTGGCACAGCACTACAACAAAACCCCCGGTCAGGTTTTGTTGAGATGGGTTACCAAGAGAGGTGTCGTTGCTGTTACCACTTCTGAGAAGAAGGAGAGAATTAAACAAGCTCAGGAGATATTTGAATTTGATTTGAAAGATGATGAAGTTACTGAAATTACTAAACTAGGTCTAGACCACGAGCCTTTGAGACTGTATTGGCATGATCAATACAATAAGTACAACTCAGAGTCCCAGAAGGCCTAAACTTACGTTAAATAAAAGTTTGATCTTATATATAAGGTCTTCTATGTAATCTTCTATCTTCATGGTGGTTCAGTGTTCCACGGTTTGGGAGATTAATTAATTTGGTTGTTGCGTTAGATAAAGATATATAAAAATAACAGAATAAAAAATTAAACTTTAATTGGAAACTTCAAAGGTCATGAGTTGATAAGAACTGTTCAGGGACTATATGGAGGTGGCATGCCCCCCTTCTTGTTATCGACAATATAACCTGGATCGTTGAGGAGAGGTGTTTGTACATCATAACCTCTTGATACTTCATCATTTGTAGCTTGTGGGGTTTCCCCTTGGGATGATTCAACTTGTGGGGTTGGATCGTGAGTGGCCAGTGGTACAGGCCTTGTGTCGCTATTACTGGAAACAAGTCTTTCGCTGTCTATCCAGCCTTGTTGGTATCTGGTTGAGTAGTCATCATTTCTTAGTGGACTAGTCATCGAAATATAGTATATGGCATGAATACAGCCGGGTACGAACCCACACATGGTCAAAAGCATATTCAGCACTAGATCAGAAGAGGCTATTCCCGACCTTATCACCACAGCGGCTGGTGGGAATATGAAAGCTAGTAGCATAAGGAGAAAGTCAGGAAATGTACAGCAACACATATTATTTCTATAGGTATAATCTAGTTTTTGGGTATAGTGTAAATGTTTCTCTTCGGAAGAATATTAAGTCAGTACAATAAATGTTTACTAATTTAGCCTTTTATATAATCCTAACAGTTACTCTTTCTATGATAAATATACATCAAAGCAGGTGTGTCATCTAAAGCTTTTCTAAGAGATGAGCCCTGATTTTAAGTCGTTATCATTATTTTGGCCCCAGCTTGCACGCATTCTTCCTGGGATTAAGTGACTAAAATATCATAGAGCCAACGATCAATTCAGGAAATAGCCAGCACGGATCTAACTAGCCAAGTCTGATAAGAATCTGCAGGAACGAGATATTCTCGTTATCGAAACTTACAATTTAGGTTTTGCTAGTATTAGAGTTATGATATTAGACTCCTTTTTGCGGATGTTAATATGCTACTTTATCTATGATAGAAGCCTTTTGTTTTAATAGCAAGGCTTAAACAATGACTATGTAGAGCTCAATTTCAACCAGCAGATTCCTAATTGGAAATGCTCAAAAATAAAAGTAGCGCATGTTTACTTTACAAGTATTTATTGTAGTGTAAATCTACATTGCTGCTTCTTCTTAATAGCTGTGGGTGGTAGACCATGTATTACACAATGAATATGGAAAAATAAATCACGTGGTTAGTTTACTATCTGATGTAGTATCCTCAATGACGTGTTAATATCAACAAATCACAATGGTCTCTTGGCCCAGTTGGTTAAGGCACCGTGCTAATAACGCGGGGATCAGCGGTTCGATCCCGCTAGAGACCATTTCTTTTTTTAGTTATCGCAGTGTTACCTTCAAGACCCAGATGGTCTGTAAATTATAAGTTTTGTTTCTTTTAACTTCTCTTAGTCTGTTAGTTTTGTCTTATTATTTGTTTTTTTGTTAGTTATGCGAGAGTTCTTCAATTTAAACCTTTTAGCTTAAAAGAAAAATATATCCTGAATCTATCTAATCTAATAACCAACAATTACAATATGTTTCTTTTACATATAACTATATTTGCTATTACCTTCAATTTCTTCCTGTGCTCCTATATGATTTCCGATTTTTCTTAGAATTGTTCCATCTCATGTTTTTAGCCTTAGCTTTATCATCGTTCCTAGAAAAGTTACCTCTTTTGCTATTATCATTAAAATCGTTTCTTTTGGATCTTGGAAACTCTAATGGATCCCGATGGGAATTGTTGTTTTTCTTCTGTTTCTTGTTGGTATTCTTCTTTTTTGTGCTACCACTGTACTTCCTATCCAGTTGCGAGTTATCCCATTCATCGTAAATGCTATCGTCATATTCATAGTCGTCGTAATTGAAATTGTTATTGTCATCAAACCTCTTATGGTTTCCTTTCACCTTACTGTTATTCTTCCTACCTTTTTTGCCTCTCTCTTGGTCCAATTTTTTATAGTACTTTGTTCGTAACTCATCTCTCAAATTATTGCCAGCGAATGCACTACCATCATCCTTCGGTACTCTTGATGATCTCCTTTGATTACAGTCATCACCAAAATGGCCATTGCCACCACAATTATAGCAATATATGGCATCTGTATCCAGATCTAGTTTTTTCTTGTTGCCCTTACCAGTTAACTCTTCTCTTAGTAAATACGACCTCCAAAGCGATGGGCATCTGTCTCTATCATGTAGCTTACTGTTACAAAGAGTGCAAAACACCCTTTTCCATTTATTTGGACATTGAGATCTATAATGGCCTACTTTATTACAATTGGCACACTTAATCGCCTTGGGGCAGTGTTGAGAATAGTGGTCATCCATTGACCCACAAAAGGTACATATCACATGAGGACAATCTCTCTTGAAGTGCCCTCTTTGAGAACAATTCCGGCATTTAGGTTCCGGTTCCTTAATACCTTCGGAGTCATCTAAACCAAAATATCTTCCTTCACCACGGAGAAACCGCAGTTCATTGGGATCGTTTCCAACTTGTTCAATGGATGGTGCGACAACTTTTATATCATCATTACTCATAGGCGTTGTATCTTTCACAAATGGAAGTGTATCCATCGTCTCAACTTCTGAAAGAGATGTCATAATTGCTAAATTATTTAAATAGCTGAATGTATTTCCTGGTAGAAAATATGGTATCTGTGTTGGACAATCTCTGTTGTACAGTATCTGTATCTCTGAAATAGAAGGTGAAAGTAAAACTTCCTTTCTATAAATTTTTCACTTAGGAATAAATTAAAGAAAGACCTCCTTATGCTAGTATGACTTCAACTTAGAGATAACACTCTCACAAATCGTAATTCTCATTCGATAACTCTTCAAATTGATGGTCTTGCCAAGTGAAAAATTCTGCGATGAGCATCTTTTTTCTTAGAAAATGAAAAAAATTGAAAAACTGCGGTAATACGCGATGAGTAGCTTGAATAAGTGTCGATTGCTGCCGATAAGTTAGTGCTATTTTGCTCAGCTCCTGAACTGCTACTACTCTAACTAGTTGTTCATTCTTTTGTATGCATACCAAATGTCTCTATCAGATATTCTCCCGAATGATATAACCACAATTACTAGCCTGGGGAGCTTCAAGGCCACACCTGGCACACGAGAAAATACTATATACCAAGCATTGTGTAATGTTCCTTGGTTGGATGGTCTTGGCAGAGCTCAGATCATTGAAACTAAGATGCTTGCTGTGGACAGGGACCTTCTTTTTCAGATCATGATGGTTGAGAATATAAGTAAATCTAAAGTGACTCAAATAGATGATATGAAGACTACAATTGATCCCAGAAATCAGCGGGTAGATAGACTCCATAATAGTAACCCCAATGGTCCTAGCAAGAAATATAAAGTCATCAATGAGGTAAATATTGAAGAAGACGATGGTAATGGAAGCACTGAATCAAATGGAGTGATCGGCGGAGAGAAAGTAATGTATAAATTGACTTTACAGAGCAGGTCCGGACAAATATTTTATGCAATAAATCTCAAGCCTATATCATGGCCTTTAGCTGTCTTGGGATCAAAAATCGTAATAAAAAAAGGTACAAAATTTAGTAGAGGCATGTTTTTGCTGGCCGAGGACAATGCTATATTTGTAGGTGGAATGGTAAAGAAATGGAATGAAGATAAAGACTTGAAAATATTAGAATATCTAGAGACTAAAGCAAATAAGGAAAACGAACGCTTGCAGGCCTTGAAGGACTCTAGGAAGAGGAAGAGGTAGGGATAATATGCCATCTCCATATTTATTAATTATGTAAAATTGGCTCATGATGCAGTTATGTATTACCTGAAGAAGTATATAATGATAAAAGCATATTGTAATTCAGCTGAGAATGTACTTAATATAAATTAGTTCATTTTCTAGGGAAATGTCATTCGGACCAGACATTGGGCATCAGTCTAACAATAGATCCCATAGTTCATCAGTTTCGATAAAATCATGGTGTACAATTGAAACCAAATAGTAGTCGGAATGTACTTCTCTTAATAAAGTGTTGGATGGTGTGTTCCTAGGAAATAACTTGGCCCATTCAGACCAAATACTAAAGGCCTCATCTCTCCAGGCTTTAAAAGATTCTTCTTCAATTATTGTAGTTTGAATAACTTGACTGTTTGGGAACACACCCCACGTAACAACATTAGAGCTATGAGGGTCCAAATTGGTTTCAAAAGAACCTTTTGAATCTCCCGCATAGTAACTAAACTTACGGCGGCCATAATAATCGAGTTTAGGCTTAAGTATTGTTTTCCATTGTTGTCGGTGCACAAACATTTCAATAAATGCTTTTTGATAAACATGGCCTTTGCTAGGACCCCATCCAAATATTTTATCGGTACTTGAAGACGCATTAGTGCATGGCTGTGATGCCAGAGTTAAATATCCTCTGTAATTAAGTTGAATTAGTTCTTCCTGAATTAATGCAGTTTCAGGTGACAGGCCTAAGTCGCACCATGGCAACGACTGTATTGAGCCTTCTAAATACTTCACAAAAACAGCCTTTAAATCTCTAATAGAAGTTGGTGATCCCCACAATTCATAAGCTCTTTTATTGCTGACTTTCAAGGAAGGTCCGTAACCATCAATCTCACCATATGCTGGTGATCTAGAGTCACCAAATCTACCATTAGGAAATTCATCCCAAGTAGCATCTCTACCTAGAACACCTGAGCCTCTAGAAATAGAAACAACTAGTTTCTTTGATGCTAATTCTGATGATTCGTTTCTATCCGTTTTTCCACGGTTTATTATTGCCCTATTGAAGATTACATCAGCAGAGACAGAGCTTGACTGCCTACGCCTCTTAAACTTTAATGGATTCTCTTCATGTTGATCAACTAATACAATATCACCATCTTCATCCTGTGATACTACTTGATCTTCTTCATTATCACTCTCTTCTAATATTTTTGATAGAGTAGAAGATTGGGAAACAATTTGAGCTACCGCCTTCTCCAAATTTAAAGTATAAAAGTGGAAACACTTCACTCTACCATTAGTTTTCGAGTATATCTCTTCAATTATATCGATTAAAACATCCACACCAATTGATTTGACAATACCATCATCGTTTTGGATCTCCTGTGGGAATCTATCCAACACGGCCTTCGGAATGGATGCATGAGACAGTCTTGCCGCTCTATGGAATAAACTGAAAGAGTTAATGGGCATTAAACCGGGAAAGACTGGAATAGTTTCAGATATTTGCTCTCTGAACATTTTTTCGAAATCCAAAAATTTTGATACATCATAAAATAGCTGAGTTATGACAAATTGCGCTCCTGCATCAATCTTCTCTTTCAAAAAAACCAGGTCCTTCAGAGGATCTTGTTCATTACCCTCAGCCTCGCCTTCACAATGTCCTTCGGGATATGCTGCGACACCGATACAGAACTCATCACCGTAGTTTTCCTTTATATATCTTACCAGATCAACAGCATATCTAAATTCAGGTCCTTCAGAACTATTAATAGTCTTATCATCCCATTGGTCCTCGATAGGAGCATCACCACGAAGAGCCAAAATATTCTTAATACCATATGATCTACATGCGTCCAGAGCTTCCTTGATGAGAGTGGTATCCATGTTTGTACAGGTCAAATGCATGCAGATAGGCACATTTAGATCACGCTGTGCAATCTGTGCCAACTCCAGTGTCTTCTCAGAAGTGCTACCGCCGGCACCCCATGTCACAGTTATGAACAAAGGATCCAGTGCTGACATTCTCTCCATACGCTCCAGTAAGTTCCTCTTACCTGATTCAGTCTTTGGGGGGAAAAATTCCAGAGATATCAGAGGACAATCACGCTCACTGAAAGTTTTACAGATCGACATCTTGCTGATTCTGTCTCCAATTTTGATAAAACAGGAAATGACTATCTTACGCTGCTAGCCTATTGGACTCGCTCGTTACCGACAAAAAAGAGAGAGGAATAACAATGGCAGAACTCTGCTGTGGATACTTTGCTTTTCAAGTATAAATAAACCTGCGTAGCTTATATAGAAGATAGAAACCTAGTCTTCAATCAATCTTTCATTAAAATTCCAATTTGACTCAGATTGTTGTGAAGTTCATGAAAAATTGCAGAAGTTTGATGATTTTTTTGCAGAAAATGCTGAGAAAAATTTAAAAATTAAGGATTGCGATGAGCTGAGGAGCTTAATACACTTTAGGAGTTTGTAGTTCTTAGGCTCAACCTATCGGTGCTGCTAGTGGTTATAGAACACTTAATGAACTAGATGCAATTGTTTGTACAAGACGACTCCGATGATGAGTTGCAATTGGAGCTGTCCCAGCAAGAGGAACAGAAGCAGAAACAGTTCAATGATTCACGTAGACTCATAGATGAGACTCAACAGAAGAACGATGAGCAAGTATCTGTGGTTAGTGAGACCACTGTCTACAGTCCAAATGATGAAGACGCTATACTCTATCCACTAATTCCAGATGATCTTGATGAATCAACTGAGTTCAAGCCCAATATTGAGGATATAAGGCCTGTTGACATACAATTGAATCTATCGTTGCCGTTTCAGCAGCAAATCATTGAGGATGTGCTTGCTACTGATGACCCTTTAGTAATTATGGGTAAAGGGCTTGGTATGGTCCCAATTGTGTCTAATCTGCTTCACGTACTAGCCACTCCTACTGTTATAAAAGGGCAATTGAAGCGCTCCCTTGTGGTTGTCTTGAATGCCACCGGGTCAGAGAATCGGCAAATATCAGAAGAGCTTGAGGAGTTGAATTGGCTAGTAAATGCAGATGATAATGCTGGGCCCTTTGCTAGCATAGATGAAGATGACGATGATGACCCTAAGTACTCAATATTTAATGAAGTCACGGCGGAAACTCTAAGTGTGGAGAAAAGAAGGCAATTATATTTAAAGGGTGGTATTGTCAGTGTTACGTCTCGGATATTTATCGTTGATTTGCTTTCAGGAACTATACATCCAAACAGAATAACTGGTTTTGTAGTTTTAAATGCTGATAACTTGAGAAATTTTTCGAATGAATCGTTTATTTTGGAGATATACAGATCAAAGAATAGATGGGGTTTCATAAAAGCGTTTTCAAATAACCCAGAATCATTTTCGATGTCTTTTTCTCCATTGATAAATAAAATGAAAGAGCTTCATCTTAAGAATGTTCTTTTATGGCCTCGATTTAGGATTGAGGTATCTGCCTCACTCAACAATGATAAAGTTATCAATGGTCAGATTAGGTCGGATAAGGTTATTGAAGTGCGTATTAACCCCACTAATGCAATGTCACAGATACAATTTGGCCTAATGGGTTGTTTGAAGAAATGTATAGAAGAATTGACACGGAAAAATACAGAAATATCGATAGAATATTGGAATATCGAGAATATTTTGGATGCAAACTTTATCAGATCTATAGATGCGATAATGGTGCCAAATTGGCACAGAATTTCTTTTGAATCAAAACAATTGGTTAAGGATATCAAGTATTTGAAGAGATTATTAAAGATGCTCTACTCCAGTGATGCCGTTGATTTTTACGAAGAGGTACAGCTTAGTTTAGAAGCTAATAAGCCGAGTTTGGGTAGAAAATACTCAGAATCGCCATGGTTAATGGCAGAGGAATCTCAATTAGTTATTTCATATGCTAGACAAAGAATTTTCAACGGTCAGGATTATGTTTTAGAGGAACTTCCTAAATGGGACCAGTTACTAAGTATACTTGATGATATTGCCTATGAGAAAACAACTAGAAATATTGAAGGTTCTACCCTAATTGTTTGTAATAATAACACCACTGTGTTGCAGCTAAGGCGGGTAATCTCAAAATATGATAATGAGTTTGGTATGCGTAACATTATGCTAAGTAAACTTGAATGGTACAAAATGAAGAGAGAGGAGCGTAAAAGAATTGTTCGAGATTTCAAGAAAGAAGAAACCGAGCCTGAAGTACAGCTATCTGTCAGTTCCTCTTTTGCCAAGGAGGAAGTAGTGACCAAAAGAAGAAGGACTCGTGGGGCAGCCGCTGTAGCTGCTGTGCAAAAACTACATAGTGCTGGTTCAGGCATTGATATAGAGGATGTGATTGAAAATTACGATTTTAATGCGGAAGCACAGGGAACTATGAAATCTACGTCCGATGATTTGATAGAAGATTACAGGGTAGAGGAACAAGAGGGTTATTATAACGTTGAAGATGAAGGAGAGTACGATGACTTTGAAAACAGTACTTTATTCAAGGAGTTTATGAAAAGAGAAGCTGATCTAATTGATCAAACAATGCAAAAGAAGAAGGAAAATTTTCAGTACTTGGATAGACAGGATCAATTACTGATAGAAACTTTTAGTAGGATAGGTGATGACGTTTTATTTGAGGAGATGATGCCATCTTATATTATCATGTATGAACCTGACTTAGCGTTTATTAGAAAAGTCGAAATCTTCAGAGCTTTAAAAAGAGAGAACCCTCCAAAAATATTTTTTCTGTACTATGGTGATAGTGCAGAAGAACAAACTCACCTTCTTTCTATAAAAAAGGAAAAAGATGCTTTTAGTAAATTAATTAGAGAAAATGCAACTTTAGCACAGAGATTTGAAGCTCAGACGGATCTCTCACATTTCAAAAATCTTGCTGAAAGAAAGCTTAAGCTATCCAATATCCGGAAAACTAATACTAGAACTGCAGGTGGTCAACTTGGCCTGCGAGAGCTAACTCAAGATGTAGTATTGGTAGATACTAGAGAATTTAATGCCGCGTTGCCGGGTTTGCTGTTTCGATATGGGGTAAGGGTAATACCATGCATGTTAACTGTCGGTGATTATGTTCTTACACCAGATATTTGCGTTGAAAGGAAATCAATATCTGATCTAATTGGATCTCTCCAAAACCATAGACTTGAGGCGCAATGTAAAAAAATGTCTAAGCACTATAAGTATCCTACGTTGATGATAGAATTTGATGAAGGTCAATCATTTTCACTTGAACCTTTCAGTGAAAGAAGGCTATACAGATCAAGGGATTCTTCTACTACACATCCGATATCTAATAAGTTATCTCAAGATGATATTCAAATGAAACTTTGTAAGTTAGTGATGAAGTTCCCAGGACTTAGAATAATGTGGTGTTCTTCTCCCTTGCAATCTGTAAATATCATATTAGAATTAAAACTAGGGAGGGAACAACCGGATCCAAATATAGCAATTGAATTGGGTTTGCATAGGAAAATGGGTTTGTCTGAAAAAAGCATTGACAATGAGCAAAGTTTTAAAAAGCTGTTATCAATTCCGGTCTTGTCTAAAATAGATTACTTTAACATAAGAAAGAAGGTCAAAACTTTTAGGAAACTAACAAAGATGAGGCTTATTGACATCCAGAATGTTGTTGGGAATGAAATGGTCGCCACAAAAGTGTATGAATTCTTGCATAATGATGATAACGACGATGATGACTATGATATAAGTGATTTAGATTAAGATGTGCATACATGAAAAGCATAATAGGACAATGATAATATTAACTTCGTATTTAAATTAGTATTTTGTATCTGCTTAAAATCAGAAATGGAATATGTAACAACTATATGTATTGTATCTTATTAATTTAATAGTCATGGAAAATTCTTTTTGAAATCTTATTTCATGCTCTCGATAATATTTCATCTTTAAGTTCAATAAGGCATTGTGTCTGCTGTAGAATATCGGGGTGTAAATATTGATTGGTAATAATTTCGATACTTTCAATTTCGCCTGGGAAAAGCTCCGGAACAGCGGCCAATGTTTTAGACGCAATTTCATCTTTGTCATTAGTTTTCACCTTTTCATCAATTTCAAGCGCTTTATCTATCATTAAGTTGACTAATTTCAAGCATGATGAACCAATCAATGGAGCAAGTTTCTTGAATTCCATGTTTTCCATCACACTATTTCCGTTCGCCTTTGATAACTCATTGGTATCCCCAGATATATCATTGTAAAGCTTCCCTAATGAACGCAGCTTGTAACCGTAGTTTTCAGCGGTAGTTAGCCATATTAAAGGCATATTTTTCTTTAGTGTGTACTCATTAACAGATTTCTCATCACAAACCTGATCTACAATTAGAAGTAGAGATGTTATTGATTGTGAAATCAAAGGTGTCATGCTATAAAGCAGTGAGCTTGTTTCATTTATTTGCTCAAAGGGAATCACAGAGAGTAGAAATGAAACTACATCATTTAGTAATTTATATTGATCGCCCTTACAGTACGCATCTACTAGCTTTTTGGTTAGCAGTTCGTCTTTACTTAACGAGTCGTCTCTAGTGGCAGATGAAAATGAAAACAATAAACGCATTATTATATTTTTGGTCGATTGCTCAGTCGATAGCAGCTTAGAAAGTACATCCACACCAAATGACTGATATTTGCCCCATGTTAGAGAATACTCGTTATAAGACAGTTCGTCACTTCTTAAGCTGCCAGAGTTCTTCTTTGGCTCTCCAAAACTTAAGATCAGAATTAGTAGTAAAAATCCGTCCACGGACGAATGAAATGGCATTAGGTGAGCAATGTTAGACAATGTTATGGCAATATCTTTTCTGAAGTTTAGTCTTTTTCTTTCAAAAACAAACTTTTCGTGGTCTAAAAACACTGCCCATAACATATCGGCAAAAAATCTTCTTAGGAAAGGGTTAGATGCTAATATCCTTGCGTTCGCCTCTGAAAAGGAAGCATTTCTGAGAATCATACAGATGGTAGATAATTGATCTGTTATAAGAATTCTTGCATTCTCTGCACCTTTGGTGTTTACTTTTGTCAATGGGCAATCGACTTCGTCTTTTACAGCTCTTAGTGACAAAAGGTAGGATGGCACATGAAGCTTATTTGGAAATTGATTCTGCAGGTACTTGACAGGTGTTGGTAAAAGATCCCATGTGTTATTGTATATTGGCTTTAGTAAGTCACTTATTTCACTTGTCATTGGGTGTATTGTATCTTTACTGTCTTGATTATCATTTAATGACGAATTTTGTAGGATATCGGTACCAGTTAATGAATCGACTCTTACTGAATTTCCACTTTCTACTGTGTTTTTTGCTAATTTATCAAAAATCTGCTCAATATTGTGATTCGTCTTTGAAAATGTGCATGTATCATTGGACAGGAAGGATTCCACCTCATCGCTAAGTATATAAGAAAACAAATTGGTTTGAAGAAGCCTTAAATCTGATTTATTTTCACAAAGGTTGGAGAGTAAGTTGATGCCCAGAATGCACAATGACTCAATCAATTCTGGGTACATTTCTATATTTAATTCAAGTACAGCATCTGAGCTGGTAACCAGTAAGGTATTGAGTGCAACATTTATTTCACCAATATTTCCTGCCTGTAACGACATTGACAAAGCATGCAAATTTACGGTACCTAATTCCGGAGCAAACAAGAAAATTGGTTTGTTAGCATTCACTTTTTCTCCTACCTTAGCGACATATTCAATATCATATCCATTAGATCTTTGAATAACACGTTTGAGAGGAGTATAATTTCTACATAGAGATCGCTTGTATACTTTCGGCAATTTTTCCAACTCCTTTTTATACTGATCTTTTAGTTTTTGCTCTATAACCATTTTTTGCTGTAATTGTTGCTCTTCAATATATTGTTGCTGTTTCTTTTGCATTTCTTCTAATTGCTTCTTTTCGAGTTCAAGTTCTTTCTTAGTCTTTTTCTTTTGTCTTGGTTTCCTAGGTTTCTTCACAGCTTTTTTTGCGTTTTGATCTAAATTTATTATACTTGTTGAGGGTACAGGGGTTGCTATCGGAGTTCCTGTTGGTGTATCAGTAGATGCCTTCTTTCTTCTGTTCTCTTTTCTCTGTTTACTGTCAAATGTTGTTTGTTGATTTATCATGGGAGAGTTAGTAGTATCAAAGGATCCCACCATATTTTGACTCTGATTGGAAAAATGCATTTGGTTCTTTTGTGGAATTGCCTGTTGTTGAAGTTGCGTAGGAGTTTGACCTTGATTTTGGTTTTGTATCTGTCCTGGCTGTTGAGAAGGTTGTTGCTGTAATCCTTGCTGTTGTTGTAATCCTTGCTGCTGTTGGACTTTCTTTAATAGCTCTTGCAAAAATTGCTGTAGGAAGAATTTCTTGGCTTGAGTTTCTTTTTGTCCTTCAGGAGATTCTAGAAACTTCTCATATGGGTAGATTAATTTGTAATATACCCCTTCCAATTCTTGGGCGTTTGAAATTTGAAGTTTTTGAGCTAAAAAGTTCCATTGTTGATTTCTTGATATTTGCTCCCCGCCGCCAAGTCTTTGAGTAAATATGAACAGGTAAAATAAATTCACTTTCTTACCTTGAATTTCCGGAATTGATTGTAGAGGCATGTGGATTCTCTTACAGTTTTCTATCAGTGATTTCATGAATAGTTCGTATTGTTTGTTGTTAAGTTCCATTGATATCTTTTGCTGAAGAGCTGGATGTAGATTTTGAAGAATTGACTTTTTTTGCTGCTGTAGATTTCCATTTGCTGGGTTTGGTGAATTTGGTTGCTGCATTGCTTGTCTATTCTGCGCTTTAAATCGAGCCTGTGCTTGAGCCTGAGCTTGTGCCTGAGCCTTCGCCTGTGCTTGAGCTTGTGCTTGAGCTTGGGCCTGGGCCTGGGCCTTAGCCTTAGCCTGTGCTTGGGCTTGGGCTTGTGCTTGTGCTTGAGCTTGAGCTTGAGCTTGAGCTTGGGCTTGGGCTTGGGCTTGAGCTTGGGCTTGGGCTTGTGCTTGGGCTTGGGCTTGAGCTTGAGCTTGAGCTTGGGCTTGTGCTTGGGCTTGGGCTTGGGCTTGTGCCTGCATTTGAGCTTGTTTTTGAGCGTGTACTTGTTGTTGGACCTGTTGCTGAGCTTGCTTCTGTAACTGCTGTTGTGATTGTTGTTTACGTATCTGTTGTTGTTGTAAAGCTTGGAATCTTCTTTGTTGTCTCTGTTGTAGTGCAGCTAATATTGCAGCTCTATCTTGAGGGCTTGCGTTTTGTAATGCAAGAGCATCCTTTCCAGAAATCTTACTGTTATTACTGGAACTCCGTCCACTGTTCTGATTCATTGGTAAGTTGTTTTGTTGCATTTGGTTAGGAATGTTAGGTGAACCATGAGTAGACATAATACTGTTCGAAGGCATATTGGATCCAAATTGCATATTCATGTTATCCTGATTAGCACCTACAGCACCAGGAGTAGAATTACTGCCACTAAGATTCATATTGTTCGATGATCCAGGAGTATTAGCTGACTGATTAAACATCAAGATCTGTTGAGGAGTGTTAGCACTGGACTGTATATTAGACATGGTCATTTGAGGGGAAAGCGTATTTGTCATATTTGCATTCATATTATTATTAGAGTTATCAGCACCATTGAAGTTTAATCCCAATATCTGGTTATCCACCATAGAGTTTTTAGCAAGGATTGCCTGTGGTGACAAGGTGCCGCTGGCTTGGAAATTATTCATTGCAGAAGAGTTCTGAGGAGGTGCAGCGTCAAAATTAGAGCCTACAGAACCCATTGGTGATTGATTAGTCACAAAGTTGCCTGGTACTGTGTATGGAGTATTGGGATTGGATACAAAATTGTTCATATTATTACTATTATTATTCCCATTGTTATTCGATGTATTCGAGATATTCATGTTCATATTCATGTTGCTATTATTACTCTGAGTTCTAATGTCTCCATCATTAAAAGGTTTGTTATTGTAAAACTGGGAATCGTCCATCTTCTGGTTCCCTGAATTGGAAGTATCCATTAGGTCTCCAAATAAAAACTGTGTAGAGTTCATTTCGTTATTAAAGAAAGGTGAATCCATATTATTATCGTCTCCTTCGGGAGCACCACTGTTGAAAAAGTCCATCTCACGCCGGTATTGTTTATTAAATTGTTGTGTATAGTCCTAAGATTTTCATAAACGTGTAATAAGTTCACTTGGTGGATGAAGGTGTATAGAGAAAGAAAAACCCTGCTTTCCTGTATTTGTTTTCCCAAATTATATGATAGCTAACTTCCCAGCTTGCGTTACAGAGTTAGGTAGAGTGTCAAAAGTTAGTTTGTTACCACTTTTCAACAAATTATTGTATCTGCAACTTTAACAAACACACTTTGTCCAAAACGTCTTTGTCGTGGCAAGAACAAGCTGTTCAGATTGAAAACTCTTAGTGAAAGATGAACTTTATTATAGGTATGGGTTATTCCCTCAAATATCAACCGAAATATGATAACTTTCACCTTATCTCAAACTGAATATGCTAAAGTTTGAACAAAGATGCTCATCAGTTTGCTTATTATGACATTTCGCATTTGTCGTTGCACCAACTTGAAGAAAAACAAACTGGCACCGTCGTGTTTTGAAATCTTTGGCCGGGTAAAGGTTTTCGGATGTTCTCATAGTAACAACAGTAGTCATAGTCATAACCAGATATGCTTTGGGTGACAGGTCGATTGAGAGAGTTGTAGTTTCATTGATATGTTTATTGAAAATTGTTTAGAGACTAATTTATATAGATATGAAGTAAATGACACCAAAGTTGGTTAGTTTATTGAAGAAAACAAAAAAAAAAAAAAAACGACAAAATAAAAGAGTGTGTAGTTATAAAAACTAGTTGCTAAACAATATTTTTTAAACATTAGTTAATTAGACACTAAATAGCGTTCAAGACAATATCAAGCGAATGCGATTCTCTATATTTGTTTTTAGCTCGATATCATCATCAGGTATTTTCAATAATGCATTCTTCAGAGAGGTCACAATGGTATTTTTGCCCTGTGCCTCAGTGAAAATTAGGTGTTCGATAAACGACTCAAGGTTCGTCGCTATTGGGGGAATTGGGGAGCCCTGCATGACTAAAGCTGTGAGCAAACTCTCTATTCCCCTTTGCAATTCTCCATTTTTCACTAAAGTGCTTCCCAGATTGTACCGCGCTCTGACAAAAGAGGGTTTCAACTCAATAGTGTTCATATAAACTTGAATGGCTGTGTCGTAACGTTTGGAGTTAGCCAGGGTGGCACCTAGGTGGTTCCAAGTTATTTCATCCTTGGGATCCTGTTCTAGAAGTTTTTCAAAGCATTTTATGGCGTTATCTGATCTGCCCAGCAGATAGTTAAAGAGTGCTAAAACGGTCAGTATGTCCTTGTCTCTTGTAACATTTATAGCGGTAGAAGGTATATCTAGTAGAACATTTTCCATCGTCTCCCGGACGTTAAGAATTGACAGTTCCTGGGGCCAGTTCGATATTGTAACGCCTTTTAGTTCTAAAGCACGTGAGAGACACACGGTTGCCTCTACTGCGTTACCTTGGTTTATATGCGACACAGCCAGTAACTTCAATGCCTCCAAATGACCTGGTTCAAGCTCAAGCGCGTGTTGGAAAGCATCCATAGCGCTTTCTTCCTGTTCGTTTTGTAATTGCACTATCCCCAATCTGTACCAACAGTCGACCATGTGTTGTTGTTCATGCTCTTGCAAGGCCGCTTCAAATGCCAAAATTATCTCACTTAAGTTGCAATTGTTTTCCATCAAGATGCATGCAATTTCGTAAGCGCTTGGGGATGAGTTCAAGTACTTGTTTTCTGTATTGAAAACATAGGCGTCTCTTGTTAGCGGATTGCGGTATGATGGGGAGCGAGCCAATCCCGGGCCTGCTGAGCATGTATTACCCTCAGAGTGTACTGAAGTCGCCTTGCTTGACACGTAGTCGTAGATGTTAAGGCAGTCTTCTTCTAGGTCTGAAGAATAGTGGTAGCCGACTGTCGATGTAGAATGCACCGATTCCTGGTGCTCTCTTTCTCCCCCGCAGGATACAGTAGTGCCCTCTAGGACGTTCTGAGACTCGCCTAATTCACCTTCAATTTGCGCAAATTCACGTTCCCAGTCAAACGACCCATCCAAGTTCAAAGGTTGTTGCAACCCCATGGTCCTGGGCGAAAACCCAATGGGTCTATGTGATACAGGCACATGTCTGGTGAAGTTGTAGTTGTTTGTAGGCGGTGCAGGTTCGTTTATCTTCTTGAACTCACGCACGAGGTCGTACCCGCTGTCATTATTTGCACAGTAGTTTACATTATTGTGTGCGTGACTAGAAGTAGAGCTACAAGTGGAGCTAGAAGCGGCTTTGTTTAGGGTGATACTTGGAATGGCCAATGGCGTAGGCTGGACATTGGGCACATTGGACGCATTGGGCACATTAGTGTAAAGAAACGCGGAGGCCTCGTCCCTTGGCGACACTTTGTTTTCCAGTTTCTTGCCAAACCTGAGAGAAGAGTCGATCCTCCTCGTCAGTTGCAGAACACTGTTCCCGCCGCGGCAGTCCATTTCTTAGTGGCACGGCAAGAGCAAAGGTCAAAGATCAGTAAAAGGCTCAACCTGTTTCTTAGACTCCCCCGCCCTTCCAAGTTCGTGGTAGCTACCTGTCTAAGCGCTTTGTGTTGCGAAAGGATAAGTGTACTGAGATCAGCAGCTATGGATACACGCACACGGATATAAGAGTATAAACCCCGGATGTGTAGCCCCCCTGTGATAGTCCTGCACAAAACCCGCTAGCGAAGGGTTTCTCCAACTTTCAGTCCTTTTCCTGTTCTCAAAAAGGAAGATTTCCTCCGCTTTTGTCAGTGTCACTTAGAACGCTTCGCACAATTTCAAGTGTAAATCACTAAAATTCTATGTGCAGTTCAGAAGTAAGATTGCGCAGCAGAAGCTTTCAAAACAAAAATAAAAATGGACCCCTAAAATAAAGTACTGTAATGGGAATGAGAACGGGTATGGCTTCTTGTAAATCGTCGCAGCAGAGTCGGGGTTTACAGGCGGGAAGTGGAAAAAGCACTATGGAACAAATATTACTATGTGCCTGGTATTCTGTGAGCCCGCTTTCAAAAAATATGATGACGAGCAATTAGTATTCCCACAGACAAGCTAGTACAGTCTGCAGAGTATCCAAAACTACAAAAAATTCAAAGTTCTACTACCGTCATTCAAAAGAGAACATTGGAAAAACGACGCTTCAAAACCCACAGTACTAGAAAGACCAGACCCTATTTATACTGTCTTCCTTCAATAGTGCTAGCACCCTCTCCCCCCACACACACACTGCGATCTCCAACTTTTGTGGCTTGATCCAGCCCCCTTGTATTACTCTTCTCAGGACCAGCTACCCGCTATAGTGTTCGGTGTTAAGTAGTGATGAGCCGGTTCCTGACAAATTTCAATCTGAGTCGTAAGACGTGAGTATATTCTTATGGGACATAGCCGCTGTGGTTGTCCTGTACACCTTTCTATGCAGCTTGCGTACTTTGCTCGTGGCCTCGTTGGTGGTCTTGTTAGTGGTCCTGCTTGTGGTCCTGCTTGTGGTCTGCGTTTGTTGTGGCGGTAACAGTGATAGCAGCGCGTTTACCAGGTCTTCTTCCTTGTGCGCGCGCGACTGAGGATCGGGGTCCTCTCGGGCCCACTTGACTAGTAGACCAGTGCTGTCCTGCGCACCCAGTGCTGCGTCCTGTGCCATGGACAGAGACAGAGACTGGTCCCGCATGGCCTCCTTCGCAAACTCCGCTGTTATGTGGTGGCGGTACCGCACAAACGCACAGTTCTTCTCCGGTAGGTACCGTACTCGGTCCAACGGGCCCAGTCTGCCAAACATATACCGTATCCTGCTCTCCACCTGGCGGCTGTTCAGCGGTTTCCCGTTCTTCATAACCGCCGCATTGCCGATATTGCCCACGTACAACGTCCGGTTCTGCTGGTTGAAACTGCCTACCCCTGCCATGTCTTCCCGGTTCTCAGCATGCTTCTCGCGCCCAAAACAATCCAGAAGCGGCGTGCCTTCCACCAGGTACCTGTCGAAGTCGCTCTGCTCGGGTACGTGGTGCAGATACTCGCACTTGTGGCCCAACGCACATAGCCCACGCGCAAAATACAAGCAGAACTTCCACGTCCCGCTGCTGTCGCCTCGCGTCACACCGCTGTCCCGCTCTGGGTCCAGCCGGTGCACAGAAACATGTCTGCTGGACTGCCACTTGCCATACCATATGTTCACAGACTGCGTTTGCTGCGCAGCAGCCAGCTCGCCGCTCACTTCCGCAAGCTGAACCCGCGCCTTCCGCTGCCTCCACCCTTTATCGCTATCCATCAAGACAAGACTGTTTGCTGCCCTGAGTTTCCCAAAGCACAATATCCACTCGCCAAGTAACAATTACTTATAATATGTTTGCCAATATGCCTATGACTGTGGCTATACTATTACTGGCAGTTGCCCTGTTTGGTATGAAAGCCGTTTTAGCAAGGAAGGCCAGAAACACACACAGAAACACACGCACAACTTGAACCTATTTCCTTTCCTGCGCCCTTTTCTAACAGAGATTTTTGCAAAAAAATTTATGGATAATGTTAAGGTCATGTGATTATATTGAGGTGCCACTATACGTATCCCATCCCCCCCACGCAATTAGTGTGGTGACGAGATGGGCTTACCTCTCTCACTCTCTCACTCTCACCTCTTGCATTAAAATTTTTCTTTCAGCTAGTTCACACTGAAGTTTTTTGCAGAAATTTTTCAGCTTTGGCGATGAGCATTGCAATAGTGTTATTATCCTGGGTTATCCTCTGTGGTTCTTGGATGCTGACTGTTTGAATATAGAAGACCTTTGCATTTTATCACACATATACACACGCACAAACACAAGCATACACTCACATACACATACACAAACCAAGGAATAATGGCTAAGGAAGTAAAGGAAGATAACTACGAGGCTCGTATGCCAGCTGTGCTACCGTTTGCTAAACCACTAGCGTCTAAGAAGTTGAACAAGAAAGTCTTGAAGACTGTCAAGAAGGCCTCCCGTGCTAAGAACGTCAAGCGTGGTGTCAAGGAAGTTGTCAAGGCCCTAAGGAAAGGCGAGAAGGGTCTTGTGGTCATCGCCGGTGACATCAGTCCCGCCGACGTCATCTCCCACATCCCAGTGCTATGTGAGGACCACGGTGTCCCATACCTGTTCGTGCCATCCAAGCAAGACTTGGGTTCCGCAAGTGCAACCAAGAGGCCTACCTCTGTGATATTCATCGTGCCAGGCAGCAACAAGAAGGACAAGTCCAAGGAGGAAGAATACAAGGAATCTTACAACGAAGTTGTCAAGGAAGTCAAGGCCTTGTAAGCGTCCTTACCAAAAAAATCACTCCATTAAGAGAACCCGAGTCTCTCTATCATTATTATATGTGTAAATTATATCCTTTTGTATAAGAAATCCATTTAAGAAACCCCCCTCAAGAAATAAAAACCCATTGAGCATTAAGAAAATACATGAGCTGTCATATCTAGGAACTGACAAGGCCATCTAACACTCTGGTTCTATCATTGTGTATGCTATATACTAGTTTTTCCCTCATCACGCCTAAAAACTGAGAAAGAAAAAAAATCACAGAAGTACCACTCTTAAAGATACAAAAACTGTATAATTGAATAGAACCTCGAAGACATTGGCAGACAGGATCGCTGGCAAATCTCAGGAGTATACCACCGCTGCAGATTAACCAATGCGTTTTGTGCTTGACGAATTATACTCAGACGAGGAGTCCTCGCTCGACCTGGGTGTTGGCTCGGACTCTGATTCCTCTAATGACCCAGACTACTCAAACATCGCTGATCCCCACGACTTGTACTCCCCTAAGCTGAGGATCCCTAAGAAGAAAGATGTTCCAACTAAAACAAGAACAGCTAAAGAAGAAGAGGTTACTTTACTGCCCGAGATCGCAAGGATACTGGAGGGCAAGCAGTTTAAGAGTAGCGTCATCGCTGCAAATACTGTTCCCAGTGTAATAAATCTGTCCAGGGAAGAGGAACAAAATACCGAGAGCCTGATAGATAAACGAAAGGATAATAAGCTTGCGCACAGCTTAGCTCCAGATGTAAATATAGAGCAGATGGAAGCGCAATTCTCGAAAGTTATGCTAGGAAAATTGGATAGCCTCGAGACTCTGAACAGGAAACGTATCGAAGAAGTTAGGGCAGAGAAAAAGCGAATAGAGGAAGAGCAAAAGAGGAAGTTGGAGGAAGAGAAACGCAGGAAAGAACAAGAAGATAAAAGGTTGAAAGAAGAGGCGGAAAGAGCTAAGAAAGAACAAGAGAAACAAGAGAAAGAACGGTTGGCGGCTCTTGAAGCTGAAAAGAAGCGAGAGCAAGAAGAAAAGGCTAAAAAGCAAGCTCAGGCTCAAGAAAAGGACAAGGCACAAAAAGCGGTAACAGATTTTGACTCAATAAGTAAAACTTTTTGGAAGTATAAAGCTAAGATCAAGTCTATCAAAGAAGAGATTGTGATACCAGTCAAAAATGCTGATAAGGAGCTCAGAAACATTCTATCGAAGCATAAGCGTAAGATTAATCCGAAGTTTGGGCAATTAACCAACACATTTTCACAATTACAGAGTATACAAAATGAGTTAAGTCATTTAATCGATGAAACAAAAGGCCAACAGTTGGCATACTTATGGATATTGAACTTTATTGCAAAAGCTATAGTTCACCAGGCCGAAACGGAGGTGCGTGCAAAGCCAGAATCTTCTGTACCATTAGCAAGGTTGGCATTGTATATAATGGTACGATATCCCGAATTTAAGGAATTATTGCTTGCAAGATTTGTTAAGAAATGTCCGTTTGTTATTGGATTTACGTGTGACATAGGAACAGAAGAGGGAAGGGGAAATATGGGTTGGAAAAGAGATTCTTCCGGTAAATGGGAGGAACCTACTTCTTACAACGAACGTATTGGGGCTATGGTTACCTTATTTTCCGTTATAACTAGGCTAGAACTGCCTCAGGAATTTATCCAGACATCGAACCATCCGCTACCGATTTCCCATTCCTGGCATCTTGTTGCCAGAATCGCAAATACTCCATTAAAGCTGATACAAGACACACATTTTGTCGTTCTAGGTTCTTGGTGGGATGCTGCTGCCAAGGAGTTTTTACAAGCATATGGTGTCCAAGCTGCAAAGCTGCTTCAGTTAGTCGGTGACAACTTAACATCTGCAGTTGCTGATAGGAAGTACGTTGGGGCAGCCAGATTACGTATACTTCTGGAATCTTGGCAAGAAAACAAACTGGAAAGTTTTCCAGAAATGGTTCCTTGAATATGATCGACACTAATTCGTTCTTTTTTTCATTTGTAAGTAAAGATAGATACTTAAAACACAATTTGCATCTTTTTTATCTTGTAATACCAGTTTTTCCTGGTAGAAGTATTCCAATTTAGGAAGCATATCATCAGCAATATTGTAATTCCGATAGAATTAATTCTTATTTTCCACAAAAGTAGTGATCAAATATATCAACAAACTTCTTGGTGCGGATTAGCAATATCGTTGCTAGCTCATCGCATTTTGCTGATATCATAGCTCTCATTCCTAAAGAGTCAATGATTTCCTTAGAAAAGTTCGTACGAGAGGGGTTTTTTTCAGTTCTGAAATTTGGAAAAATAATAGCTGCCCACAGTGAGACATCCCAAAATTGTAATCATAGTTGCAATTCCCAAGCAATTACTGAATCAATTACGGCGGGAGGACCTCAAATAGCAGTTATAGTAACAGGCTACCGGGTAGATGGATGTTTCACTTGTGGCTCTCTATTTGAAGTATATAAATTTGAAGCATAATAGTAAGCACAGCTGAATTTTCTTGAATGGGGATATAAGCAAACCTTACATTAAGCATTGTGTGAGAAATTATAATTGAAAGAGAAATAGGACAGTCTAATAGGTAATCAAACTAAAAAATCAAAATGGCGGTCATTCCGCGGTTGTTGGCTGTTTGCCTGTTTTATTCTATCAACCTAATTGCAGTAATACGATATTTTGACTATGATGATAGGAGTGGTTTTGGTTTTTATTCGAAATTGATTCTGCTGACCGAATGTTTTATGATGCTTGGTATACTGACATCAGATTATTTGATACCATCGTTGTCCTTCATATCGAGGGATATCCTAAAGATATCAGATAGGGTTTCTGGTATGACTTTACTTGCCCTAGGTAATGCAATCCCTGATATCACCACTACCTACCAATCTATGAAACGAAATGAAACATCATTGGCTTTGGGTGAATTGATTGGTGGTGTTTTTTTCCTTCTTACTGTAATATTAGGAGTTGTTGGAATAGTATCAACAGTGAAATTTGAGCCATCCACTTCACCATTTGCAGATTATCCAGAAAGCTGTGAAACGTATCGCGAGTCGATGCAATCACATTCTTATAGTAGAGAGATTTTTTTGCAGGACATGAAAATCTTTTTGACTATGATAGTGGTTTCAACATTGTTTTTATATGACGGAAGATTATTCGTATGGGAATGCCTTATTATGGTGGTTACATACGTTGCTTGTGCAGCATATATGGTGTCAAGTCATTTAAACTACGGACTAGAAAATAATTCTGCTGTTTTGAATGGTGACGATCATTCCTCTTTGCGTGATATTATATATGATAATTTATCTACCATTACCGAGGAAAATGAGAACTCCAGTCTTCTTGGCGATAATGACCACATAGTCTCACCTTTGACAAATGAAAATGTCAATATAAGGTTATTTGAAGCAGGTATAGCTGAAAGGAGGAAATACATCCGCCGTGGAATTCAGCGTTACATGCGAACACACTATACAGGTTGGGTGAGAATGACATTAAATGACTGTCTTGACCTTTGGGAGCACTCGGATATGCTCAAAAGTCAAGAAAATTTAGGTAAGCAAGATCAAGATGATATTGTTGATAGAACTAGAGAGATTGGTTCAAATGAGATGGATCAGACTGAGATATCAGATACATTATCCGAATTGCCCTTGCCAGAACAACTACCAATCAGTAAGAGAATCAAAAGAAGATCCACATCATTAACTTCCAACTTAGAAAGACTAGAAATTCCTAAGATTGTCTATTCTGATTTTAGTCAGGGACTTGTGAGTGACAGATTTGAACAAACAGCAACTCCAGCTCCGGTACCCATATTTTCTACCCCACAGCCTCTACATGCACCAGTATTTGATGGAAGACCTCCAACTTATAGATCATTGAGTTACGATCATTTGGGTGATATAATACAAGAGCGTAATTATAGATCTGTTTCAGATAATAGGTCGGAGTTAGGTGAGGACTTAGAAAACATGATAAGTAGAGTAAGTGGAACAGGAAGGGAAAAGAAATGGTATACAGCGTCTAAATTGATCACGTATCTAATTGATGCAGAGGTAACATTACCAATCAGTGAACTTATTACTTTACTTTTCAGTTTCCCTATAACGCTACTATTGGCAATATTAATACCTAATGATGTGTTTCGTAGTGCAGTAGGTGATAACTCATTTATTACAGCACTACAGTTATCGATAGCGCCAATGGTGTTTTCCTTTACCTTGGATAACATGTTCAACATTTATTGGCTGTCTTTAGTATCAATCATATTATTGTTTTCACTATTAATATTTGAAGCACCACTAAAAGATTATCAGAAGCACATTACCTCATGTTTTGCATTTGTTCTGTCACTTGGTGGAATATCATTTACTGTTCATTTGATCTTGGATGTTCTTACAAGTTGGGCAGACTCCTTCAATCTTTCTCCAAGTGTACTGGGTCTAACGATTTTTGCCTGGGGTAATTCGATAGGTGACTTAGTATCGAATATTACTTTCGTACAACTTGGAGTCATCGATGTTGCATTGGGGGCTTGTTTTGGCAGTCCTTTACTCTATATCTTGTTTGGTATAGGTATTGATGGTATTTTAGTAATGCTTAATAAGCATGGATTCCGCATGCCCGAGAAATGGTACTCTCTTTTATTCAATTGTATTCAGTTCAAAATTGACGCTCATTTGATAAGCTCTAGTATTGGTATTATCGTAGCGTTCTTCATCCTCATTGTGGGTGTGCCGGTAAATAAATGGAGACTTGACTTCAAAGTTAGCATCCTATTACTTGGTCTCTATGTTGCCGTTACTGTAATAAACATAATATTTGCATTGAAGTCGTGATTCTAATTCACATATATACTGCATTTAAGTTAGATAGATATTATTCATAATATAGAAAATCTGTTACTATAGCAATCGCGCTGAAAGTAGTTTTTAGTTTTTCTTACAAAGAGCTATGAAATCCAAGTAAAAATTCAAAAATGCTACTAAAGTACCTGTGTTATATAAATAGAAAACTAAGAAAGAGAAATTTCATCAGAAAGCAGGAGAATGAAATATTAAAAAAAATAGTAAAATCAAAAACAGTTAAGGGTACAACAGGATAATAATAAATAGCTCTGGTCAAGTAGAAGATACTATGAATCAGAGAATGTGAATAAATAAGAAGTACTATCCGGAAGCCATTTGTGCAGACTGGCAGTACTAGTCAAAGTCGCAAATGGCATGAAAAATATAGACAATTACCGGCATTGTAGCATATGAATGAAATGAGAGCATGAGCTCCCTGTTTTGATAAATTTCGGTTTATTTGGCTGTATTTTTTTTTTGTTGTGAATTTTTTTTTAAAAAAAAAACGTAACTTCCCAGCAGTTCAGTGAAAAATTTGGTGTTGAAACATTAAATGGAAATCAAATGAAGAGCATATATATGCAGTATTAGGCAAAAGAAAAAAAGAAAAAGAAAAAGAAAAAAACAGATGATATGGGAAAAAACTAGTATGGATATAGTCAAAAAGTAAAAGAAGTCAATAACAATGGAAATAAATTCTTTTAGTAGAATCGGAGAAAAGGCCAGCGTATAAATTATAATAGTCTATGCATCTCCTTAATATGATACAGTAGGAATTAGAAAAAAATACCTTTACGCCAGTACCTTCCACATCTAAAATCCCCCAAAGTGACGACCAGGTCAATTAAGCTTGTTGGGATAATGTAGTACAAAGAAGATAATTGTTAGACTTTCTCAAAAATCAATGCACTAAATCTCGATTTTCTCCACAGGAAAAATAAATATAAAAAAAAATGGAAATAAATTAAAATTATGATAACATTAGGCGTTCTTGTTTGCGTATTAATATTTTTTTTTTCGTAATTTCAACATTAAAACATTCGTAATCATTAATGTCATAGCTTTGGAAGCTGGGAGTGGTTTGTATGTTATGTTATGTTATGATAGGCGTCCTTCATAGACGAGTTACCAATATGGTTGGGTTTATTTTATTGTTGGATGACTCTCTCCAGATTAATTTCATCTAGGATTTTCTTAGCGCCGTCCTTGATCATCTTGTGAGCTAGTAAGACACCACATTTGATGGAGTCCTCTCTAATGTCATTCACGACCACTTCTTGTTGGTCTTCGATGGCCATGGTTCCTTCCACGTTCACCACGATACCTTTCAGTAGCAGTTTCTTGGTCTTGTGGTCGTAGGAGGACTCTACACCGATAGGCACGGAGCAGCCACCTTCCAGAGTTCTCATCAGGGATCTCTCGGCCAAGCAGCACACTGTGGACTCCAGGTCTGCGATCTCGTCGAGGATCTGCAGGATTTTCTTGTCGCCTTGTCTTATCTCTATGCCGAGCGCGCCTTGGCCCACGGCGTGGTACATGATATCTGAGTGCAGTCTCTGGGTGATTCTGTCCTCCAGGCCCATTCTCACGAGGCCAGCGGATGCGAGGACCAGACATTGGAAGGGCCCCTCTGGGTCGTCGAGCTTCTCGAGTCTGGTGTGGATGTTCCCTCTCACGCTCTGGTACTTCAAGTGTGGGAACTTCCGCTTCAGCTGCGCGGACCTGCGCACCGACGAAGTCCCGACCACGGCGCCCTCGGGCAGATCAGCCAGACAGCGGTGTGGAGAACCCCTAGGCATCACGATGCAGTCTGTCGGATCCACACGCTTCGTGACACACCCGAGCTCGAACCCGTCGGGCAACAGCGTAGGCATATCCTTCAGCGAGTGCACGATCAGGTCCAGCCGCTTCTCCTGGTCCTCGCAGTACAGGTAGTCCTCCAGCTCCTTCGTCCACAGCGCCTTGCCCCCAAACGAGTACAGCGGCTTGAACTGTATCTGGTCCCCGAGAGTCTGCAACGTGAACACCGTGCAGTCGTACTGCGGAAACTTCGCCTGCACTAGATCACGAACATGGTTAGACTGCACAACCGCCAGCTTAGACCGTCTCCCGCCAATATTGATACTCTCCCTGGTCATCCTTCACACCTCAATTTGTATACAGTACTTGCCGCCTTCCTCCCCCCCCCTTCTACCTTTCCAAAATTAACAGTCCCGTATTTATATGAAAATTTTTTTTTCGCTTTAGCCGGTCAGTCGGGGGGGATGGGCAGCGAATCGTTTAGGCTTTGCCAGATCGCTGTCAACACCCCGTAGCCCAACACCTGCGACCCTGTCTCCGACACCTTCTGCGTTACCTTCTTCGATACACTGCGATACTGGACTTATCACAGAGGAAATTGCTTACTAACCCGATTGATCTGATTGGCTCGTTTACCTTCTTACACACAAAAAACGTCAAAAATTCACAGAAATCGGTTTCCCTCTTTTTGGGGGTTCGTTTTGTACTACATATTCTTAGTCTAAAAGTCTACTTACTCTGCTCTACTGTGTGTACTGTCTGTACTGTCTGTACTGTCTGTACTGTGTGTTAGGTGATGGTGGCCCCGGGTTCTGGGCTTTTCCCGCTGCCTCCCCAAGTTTAATAGAGGAGAGTGGGAGGGCGTGCATTCTTAGTAATGCGTGTGTGATTGGCTGGGAATATAGGTGTGTGTGGGGGGG